>Ga0247804_10000317_pt1 | contig 22218 bp, 24 predicted proteins | sample UWRJL029104C1_FD_181142 | JGI IMG/M metagenome (GOLD analysis project Ga0247804, IMG submission 181142) | Plant litter microbial communities from Arlington Agricultural Research Station in Wisconsin, United States - UWRJ-L029-104C-1 | ecosystem: Environmental > Terrestrial > Plant litter >...
CTACAACGGATTTGTGCATTGGGCTTAATGGAAAGACGATTTTGTATTTGGGATGATTTGGCAAATCCGACGAATAGGCTTAATTTAATCCCAAACCCGCTGTAGTGACAGAACGTTGGCAGTAATAATAAAACAGAACTGGATGAAAAGACTAATTTGCATATTAGCATTTATTATAATTGGCTGTTCATCAAAAGAAAATGAAGTCAAAGACATTGAATTTATGGCTTATAGTTGGAACGTAAAAACGCCTATAAATAAAGTTAAACCAAAATTCGAAACAGAATGCGAAATCTATTCTGTGTTAACTGTAAATGGAAATAATAAGACTTATTCTTGTAATTACACGCCTAATAAAGTTGAAGAATATTTCGAATCAACCGTTGACAAAAAAATCATTGATTCGTTAATTCATTATTCAAATAAACTTTCCGAAAATTCTAAAAGTGAAATCAAATATGATTCAAATATTGGGTGTATTCAAGCACTGCCAATATTAAGAGTGAAAATTAATTATAAAGATGAAACTTCAAAATCTTATTATTACAACTTTATTAAAAATGACAAAGAATACTCATCAATAAAAAAATTATATACTGCTTTACGAGTTAACGGAATTGAAGAAAATTATAGACCAATAAAAACAAGTTCTGATTTGATAAGTAGAAAAAATGAATTTTTGAAATACACAATCAATGGAGATACTTTAAACTTTCCGAAACCAAAAGAATTAGATTTTGAACCACAAGGATAAATAAGAAATTACTACTGCCAACACTCGCTACAAGCAATTTGGGTTTTAGGCTTAATTTGAAGTTGGTTGTGTGTCAGAAATATTTGGCAACACCGAAAGTTTAGGCTAATTTAGTCCCAAACTGCTTGTAGCGCCAGAACGTTATAGGCAATTGTCAGCAAAAACGTGAAATAAACTTGAATAATGAAAAATGAATATTAGAAAAAACAAAGCTTTAATTATTATGATTTCACTTTTCTTGATTTTGATTTTGTCTGGTACCATTGGACATTATTACTATTTAAATCAAGACTATTCACAAAAGTTTATTTTTCTAGTAACCAAAAAAGAAATTAATGCAAAGGGGAACTGTGATTTGTTTGATAAAAACAATAGTAAGTTACCATTAAAAAGCTTTATGTTTTATCAGAGTCAAGTTTATGAAGGAGATAGTTTAGTGAAGAAAGCTAATTCATATTTTGTATACGTTTACAGAAAAAGAAATTGGCGTGACTATGGAAGTGATGAATCATATTTTGTTGCTGAAAAAATTAATCTGAATTGAAAAATAAAAATTGTAACTGCCTATAACAGCCACTCCTATGTATTTGGGCAATAGGCTTAATGGAAAGTTGGTTTTCTATTTAGTATAATTCGGCAAATCCGAAGATAAGGCTTAATTTAGTCCCAAACCCTCTGTAGTATCAGAATGTTGGCAGTAATTTTATGAAAAATCAAATAACAACAATATTTTTATTTCTAATTATCCTCACTTCTTGTAACAAAAAGCAAGAAGAAAAAGTAATGTCGTTAAGTAAATTACAAAATGAAAAAACATATAAATATTTAGATAGTTTGCCAAAAAATCTAGAATTGGTTTATCGTCTTGATTTATCAGAAAACGATCTGACTACAATTCCGAAAATAATCTTCAAACTGTCTAATCTACAAGAATTAAATCTTTCCGTAAATAATTTAACAGAACTTAATCATTTAGAAGAACTGCAAAACCTCCAAATTTTAAATATTGGAATGAATAATTTTAAAATATTTCCAATTGAAATCACTAAACTTAAAAAACTTAAAATGCTAGATATTTGGTGGAATGACATTAGAACTTTTCCGGAGGCATTTTATGAAAATAATGCAAACATCGAAGAGCTCGACTTAACAAGTATGTTTGAATTTGACTTTACAAACAACCTATCAAAGATTCATCGATTTAAAAATCTTAGACAACTAAATCTAGGTAATAATCAAATTAAGAATTTAAATATAGAATTTGATAAACTTTCTAATTTAGAAACATTTGGATATATTAGACAAGATAAAATTGATGCTAAAAGTATTATTTTACAGCTTTCTAAATGTAAAAAACTTAAAACTATTCATTTAAGTGTTAACCATATGAAAGTACTTCCAAATGAAATTTCATTGCTTGATAATTTAGAAGAGTTAAACTTATATGAAAATGAATTGACAAATCTTCCTGATAATTTGCTTAAAATGAAGCGACTAAAATCAATTACATTAGTGGATAATAAAATTGATAAAAAAATAATTTTGGACTTTGAAACAAAAATGCCAAAGACAACTTTTATATACTAACGAAAAAACTACTGTCAACAGCCATTACAACGGATTGGTTCTCTACTAGGCACGAGCGTCTCGTTCGTAAACGAAATGATACATTGACAAACATGTCAAAACAAAAAAGCTCCAGATTTCTCTGAAGCTTTTGTCTTAGTAGCGGGAAGCATTCAAATATCTAACCACTTTATTGAAGATTATTACATGATTATTGCACTCGCATCTTAAAATATTTATTGAAAAATATTTTACATCTTTGGGAATCTTTTAGAGATAAAAATAGTTATAAAGGCGCTTATAAAGCGCCTTCATCAGCAAAGGAGTAATATGATTCAGAAGTTATAATTAATGAATCCAGTAATGTAATATCAAGAAGTCTTCCGGCTTCTTTTATTTTTTTAGTTATATTTTTATCAGCTTCAGATGCTGTAAGATTTCCTGAAGGATGATTGTGAATTATCATAAGTGATGTAGCATTTGCCTTAAGAGCTGCTGAGAATATTAATCTAAGATCTACAACAGTTCCTGCAATTCCTCCAGAAGAGATTTCATAAATTCCAAGTGCCTTGTGAGCTTGATTCAAAAGTAATACTTTGAACTGCTCGAAGAATTCAATTTTATTATAATCCCAAGCTGAAAGGACTAGTTTATATGGATCCTTAGAAGACTTGATTTGTGGTCTTTCAGAGTTTTTTACTTTTGTTTTATAGATCAGTTCAATTTCAGATACAGACTGCCAGTTTTGATTTAAAGTTTCCATAATTTCTATATTTTAAATTAATTATGGAACATTCACCGGGAATCGCCTAGCAAGCGCAAAAAGCAACGCAATAAAGCAGGATTTTTCCCCTGCATTTATGGGGGAATTTTTTGCTAGCGCCCGCAGAGGGATTTCCGAACTTTGTGCCGAAATTAATTAAGATGATTATTTTACAGAAATAAACTTCAAAACAAGATGGTCAATTGATAATTGCATTATTAATCTCGTTAAGTTGAAGGAACTTGGTTTGTCAGATCATTTTTCAATTAGACAATGTAAAAACATTAAGTGAATAAAAAATAGACTTTTTTAATTCATTAATTTTAATAAATTTTAAGATAATGAAAAACAGGTATATTTACTTATTCAATTATAATTTGATAATGATATTTTTGGATATTATTAATTATGTATGAGAATATGGTTTTCCGTAATGAAGTTTAAATTTAAGTGTTAATATTTGTAGATATTTAAAGAATAAAAGTTATTTATGCCTTATGATAATCAAGAATTATTGACATTTGTACTGGAGAGGAGTCTTAAACGGAAAAAGCTAGTAATACTAAAATTTCGCCTTTCCGAAAAAAAGTGCAGCATTAAACTTTTTAAATTCATGATATATGGATAATTCAATTATTGATGTTACTGGTGAATCATACAGTCTTTCAAATAATTTATCAAGAAATTCTACTGTTCCTTATTGGGGACATCAAAATGTTTATTCATATTCAGAAATAAACTCTGCAACAAATGAGCAGCGAGTTTTTTATAAAACTTTTAAATTCAATTTTTTAAACAGTATATATACACATCTTGATGGCAATAATAACTATGCATTTATTTTGCTTTTTGATCTTCTAAATGAATTTGAAAATCACAAAAATACCATTCGCTTAGAAAGAGAATTAAAAGTTCTAAAAACTTACCATCCTAAAACAAAGTCTTATTGTGTTTCTTATTTAGTTAAAAAATTATTACAGCACAATCTGCATAAAGATGTTGAAAGAATTAGAAGAGAAGAAAATTATTATGATGATTATGATGCATATAATTATTCGAAATTAGGAACTCAGTTTAGAGTAAAATTAGCTCTAAATAATGAAGACGTAGAATTATTAAATAAACTTTGGAATCCTGAAAATAATTTTTTTAGCATTGAATTTTGTGGTCATGAGATTGTCAAGTTTTATTTATATGTAATTAAAAAAATAGAAGAAAAGTATCAAAAAGAAGCATCTACTTTAATTGATGAACTTCATAAAGTTGCCGACCTTATAGCGTCTAAGCATTATAATTATCGAAAAGGAAGCAGTAACTACAAATACTCTATAGAAACCATTGTGAATGAACTTCACTCCAATATTTTTAAATATTGCGAAAATGTTGTTAGGGAAAATTTTGGGCATAAAAGAAAACTAAATGTAGATTTACAATATGACTTAGATGAAATTACAGAGGAATATAATAATCGCATAATTTTTCGGCTTAAAAAGATTTTACAAATTTATATCCCTACGATAAATCAGCCGGACGAAAAAGCAGATTTTGAGTTAAATGCACAAAATACTACACGCTGGAAAATAAAATTTGATGAATTGACAAATAGTTTCAACAGTGATCCAAAAACCTTTTGTGAACAGATTATTTATTTAGGTCTTCAAAATAAAAATAATCCTTCTGTTGAAAATATTTTTTATGAGGCGTGTAAGTTTGTAGCAAGCTACGATAAAGAAACTGCGCTCACTTTATATATATATTATATTCATTATGATCTCAATTCCGTAAAATTTGATAATAAACAATTAAATACGACAGTTCAAAAAAATCTGTTTAAAACTAGTGATCAGTTAAATGATTTTCAAAACATTGTCATTGAATTTTTACACGATAAAGATCTTGAAAAAGCATTGAAATCTATTCCAAGTGTATATGCTCCAAAAAGAAAAAAAATTCAATTAGACAGAAATGCTATTAAGGAAGTTCATGAAAAACATTCTGAAACTGTTGAGCTTCTTAATGAATACTTACGTGATGAAGAAGATTCGAAGGAAGTTGAGAAAGTGATAGTGAACGATGAAATGTTATTACAGATAATTACAAATTCAGAAGAAGATAACAGAACGCCTTTTGATAATTCAATAAATTTTACAAAAATACAGGAAGAAATTTTGGAACAATTCTCAAAAGCAAATCTTTCTGTTCTTCAATCCGATTTTGAAATATTGGCACGATCTAAAGGAATGTTTAAAAACCAATTAATAGAAAGTATAAATGATATTTGCTATGAAATTTTAGACGATATTTTAATTGAAGAGGACGAAGATTTTTACATTATAAACGAAACTTATTTTAACCGAATTTTAGCAAAATGATAGAGAATATTAAACCAAAAGAAGCCACAGCAATTATTAATTCCTTGATTGGCGGTGTAGTCCCCAAAATTGGAGTGCAACATATTACGGTTGGCCGTTCTGAAGAGATAAGCGCATTTGTAAATGCGTTAGAGGATGTGAAAAATGGTCATAGTATGGTCAAGTTTTGGATTGGGGATTTTGGATCTGGAAAGTCATTTATGTTGCATTTATTAAATACTGTAGCATTAAAACAAAAGTTTGTGGTAACAAATGCTGATTTTACACCAGACAACAGACTTTACTCAAATGATGGGAAAGGTGTTGCATTATATTCAGCTATTATGGATAATATTGCGATCCAGACGAAACCTGAAGGAGGCGCATTGCCAACTCTAATGGAAAAATGGATAGAAAATGTTGTTTTAAAAACGGCTCAGGAAAATAATATCCTAATCGAAAGTATTCGCGAGGAAAAATATTTAGGGCTAATTCAAAATAACATCATGAAAACGATCAACGAAATAACAGAGGTTGGTGGTTTTGATTTTGGAACTGTCGTAATGAAATATTATGAGGGATATATAAAAGAGGATGAACAACTAAGAAGAAATGCCTTAAAATGGTTAAAAGGAGAATACAACACCAAGACTGAAGCAAAACAAGATTTAGGGGTTAGAGAAATAATAACAGATCTAAATTATTATGATATGCTAAAAAACTTTTGCAAACTATTTGTTAGTATGGGTTATAGCGGATTTATGATTAATTTGGATGAAGCAATAAATCTTTACAAAATTTCGACATCTGTAATGAGAGAGAAAAATTACGAGAAGATTTTGACCATTTATAATGATTGTTTTCAAGGAAAAGTAAGTAATCTGTTTTTCAACTTTGCCGGCACTAAAGAAGTATTAGAAAATGAGCGTAGAGGATTATTTAGCTATCATGCTTTAAAATCTCGTTTAGAAACTAATAAATTTGAAACAGCCGAAATTAGAGATTTTGCACAACCGGTAATTAAATTACTTCCCTTAGATCATAATGAAGTTTTTGTATTGCTGAAAAAGCTCAAAGCAATTTTTGATTATAATTATAAAGTTGAAACTAATATTTCTGATGATGATATTCAAAATTTTATGGAAGAAATGTTTAATAAACCTGGAGCTTCTGAGTTTTTAACTCCAAGAGAAGTCATTAGAGATTTCTTAAACATTCTTAATATAATTAGACAGAATCCAAATTTAGATAAAGGAAAATTATTTGGTGACATTGAAATTTCAGACGAGCGTCCTGATACTATTTTAATGGATAGTATAGAAGAGTTATAATGTCGTTTGAATTATTATCAGAACCAATTCGAAAATATATTCGTGATAAACGATGGGAACAATTGCGTCCTATTCAAAATGCTGCAATTACAAAAATTTTAACTACAGATAATCATTATATTTTAGTGTCAAGAACCGCGTCTGGAAAAACCGAAGCGGCCTTTCTGCCAATTTTGTCGAAAGTAGATTTTAATGAAAAGGGCGTTCAGGTTTTGTATATCTCGCCACTTATTGCATTAATTAATGATCAGTTTTTTAGGGTTGAGGAATTGTGTAAAAATTTAGAAGTCAATGTTGTAAAATGGCATGGAGAAGCAAATAGAACTTTAAAAGAGAAATTAATAAAAGATCCGTCTGGCGTAGTTCTAATAACGCCCGAATCTTTGGAAGCTATGCTTTCAAACAAACCTTTTAATGTAAAACATCTTTTTGCGAATCTTAAATTTGTAGTTATTGATGAAATACATTCTTTTATAGGCTCAGGAAGAGGGGTGCAATTAAAATCTATATTGTCAAGATTACAAGGTTTAAATGAAAACCAATTTAGATTAATTGGACTGTCAGCAACACTAGGAGATTATGATGAGGTAAAGAAATTTGCCGGTACCAGTGTGCCCACAATTGTATTACGAGATAGTGCATCAAAAGAAATTGAAGCGAGGTTTAAATACTTTAAAAGTGCTGGACCAGAATTACCATTGGATCTCTTAAAAGATTTGTATTTAGAAACTAAAGATAGTAAAGTTTTAATCTTTCCGAATAGCAGAGGACTTGCAGAAGAAGTTGCAGTTAAACTAAAGAAAATTTCTGATAGATTAAATGGGCATGTAAATTATTTTTCGCATCATTCTTCTGTTGATAAAGAAGTTAGAGAATACGTAGAATATTTTGCGAAAAGCAATAACAGACAAAATTTTTGCATTTCTTGTACTTCAACTTTGGAACTCGGAATTGATATTGGTTCTGTTGATCAAGTGGCACAAATAGATGCGACGCACAGTATTGCATCATTAATACAACGAATAGGACGAAGTGGAAGGAGGGATGGGGCAAAAAGCGCTCTTTTATTGTATGCCACAGATAAATGGAGTTTATTGCAATCACTAGCTTGTTGGCAGCTATATAAAGAACCATTTATTGAACCCAAGGACTCTATGAGCTTAGCTTATGATCTTTTACTACATCAAGCATTATCAATCACAAAAGGAAATTCAGGTATTGGTTTTAATGATTTAGTTAAATCATTAAAGCAAAACTTTGCTTTCAATGACATTGATATTACTGATATTAAAGAAATTTTAAATCATTTAATTGCTATTGATTTATTCGAAAAATTAAGAGATGAAGTTATTATAGGAGTTGAAGGAGAAAAAATCGTTAATAGTAGAGATTTTTACAGTGCCTTTACTATTGAAGATAATTTTAAGGTTTTAAATGCAGGTATAAAAATAGGTGAAATCCCATTGAGTCCACAAATTAAAGAAGACGAAAACATTCTTTTAGCAGCTAAAATCTGGAAGATTACTTTTGTTGATTTCAAAGCAAAAAAAATTGAAGTTAAGCCAACAAATGATGGTAAAAAACCTATTTTCAATGGAGGAAGTGGAATAGTACATCCCAGGATTAGAAATAAGATGTTTGAATTACTATATCAAGAACATATATTTAATGAGTTGAACGAAGAAGCCGCCGATGAATTAAATGAGATGCGAAGTGATTTTTTAGTTTTTGATATTAAGAATACGGAAACGGAAAGACCATTGTTAGTTTCAGAAAAAAAACTCATATTCTATACTTTTACAGGAACTAAAATTAATAGGACATTACAATTTTTAATGAATTTTTCTCAAATAAAAAACACATTAGAAGATAGCACAAGTTTATTCAATATTTATGAATCCAAAGATGATTTTTTAAGTAAATTAAATTTCATATGTTCAAACGTTGATGCTATTGAAGAAATAATAACAGAAGAATTAGAAAAAAAAACAGACTCTGTTTGTACATCAAAATGGGGTATTTATTTGCCAATAAAATTTCAGATTGAACTAATGAAAGAGAATTATTTTGATATAAAACAAACGCAGGAATTTTTAATAAATATAAATAGAATAGTACAAAATAACTAATTTTCTATAAGTTTAAATTATGTTTTGTCTATGTCTTTAATAGAAAGAATGGAATATTACAAGTGTTAAATATTAAAACTGTTAATAAAAATTTGCTTTTTTACGGAAATCCTCATTTTTACTTAGCTTGGTTTTTGTATCATTGTAAGAATTTAAAATTAAATAAGAATTAGAATAATGGCAATAAATTTACAAAAAGGACAAAAAATTGACATTGGATTATCAAAAATTTCTATAGGATTAGGTTGGGATCCTAATGAGGGTACTGGTCATGAATTTGATTTGGATGCTTCCGCAATAATGATAAACGGTGATCGTAAACTTTTAGGTGAAAAATATTTTATTTTTTATAACAACTTAATTTCTCCTGATGGTGCATTAGAGCATACAGGAGATGATCCGACTGGAGGGAATAGTGACGGTGATGATGATGAAGCAATAAAAGTAGACCTAAGTAAGATTGATGCAAATGTGCAAGAAATACTTTTTGTTGTTACTATTGAAGATTTTGAAAGAAGAAGACAAAATTTTGGACAAGTTAGAAATTCTTATATTAGAATTGTAGATGATGCCAATGGTCAGGAAATTGCTAAATATGAACTTGATGAAGATTTTTCAGTAGAAACTGGAGTTGAATTTGGTAGATTGTACAAACGTAATGATCAATGGAGATTTGAAGCTAGCGGAATAGGTTATAAAGCAGATTTATGTTTTTTCCTTGAAAAATATTATTCGGGAGAAATAATAAAATAAATCAGTGAAAAAATAATTTTTTAACTGTTGAAAACTAATATTCCAGGATTTAAAAGCATATTTTGAAAATAAATTACAAAAATTACAGCCATTTATCTTTTGATCTCTGGCTTACATTAATAAGGTCTAATCCTGAATTTAAGCGCAAAAGAAATTTGTTATTTAAAGATTTCTTTGAAATAAATGCTTCTATTGAAAGAGTAACCGAAGTCGTTCGTTATTATGATGTGTTGTGCAACAATATTAATGAAAAAACAGGATTAAATTTAACTACGCACGAAATTTATTACTTAATTTTAGGTGCTCTAGAAGTTGACCTGCATGCAAATGGAGCTGACAGATTGGGGGATTTTTATAATGAAACAGAAACGCTTTTTTTTAATAATAAACCTGAGTTGATTTTTCCAAATATCAAACTTCAATTTGAAGAAGTAGTAGCAGAAGGAAAATCAATCAATATATTGAGCAATACTGGATTTATAAAAGGAAAAAGCTTGAGAAAGCTTCTTGCGTATTATGAATTGGAGGATTCTATTTCTTTTCAGATTTATTCTGATGAAGTTGGATTTTCAAAACCAAATCTTGAAATTTTTCAATTGGTTTTTGATCAGGTAAATAACTCGAAAAAAGTTCAGAAAAGTGAGATTCTGCATATTGGTGATAACAGTATTGCAGATTATAATGGCGCAATCAATTTCGGATTTGAAGCGCATCTATTAAAAATTTAAAAGTGAATAAAAGTTTTAGCTTACATAAAATTATTGAAAAAGATAATTGTCCATTTAAAGAGAATGAATACAGTCGATTTAAATTTGGAGACAAACTCTATGCAGAAAAATTTGCAAAGGAATTATTCACTGGATTTGTCGATGAGTTTAGAGATTTGCTTCTTTCTGATGAAGAGATTGTGATTTTGCCAAGTCCCTATTTGTCGATACCAACTGCTTCTAACTTTTTATGTTATTATTTTAAAAAAGAATTAAACAGCTTTTTATTTAAAAACGGAAAGAAGGCCAGTATAGAATCTAAGATTTATAGAAATCAAACCTATGTGACGGATTATGGAAATTTAGATTTTAATGAAAGAGTGAATTTAATCTCAAATGATACTTACTATATAGATCGTAATTTTATTAATGATAAACTATGCATTTTTGTAGATGATATCAAAATAACAGGCAGTCATGAACATACAGTAAATAAGATTTTGGATCAGTATAACGTAAATGGAGATTTCATTTTTGTTTACTTCGCTGAACTTGCAAATAAAGAGATTCATCCAAAAATTGAAAATCATTATAATTATTTTGATATTAAAAATGTTGAAGACATTATTTCAGTGATTAACAGTGAACATTTTCAATACAATACCAGAATCGTAAAATTCATTTTAAGCTTAAACGAAGAGGAGTTTAGTTTTTTAATAAATAGTATTTCTTCCAAAAAAAGCGATGAATTATTTCATTTGGCAATAAGCAATAATTATCACCAGATTTTAGAATATAAAACGAACATTAATGTAATAAAAATAGATTAAAACTATGGCTATCAACTTACAAAAAGGACAACGCGAGAATATTAACGCACCAAAATTTACTATTGGTTTAGGATGGGATACAAACAATAGCAGCACAGGATCAGGTTTTGATCTTGATGCTTCAGTTTTTATATTGGGTGACAATAGAAAAATTGTATCAGATGCTCATTTCGTTTTTTACAATAACCTAAAATCTCCGGATGAAGCTGTTATTCACACAGGTGATAACCTGACAGGAGACGGAGACGGAGACGATGAACAAGTAAAAATCGATTTGACGAAAATAAACCCGGCTGTAAAAGAAATTTGTATTGTAGTAACTATTCATGATGCTGTAAACAGAAAACAAAATTTTGGTCAGGTTAGAAATTCGTTTATTCGAATTGTAGATGATAGCAACAATACAGAAATGGTTAAATATGAGCTTGAAGAAGACTTCTCGATAGAAACGGCGGTTGAATTTGGAAGAATTTACAATAAAGACGGTCAATGGAAATTTGAAGCAATGGGCGTTGGAATGAAAGGCGGATTAGAAGATTACTTAAACAAATACAACTAAAACATGGCAATTAATTTAGAAAAAGGACAACGTATAAATCTTGAAAAAAGCAATGGATCGAAATTGCAAAACATTTGTGTTGGTGTAAACTGGGGAGCAATTGAGAAAAAAGGACTTTTTGGTACCAAAAAAGAACCAGTAGATTTAGATGCAAGTTGTGCCATTTATGATGACAAAAAAAATCATATTGATTCAGTAAACTTTAGAAAATTAATTTCTAATGATCGTGCTATTAAACATAGTGGAGATGATTTGACAGGAGATTTAAATGGAGATGACGGTTTAGACAATGAAGTGATCACATTAGATTTTTCACAATTAACACCGGCAGCAAATCATGTTGCATTTTTTATAAACAGTTTTAGAGGACAGGATTTTAAAGATATTCCTTTTGCTTCTATCCGTATCTACGAAGGAACTCCTACAAGAGTTAGTCAGGAATTTGCCCGTTTTGATATCGCAAATGATGCTAGTTTTGCCGGAAATGTTTCTATGGTTTTAGGCGTGTTTTATAAAAGAAACGACGAATGGAAATTTAGTGCAGTTGGAGTTCCAACAAGTGATAAAAAGTTAGAGCAGACTATCGTTACAATTCAACAAAATCATCTATAAACTAAAATGGAAGAAAACCAATTAGCTACTCAGGAAAATACCGCCTTGATTGACAAAGATGGTAATGTGAATTTAACTTCAATCTCAGAAGCTGAAGTAAATAATTTCAAATCTATTTCGAATCAGTTAAATGAAAATGATGTGAATTCGATTCTGAATTATGGAGCCGAAATTCAAAATTCAATAGCCAAACAAAGTGATACTTTCTTAACGAATGTGAGAACGTATAATTCTGGCGAAGTAGGAACTTTGATTACTGATTTACTGACAGAATTAAATTATGTTGATGTTGATCAGCTCGATCAGGGACCGTTTAAACGCTTTTTGTCTAAGATTCCGTTGCTTAATAAATTAGTAATAGATGTAAAAAAATTATTCCAGCAATATGATAAGATTACTGTAAATATTGATAAAATCAGTAATAAAGTAAAAGCGGGAATGATCAATTCCGTAAAAGATAACAGCGCACTTCAAACCATGTTTGATGGCAATGTGAATCTTATTAAAGAAATGGAAAAACATATTATTGCAGGTCAGATCCGATTCAAAGAATTAGGAGAAGAACTTGCTGTAATGGAAGGTAATCCAACGCAATACCAGGATTACCAAATTTCAGACAAAAGAAATTTCATAAACCGTCTTGACAAACGTCTTGCTGATATGAAAATTGTTCGTTTCATAATGTTGCAATCTTTAGCACAGATACGTGTAGTTCAAAATAACAACACTTCTATTGCAGAGAAAGCGCAGTCTATTTTGACTACAACAATGCCGGTTTGGAAAAATCAGTTGACACTTGCTGTTGCGTTGCAAAGACAGAAACAAAACATTGAGGTTCAAAGAAAAGTTTCAGAAACTACCAATACCATTTTGCAGAAAAATGCCGAGATGCTAAAACAAAACAGTATTGAAGTAGCCAGAGAAAATGAAAATACAGTTGTTTCATTAGAGACATTAAAAATGACAACAAAATCATTAATCGATACTTTGACCGAAGTAAAACAAATTCACGAACAAGGTACAGAAACTAGAAGACAGCTGGATGCAGGACTTCAAAGCCTTGAAATCGAATTGAAAAAAGGGGTTGTAAGTTAAATTAAAAGAATAAGGAATTAATTGAATGCAAGAGGAAGAGGAAAGGTACGTTCAAATAATAAAAGATAGTAACAGAAAGCTCGTGGTTTTAAAATTGTTGTCCAATTTTTTTAACCACAAGGACTTTGTTGGCGTTTTGGTAAGAACAAAAGTAATTCATTCCCTTTTTCAGAAGAACCAGACATTAGATATTAATAAATTAGAATTGTTTCATATTCAATTTACTAACAGTCTGATTGATCTGTTTCAAAAGATTAAAAAATCGAAAGAACAGCAATATAATCTAATCACAGATGAAATATATATCAATAATGATATCATATCGAAACTGAAGGTTGAAATAGGGGAAGAAAAATTCTCAGATCAGACAAAAGAGCATGCACAAAAGATGTCTAAAAAAATTGAACAGCTGTATCATATTTTTGCATCAGACAGTACTAGTTTTTTTGATTGGAATGATATTATCTCGTTTTCTGACGGAATTAAATCAGAATTTTACCGAGAGATAACTATTGATCAATACGAAAAGCTTACCAATGCAACAAAAAAAAATTATGAAAACAAGTATGTAAAGTTTGAAAAAAAGCTTTTAGGGAGGCTTAACATACTCAATTTTAAAATTAAATTTTTATGCGGTTTAGTCTGTAACAATGAGATTATTGAAGTTTATGAGTTTAGAGATTCTAACGATAAATTTATTTTTGTTGGAAACGAAAAATCTTTTTCTTTCATTGAAGGAGATAAATTAAAAGATATTGATTTCTCTAAAAACAATTCTGCAAAAGGTGAAATTATAGCACAGCTGCTGGAGAAAAATGCTTTACTGGAATTAGAACTAAGTACTATTAAAACATCTCTACCAGAAAGTGTGCAAGTAGTATTAAAAGATTATTTAAATAAAATATCATCTGTAGACTTTTTAGAGGATTTGCAAAATGTCGATGAACAGACAAATATTTTAAAATCAATGTTGAATATTAATATTAATTAAAAAAAATAAAATGGCAATTAATTTAGAAAAAGGGCAAAGACAAAGTATTGATGCACCAAAATTTACTGTTGGACTTGGTTGGGATAGTAATTCAAGTAGTACAGGGGAAGGATTTGACTTAGATGCTTCTGTTTTTTTAGTTGGTGCCAACGGAAAAATTCCAAGTGACAATCATTTCGTTTACTATAATAATTTAAAATCGCCAGATGGTGCTGTACTTCACACAGGAGATAATTTAACAGGTGCAGGAGATGGTGATGATGAAAAAATACAAATTGATTTGTCTAACATATCACCTGATGTTAATGAGATCTCATTTGTAGTGACGATTCATCATGCAGATACAAGAAGACAAAATTTTGGACAAATCAGAAATTCATACATCAGGATCTTGGATCAAACTAATACAGAATTAGTTAAGTACGAACTTGATGAAGATTTTTCTATTGAAACTGCAGTTGAATTTGGAAGAATTTATAAAAGAAATGATGAATGGAAATTTGAGGCCGTTGGAATTGGTATGAAAGGTGGCTTACAAGATTATTTGAATAAATTTAATTAATTATTAAACCCTATTAAAAACTATGGCAATTAACCTAACGAAAGGACAGAAGATTGATTTAAGGAAATCAAGCGGTGAATCATTAACTAATTTTTGCGTTGGTGTAAACTGGGGCGCAATTGAAACAAAAGGATTTTTAGGATTATCAAAAAACGTAATCGATATTGACTTAGATTTGAGTTGCATATTAATTGATGATCAAAATAAGCTTTGTGATCATTTGTATTCTCCATTATACAGAATAGAAGTTTTACAGCAATTTGGTTTGCCAAAGGGAAAATTGTTAAGTGCTGATGGTGCCCTAAAACACACTGGAGATGATCTTGCGGGTGATACAGGTGGCGATGATGGTTTAGATAATGAAATTATTACTGTTGATCTTTCTAAAGTTGATGCCAAAGTGAATCAAATATTTTTCTTTTTAAATAATGCGGGAAAGGAAGATTTCTCTCAAATTCCTTACGCAAAAATTAGAATGTACGAAGGAACGCCAACAAAAGTAGTTTCGGAATTTGCTTCATATAACGTTTCTGCAGATTCTCAGTACGTAAACAAACGCTCTATAATCATGGGTAAATTGTACAAACGTAATGGAGAATGGAAATTCAGCGCAATCGGAGATCCAACAGATGACACATTTTTAGGACAAACTATTCATAAAATCGTTCAGTCTTACCTGTAATAGAGATCAAAAAATAACGCATCTCGGAAGTAAGCTCAAAGGAAATCATTCCAGCGAAACTCCAACTACAATATTCCTATATAAAAAAATATACCCATGAGAAGACTGCCTGTTTACTTATTACTAGACACTTCCGGATCAATGACTGGTGAGCCTATCGAAGCTGTTAAAAATGGCGTGCAAATGATGATTAGCTCATTAAGACAAAATCCGCAGGCTATTGAAACTGCTTTTCTAAGCGTTATTACTTTCGATACAACAGCGCAACAAATCATTCCATTAACGGATTTGGCTTCTTTTCAAATGGTTGATCTTAAAGCAACCGGGGTAACAGCTCTAGGAGAAGGATTGAGATTAGTAGCTCATAAAATAGAAACTGAAGTTGCTAAAACAACAACAGAACAAAAAGGAGATTGGAAACCATTAGTCTTTATAATGACTGATGGAATTCCTACCGATAATTGGGAAAGAGGTTTGGAAGAATTTAAAAGAGCAAAAGTTGCATTTACAGTTGCATGTGCAGCAGGCGGCGGAGCAGATGCTGCTATTTTGAAAAGAATCACAGATAATGTAGTAAGCCTTGATACCGCTGATAGTGCTAGTATAGGAAAGTTTTTTCAATGGGTTACCGCTTCGATTGGAGTATCTTCAACAAAAGTGGAAGATTATGGTAAGGAACTTACAAATTTAAAAGAATTACCTCCTCCTCCGTCTGAATTAAACATTGTAGTTTAAAATTCAGTAATGCAGAGTTTATATATGCCATTATATTAGATTGACTTTTTTTGTATTGCCTCTTTTAGAGAAGTTGTACCAATTGAGAATGCCTATGAATTCAAAACTAATTTTATAGTCAAGTAATTCTATTATTAAATCATTTTAAAGTTATGAGAAGACTACCCGTTTATTTTTTGTTGGATACATCAGGTTCTATGTATGGAGAGCCAATTCAGGCTTTAAATAATGCTTTAAGTGGCATGATTAATACATTACGTTCAGATGCTCAGGCTTTAGATTCGTTGTGGATCAGTATAATAACTTATGATCGTGAAGTTAAAGAAATAGTGCCATTAACAGAACTTGTAAACTTTCAGCTTCCTGAAATTACCTGTCCGCAAAGCGGTCCTACAAATACTGGAGCAGGTTTGGATTTTGTGATTCAAAAAGTAAATAAAGAGGTTATAAAAGGTTCAGCAACTCAAAAAGGCGATTGGAAACCGTTGCTTTTTGTTTTTACAGATGGTAAACCTTCCGATATTCAGTTTTACAGAGAAAAAACAAAGGAGATACGAAATCTAAATTTTGGAGCTGTTGTTGGGTGTGCAGCCGGACATATGGCAAACGATGAAATTTTAAAAGAATTAACAGATAATGTAGTTCATTTAGCTTCTGCTGATAGTTCTACATTGAAACAATTTTTTAAATGGGTTTCTGAAACGATCGAACAAGGAAATAAAAGCCAGGGAACAGGAGAAAGCGTAAAATTGCCACCTCCACCAAGCGAAATAACAGTAGTAATTTAATATGGAAGTGCTAGGTACTCTAATATCAATTATTAGCATAATTGTTACTATAATCCACAAAGTAAATCAATCCTCATATGGTAATGATAACAGCAGAAGTTCTTACACTGACACGACTTATGAGGTTGTTCACGAATTTACATCACAAGAGAAATTAGAGAACATGAATATTGACAGTTTGAATATTTGCTATCATACTACGGGAATTGCTGACTTCTCTATTGAAAAAGCCAGACGTGCTTTGTTGAATCATTATGTGCAAAATAATTTTTATATAGAAGATATCATTGTATGTCAAAATTGTATGTATATAAAAGTACTACATTCAATCCCGTTCAATGGGAATAATAAATGTTATGGAGCTGCCTTTTCGCTCAATTATATGACAGTAAATAATGGTGTTTCAGTTTACGGTTCAAAAAAATTAAATGCTGATGAAAAATTGGTTTTTAGTGAAATTGCAAATGAATTAATAAAAGCGGTTGCCTAATGTATATTATAAAATTTTTTTTTCAGATTTTAATTGTTGGACTCTTTTTGTATTCCAAATTGCTACCGTACAAAGACAAGTTAAATACGCAGTACAGAGGCATTTTTGATTTTTTCAATAGTATTTTTTCGCCCATACTTAATTTTCTAAAAACAATGATAAAACCTTTTCAGGTTGGAGTTGGGTTAGCAGTTGATATGACACAGATTATACTTTTAATTATTTTTTTAATGTTATTAAATTTCTTTTGAAATGAGAAGATTACCCATTTATTTTTTAATCGATATCTCGGAATCAATGGTTGGAGAACCAATTCAACAAGTTGAAGAAGGATTAGCCACCATTATTCAAGCATTAAAAACAGATCCGCATGCTCTCGAAACTGTTTTTGTTTCTATTATTGTATTTGCTGGACAGCCTAAAACATTAGTTCCTTTACAGGAAATAGTGAGCTTTTATCCGCCAAAATTTCCAATTGGAAGCGGAACATCTTTAAGTAAAGGTTTAGGACATTTAATGTATGAATTAAGAACGAACATCATTAAAACAACTTATGAGGTAAAGGGCGATTGGAAACCTATCGTATTCTTATTTACAGATGGGGTTCCTACGGATGATAGTAAGACAGCAATAAATGAATGGAAACAAAACTGGCAGAGAACAGCCAATTTAATTGCGATTTCTTTCGGAAGCGAAACAGATACAAAATTATTAGGCGAGCTTACAGAAAATGTACTTCATTTTAAAAATACAAATGTACAATCATACAAAGAGTTTTTTAAATGGGTAACAGATTCTATAAAAACCAGCAGTATAAGTGTCGAAAATAATTCGAGCGGTTTCGAATTGGCAAAACTGGACGGCGAAACACTTTCTAAAATAGATTTGACTAAAGAAACTCCCAATCGTCAATATGTCGATGACAATTTTGTTGTTTTAAACGGAAAGTGTCAAAATACAAAGAGGCCATATTTAATGAAATACCGCAAAACTATTGCAGAATCTATTTATGCAGGTATCGAATTATCGTCTAAAAATTACAAATTAGTTGGAGCTTATCAGGTTGATAATGCTTATTTTGAATTGGCAGATTCAGGAAATTTCAGCAATAAAGTAAATACAGATGAACTTATTGGCGGGCCAACTTGCCCTTGTTGCGGCAATCAAATTGCTTTTGCAGTTTGTGTTTGCGGTAAAATACATTGTATTGGTGATGAGGATATAAGTACTTGTCCGTGGTGTAACAATCATGGAAGTTATGGTTCCGGAGGTGGGGGATTTGATGTAAACAGAACCCAGGGATAATTCATGGAAGAGACTAAAAGATATATCCAGTCTTATTTATCACAAAATAAAATTGACATTGCTTCAGATAAATCGGCCCTTTTTTCTGCCTTTGCTTGTGATGAAAAAAATGTCAATGCAGTAAAAATAATTCAGGAAAACCAAAAAATGATTATGCAGAATTGGATATTGAAAAATAGAATTGACGATATTTTGATGCAGACTGTCTCAATACCAAACGGCACAGTAAACAAGAAATATGAAGCAAAGATTGATTTTAATGCTTGGGGCTGGGATGATCTTATTTTATATGAAATTAAAGGTTTAGAAAATACAGGTCTTGAATTTAATGAAACTGATAAATTACTTTTAGGAATTCCTGAAGTAAGCGGCGATTTAAAAATAAGAATTTTGTTTAGAGTTGAAGGCGAGCAAAAAGATTCAATTTTAAATGAAAAAATACTAACACTTATTATAAATCCTGATCCAAAATCGTTGTGGAAGAACCTCGAAAGTGATAAAAATGATCCTTTTTGGAAACCGGATAACGCAGCAGTTTTAGATAAATTTCTAGATAAAAATATTGTGATAGCTTCTAAAAGAGGAAGAAGTCATGCCAATGTAGGTTCTTTTAGAGAAGATGATTTTGCATTTAAAAATCTAAAAGAAATTGGTTGGAGTATTTTAGCCGTTTCAGATGGAGCAGGTTCTGCAAAATTATCGCGAAAAGGTTCGAATTTAGCCTGCAATTCGGTTGTTCGCTATTTTGAAGAAAATTTAAATGCAGAAAATCTAAAAGAATTTGATCAGGTTTTGGTAGATCATCACCATAAAGCAACTGACGAAACATCTAAAAAGATAAGTCATTTTGTCTATCAGAATCTTTCGAAAGCAGCACATTTTGCACATCAACAAATTGAAGAATATGCGATAAAGAGCGAAACAGAGCTTAAAAATTTTCATGCTACGTTAATTTTTGCTCTCGTTAAAAAATATGATTTTGGATATGCTATTCTAACCTTCGGAATTGGCGATTGTCCTATTGGATTATTAAACAAAGACCTTGACGAAATTAAATTAATGAACTGGCTCGATGTTGGAGATTTTGGCGGTGGAACTCGCTTTATTACCATGCCGGAAATTTTTCAAAGTGATAAATTCTCGACACGATTTGGTTTTAAATTGGTTGATGATTTCTCTTATTTAATGCTAATGACAGATGGAATTTACGATCCTAAATTTGTAGTTGAAGCCAATTTGGAAAAAATCGAAAGTTGGAAGGGATTTATCGACGATTTAAAAGGGAAAAATGAAGAAGGAATTAAAGTAAACTTTGATAAAGAAAACACTGAAATTGCAAAGAATCTTTCGGTCTGGATGGATTTTTGGAGTCCGGGAAATCACGATGATAGAACCCTTGCTATAATTTATTAATTATGAGTACGATTACAGTAAAATCAATTAATGACAACGCAAAATCATATCAATTTATTGATAATGGGGAACCTATGCGCGGTGGTGTCAAGGATGTTTATTTTAGTCCAGATAGAAAATATGTAGTAGCAATTTTTAGAGATAAACTAGATTTCAATCAAAAAGAAAGATTACAAAGAATCACCAATAAATATTTGCCTCAAATTCAAAATGGCGAAGTTGGTGACTTTTATTTAAATGAAGTATACAGATGGCCAACTGATGTAATTGACTATAAAGGATTAACAGGAGTTATTGTTCCAATTTACGATTCAAAGTTTTTCTTTAAAAAAGGATATGAAACCAGCGATTTAATTCAGGGGAAAGAAAAAAACGGAAAATGGTTTGCGGGCTCTAAATTTAGAAACCCAAATTTTCCGCTACGTGTAGCAAAATCTGAATTAGGAGATTGGTTGAGTTATTTTCAGGTCTGTGTTAACTTGACTCGCGGTGTAAAAAAGATGCACGCGATGGGATTAGCGCATTCTGATTTGTCATATAATAATGTCCTAATTGATCCGATTAATAAATCAGCTTGTATTATAGATTTGGACGGATTAGTGGTTCCAGGATTATTTCCGGCAGAAGTAATTGGAACTGCAGAGTTTATCGCTCCAGAAGTACTTTCGACAAAACATCTAAATAAAACAGATCCAAACAGAAAATTACCAAGCAGATTAACGGACTTGCATGCGTTACCCGTTTTAATCTATATGTTTTTACTGCACAGACATCCATTAAAAGGTGGTAAGGTGCACGATCTTGATACCGAAAAAGATGATTTGTTGTCTATGGGTGAAAGAGCAATGTTCATAGAACATCCAACTGACCCAATGAACAGGCCAAAACTAAATCAGGTTTCAAAATGGGATTTGCCTTGGGCAGATATTACCAAATTGCCGTACACAATTACAGGTCCTTACTTGAAAACCTTATTCGATAAAGTTTTTATAGACGGGTTGCACAATCCCATGCGAAGACCAAATGCTGAAGAATGGGAAATTGCTCTATTAAAAACAACAGATTTAATGCAGAAATGCCATAATAAGTCATGCGAACAAAAATGGTATGTTTTTGATAATACAAATACACCAAGATGCCCGTTTTGTAATACTGCTCACAAAGGCACTCTTCCGGTTTTAGATTTATATTTCCAGTTTAAGGAAACGACATGGAAACCTGAAAATCATAGGTTAATGGTTTACAATGATCAATACTTGTTTCAATGGCACGTTAATCGTAATATTGCGAGAAATGAAAAGCTTACAGAGGAACAAAAAGTACCTGTAGGTTATTTTACATTTTATAATGATAAATGGGTATTTGTCAATCAAAGACTGACATCATTAAAAGATGTTACCGAAGGTAAAGAAATTCCTATTGGGACAATGGTGGAGCTTACAGATGGAAAGAAAATACTGCTTTCAAAAGAAGAAGGTGGCAGAGTAATAGTAGTGACAATGGCTAATAAATAATTTAAAATCTAACCTAATTAATATTTAAAATGAATCAACACCCTATTTTTTCAGAACATCCAGGATTAATAATAGTATTTGCAGTTGCAGTAGTGATTATGCTATTATTAGATTTGGGAATTTTCAATAAGAAAAGTCATGTCGTAACTAATAAAGAAGCAGTGAGCTGGTCATTAGTCTGGATAAGTTTAGCAATGATTTTTAGTGGATTGATTTATCATTTCGCCGGATCAGCAAAATTTTATGAATTTCAATCTGCATACTGGATTGAGAAAGCACTTTCAGTAG
>Ga0247804_10000318_pt1 | contig 22181 bp, 21 predicted proteins | sample UWRJL029104C1_FD_181142 | JGI IMG/M metagenome (GOLD analysis project Ga0247804, IMG submission 181142) | Plant litter microbial communities from Arlington Agricultural Research Station in Wisconsin, United States - UWRJ-L029-104C-1 | ecosystem: Environmental > Terrestrial > Plant litter >...
ATTTTACGCCTGCTTTCGTGGGCAAGCTGCTCGACAGCATGCACAAATATGGCAAAGATCCCGGCATGGTGGTAGGCGAGTGGTACAGCACCAATCCATCGGAACTGAGCGGCTGGGTGAACAATGTAAAGTCGAACATGAGCCCGGCAGCGCAGGCGGCCATCTCTCCGAAAATATTCGACTTTGCCTTGCGGGAGCAGTTGCGGCAGGCCTGCGACAATGGAAGTTTTGATGCGCGCAATGTATTCACCGGCAGCTTACATGATGCCAGCGGCCTCAGCGGTTTCAACATCGTGACCTTTGCCAACAACCACGATTTCCGCGATGCGTCGGGCTTTGCGTCGCTCATTCGCAACAATACCGATTTGGCGTATGCGTATTTGCTAACGAATAACCAGCTTGGCGTGCCCACGATCTTTTACCCGGACTATTATGGTTATCCTGCAGCAGCGGGCGGTTTGTACGGTTACCATCCAACGGGTTTGCCCGCCTATGCGCCCAAGATCAACAACCTGCTGGCGGTCTCAAAATTATACATCAGCAATTCACCTTCGGTGGATTACCTCAACCGTTTCAGTACGCCTTACAGCAGCAATTACATCAGCGGTTCTGCGGACAAAGCACTGGTGTATCAACTGCAGGGATCTGCTTCCAATGGGTTCAGGGATGTGATCGTAGCGATCAATTTCGGCGGCAGCAACCTGCGGCTCGACCAGCAGATCAACAACCGCGGCGGCTCGCTGGGCACCGGTACCCGCTTTTACGACGCGCTCGGCAACTCCGCCTTTCCTTACCAGGAAGTGAACGGCGCGGGACAGGTGTACATCGACCTGCCGGCAAAAAGTTATTCGGTGTGGGTGCAGAGCATTGGCCCGCTGGCTGTTTCCAATTTGTCTTTCAGCGGTGTACCGGCAAGCGGCAAAGTAAATTTGCAGTGGCAGGTAAAGCAGGAAACGGATATGGATACATACATCGTGGAACGTTCGGAGAACGGGAGCGATTTTATGGCCATTGGCGAAGTGAAGGCACTTAACCAGGCTGCGGCTACTTATCCTTATACGGATAAAAATTTACCTGCAGCGACAGTCATTTTTTACCGGTTGAAAATCAACAGCAACAACGGTAATTATAAATACAGCGATGTGTTGCGGATAAAGCTGAACGAGGTAAGCACGGGCATGCAGCTCAGCCCGAACCCTGTAAGCGGCAACAGCCTTAACTTTCGCGTAACGGCAGTTACTACTAAAAAATTAACGCTGAGTTTTTACAATGCATCCGGGCAACGCATACAGCAGCAGCAATTGAAGATCAATGCAGGTCAATCCAATTATCCTTTATCGTTGAATGGTCTTGCACCGGGACAATATTTACTGGTAGCAGATGATGGGCGTAAGAAAACGACCTTGTCGTTTATAAAGCAATAACTTGGTCCTTTATATGAATGAGAGCCGCGGCAAATTGCTGCGGCTTTTTTCGCCTCACCCCCAACCTCCCGAAATGCTTCGGGACAGGCTCTCTCCAAAGGAGAGGGGAGTTAGCAGCACGCGTTTTCAATATGTGGCTGAACTGTAACTTGCTGGCGCAGGCAGGTTAGGCTCCTTTACCGGCAGGCTTATCCATGGTGCTTATTGATGTAGGCGATACTGTGCCTGGAAAGTTTCTCCAGCGCAGCAATGTTGATGTCCGATAATTTTTTTACGTAAATGCAGGCTTTGTTTATTTTGAATTTGCCCAGGTCGTTCAGTAAATGTTCATTGTCTCCTGTTGGGGAATAAACATACAAAGAAAAGGCAGCTTTGCGGGGAGAGAAACCCAGTAAGGGCATGTCGCCTTCGTGCCCGCTTGCATATTTATAGTGGTAGCTGCCGAACCCGATGATGGTGGGTCCCCACATTTTGGGCTCGAAACCCGTCCATTTCCTCATCAATTCAATGAGTTGAAAACTATCCGCTTTCTTTTGATCATTGTCGACATAGCTGTTGATGAAATCGGTGACATCGACGGCGGTTTCGGTTGTTTTGTTTTTTGCCATGGTAGTAAATTATCTGGTGGAGCGTTGCCATACATCAAAAATCCCCCTTCGGCAACATTGCTGCCGGTAGGAACATTGAAGGTTGGGAATTGAGTATTGAATATTAAACAAACATACCCGTACAACTCAATTAAATAAATTCTTCTGCTATTTAATAGCGGTGACTGTCATAATGGTGCCCGCAATTTTCGCAGATGCCTACATTAGCGCCTATATATCCACTGCAGTTGCAAAGCGTACATTCGCCGCGGTGCATGGTAGTGTCACGCTTTGCTGCTGCAGTGGTGATCTGCTGCTGCGTGGAAGTTTTACGTAAGGGGTCTTTTTGCCCGAAGGAAACTGGTGGGATGAGGGTTGTTGTACACATAGCGTAAAATTTTATTATGAATTTACTAAAAAAATGAAAAAGGGAGAATTTTTTTAGGTGTGGTTTGTGTGAAGACCAGCAGCGAAGCTATACTTTGATGCCTTTTATTAAAACATATTCCGTGGCCGTAATGCCGTACTGGCTTTTAACCGCGTCTTTTATACCCTGTACGAGGGCGGCGAGGGTTTTATAGGCGCTGGCCCTATCGTCGCGGGATTGTTTGAGGGCGCCGTAGGCTACGGTAACGGCTATATTGACATCGGTTAACTGCGTTAGCTTAGTGTTGAGCGCAGCGGGTTTGATGTTGTCGTTTGCTGGCTTGTAAGCGGCGCCATAATTTTCAAGGGTGGCGACCAGGTTGGCAAAGCTCTGCGTGATGCTGCCGAAAGAGCGCTCGGACTGGCTGACAAATTCCGAATCGGGCGCAGCAGGACTTTTCTTAACATTGGCGCCCCTGATCTTTGTAACGAGCGCGGCAATACCTGATGCCTCTTTGGATGCTTTGCCGAATAACGCGCGGACGGCGGAGGAAATGGGGCTCATTAATTTTATAAGTGAATCACTGTTTTTAAGGAAAAGCTTTTGCCGGGTATCCACTGCTGCGGAATATGCCTGTATGCTGCGCGCTGCATTGGCGTTTTGCGCCTTAATGCCGGTGATGATGCGTTGTAAGTTGATCACTGACTGATCGGGAGCGGGTGGTTCGTATCCTGTGAAGGATTGCAGGTGGGTAAGGATCTTTTCGGCGTTGTGCAGTCTTGATCCAAAGGTAATTTCTGATGTAGATGCCATGTTTTTAAGGAATTTTTAATGATGAATAGAAGATCATGGTTTATAGAATGATTTGAAATTATATGCGTGTAAAGGGAGCTATGGCGGGTGAAGTGGCCGTGTAGTAAATACGATTGGCAAAGTGCGCGGTACAAATGCCAATGTTGTTAACAGAATTGAGCATGTACAAGAAACAAAGGGCTGTGTTGTTAATGCAAATGGCCGTGATGTTAACGTAAATGGCCGTGTACCGGGTGTAGGTGGCCATGTTGTTAATGTAGATGACTGTGTACCCGACACAAAGGCTTGTGTTGTTAATATAAATGGCTGTGTTGTTAATGCAAAGGACAGTGTGCGGGAATAAAGCGACCATGCAACAACCGCTTGCGATGCCGTAGTGAAAAAGTGTGCTCCACTGCTTTTGGCGGGCTTTGTATGTATGATTGTTGTTGGCTTTACCGGCATGAATTAAAGGTATATAAACGGGGTATTGGGGCATGGGTGTTTTATTCCCCGGATTTTGGAGAAAAACAACGGGGGAAAAATTTGGTGGTTTGGCCTCACCCTCCAACCCTCCCGAAATAATCGGGACAGGCTCTCTCCCAAGGAGAGGGGAGCCCGGAAGATTTCGTGCGTTGCTGCAGCATGTGCAGCGGCGATGATTTAAAAAAATATTTACCGGTTAACGTAATAACGGAACCTGGTTGAAGAACGAATATTTATTGTTGAACGTGCTGCCCTGCCCGCTGGTAGGCAGGGGTTGGGAAATGGGGGAGGAGGGATGGGAGGCTGCGGTTATACGGCGAAGGATATGATGTCCAACTTGCTATTTATTCTTTTCAAGCATTCTTTCCAGCATTGCAATTTTATCATTCTTTTCTTTCAACAATTCAGCATTTAGGCGTTTGATTTCTTCTAATGCTTCAATCCATTTTTCTAAAGGGTTAATGGTTGAATTGTAGAAGATAGATGCAGGTTGTGCGCAATTATCAAATGAATTGTTAGAGATGATATTAATCACTTTTTCTTCATCAAAATTTTCAAATGCTTCCACCGGTATTTTAAGTGCGCCGGATAGTTGTTGTAACAGTGCCGGCTCAATGGTTTCTTTTTGTTCCAGCAGGGAAATCTTTTTCTGGTTCCAATCGTCGCCCAGTTCAAAAGCTAAGGCTTCCTGTTTGATGCCGAGCATTTCGCGGAAGCGTTTTATGTTGCGGCCCTGATGTATTTTGTTTGGCATATCGTTCGTTTGCATGGTGCGAAAATTTTTATTTGTACAGGGAAGTAAAGTACAAATTTTTGGCGGATAAAGTATGCGGGAAGGGACGGTAAAATATACAGGGCGAATAAAGGGAATGCTATGTTGCCAGTAGTTTTTTTTATTTGCTTGTGCTGCGGTCGAAGACCGGGAAATTTGGTGGGCATCGAGAGGGCTGCCTGTGGCAGAACTCTCGCGCCAGAGAGGTTTTAGTCAAGCCTTTGTTCCACCGCTTTCAGTTTATGGAACGGGTCTGATTTTTTGTAAAAATATAACTGTTTTATTCTTATTGCTTCATCAAATAAGGGGCTGCCTTGAAGGATTAGTTCTAAATCTTCTCCATCCATTAAAAGAATGTGTTGCCGCTCTTTAATATTGTGTTGTACAACTTCATCAATGGCACTTTGTGCGAAACTGCTCATAGAAATAAGAAGTCCTTTTGCATCTGGAATATCTAGTCGGCTTTTTAATTGTGTAACTGCATTAAAATCAACAGGATCTTTTTCCCATTTGATCTCTACTCGATAAAAATCTTTGTTATAGAAATAAAAACTAGCATCAATTTGTTTACCAGTGCCAATTGGCGGATTTGTATAATAAGAACCTGTACTGTTAGAAAAGCTAATTTGCAATAATCGTTCAATTATCTTTTCTATTTCAATGCCTCTTTGGTGAGGTTTTTTAGATTTCTTGAGCAATAAAAATGTTTTGTATAAATCAGATAAGTAATTGTACTTATAGTTTTCAGTATCTTTTATAGTAATTTGATCAGGAACAATATCTTGAATTTTTTGCTTGATAATCTCCCGAACATTTCTCCACCACCTAAATCGTGGACTAGAAAAGCTCGCTGCTTTAGAAATTAATCGCTCAGCTTCATACAAATTATCTAGGGTATTGTTTGAATTGCAAATAGACCTTGCTAAGTTTGTCAAGGCTATTGCATTATTCGGATTGAGTTTGATTGCTTCCCTATAAAGGGAAATGGCTAACTTATCATCTTTAATGAAAGCAGATATGAATGTTCCTAATCTATTCCAACTTGACGATTCCGCCACACCTAATGCAAATCCATTTTTTATTAAGTTGTCTTCATTTTCAGACTTCATTTTTAAAATCATTTCTGCTATTTCAGTCCATGGTTTATGTTTGCTGTTTAAATAAAGGGAATTTATTATTTCAAAACCAACATTAATTTCGCCCAATGCCGCTTTAATAAATGCCAAATTTAAAAACATCTTTGCATCATTAAATCCCGCATTTATCGCCTCTTCTAAATATTTCTCAGCCTCTTCTAGTTTTTCATTGACCATTTCTTTTGGATAATCACCATACCATATCTGAATAGCGGTTTCACTAAACATATCTGCCTGTTTAAAGTATTGCCTTTTGTATGGATTTAGTAATAAAAATTCGTAAAAGTATTTTGTAAAGGGCATTGGCTGATACGTACTTCTATAAAAATTACAAAGTGAAAGTACATTTGGAATTGTTTTTTGCACTAAATAGCTATCACGCAATGATTTTTGAGTATTTTCTAATCTTCTATTGAAATTTTCGTCGCCTTTTTCAAACTTTAGTTTTTGCCAATGAGATAAGCCTACAGCCAAATGAGTTTCCCACAATAAATTGCCGATAGCAACAGATTTTTCTGCACAGCGTAGAGCAGAATCTAACATTTTTTCCTGTAAAATTTTGGTTGATTGAAATTTGGAGAGATATCGTAGTAACGCCGACTTTCTACACAATAATGCTGCAGCGTCTTTGATACCAACATTATCTATTAAATAGTCAATATGAGATTTTATTTTTGTAAAATATCTTTGTTTATCAGAGTTAGGTAAAATCACATATTTGTCTAATAAAAAATCAGTTAATTTATCTGTTAGAACCAACGCTATCTCTTGAATTTCTTTGTATTTATCTAGTGCTTCTATTCCCTTTTTTAAGCATTCTGTTCTTAATTTTACTCTTTCTGACGGAACTTCGGTCAAGAATGAAAGTTCTGATAGAACTTCTACTAATTTTATATACCCAAAATAATCTTCTTTTTTAACTAGTTTATTAGCAATTCCTTTTGCTTCATTTAAAAGCTTCACAGTTTCATTCTTATTAAAGCTATTTTTTGCATTAGAAATTAAGTCATTTATAACCTGTATTTCAGTATCATTTTCACTTTTTGGGTTGGTCATTTTTAATAATTGAGAGTATTAAAATTATCGCAGTAAGTAAATATATGAAATAATTATATGTATTTATAACGCTATTTGATTGGAAATTTATTTTCATTCAATTTATCGTGAACACTTCAACACTATTCATTTAATTGTTCATTGAATTATTAGCAGTTGTTGTCAGCCAAAGGATGAGTATTTGGAAACCCATTCCTAACTCATAATTCTTTTCTCTATTTTTGCCCCCATGGCCAAAAATCCCTCCGACACCCCCCTAATGCAGCAGCACAACGCCATCAAGGCGCGGTACCCGGATGCGATATTGCTGTTCAGGGTGGGGGATTTTTATGAGACTTTTGGACAGGATGCGGTGAAAACGGCCGCGGCGCTGGGCATCACGCTCACGAAGCGGAACAATGGCAATGAAGACTCTTCGCAGCTGGCGGGCTTTCCGCACCATTCGCTGGATACGTACCTGCACAAACTGGTGAAAGCCGGTTACCGGGTGGCCATCTGCGATCAACTGGAAGACCCGAAGCAGGCGAAGGGCATTGTGAAAAGGGGCGTGACCGAACTGGTGACGCCGGGGGTGGCTACGAGCGACAAAATGCTGGAGCACAACAGCAACAATTTTTTGGCGGCGGTGCACGTGGACAATCATAAATACGGCGTCGCTTTTTTGGATATTTCTACCGGCGAATTTTTTGTGGCGGAAGGGGATAAGGAATACACCGATAAATTATTGCAAAGCCTGAAGCCCGCGGAAGTGGTGTTCCAGCGCAACCAGCAAAAGCATTTTAAGGAAGCCTTCGGCACCAAGTTTTTTACCTACACGCTGGACGAATGGATATTCGCCGAAGGGTATGCCACGGAAATATTACTGAAACATTTTGGTACCCATAGTTTAAAAGGTTTCGGCATCGAGCGGTTGCCTGCGGGCATCATCGCCGCCGGGGCCGTGCTGCATTATTTAAAAGATACGGAGCATCCCAACCTGGGTCACATCACATCTATACAACGGATAGACCGCGAAGAACATTTATGGATGGACCGCTTTACCATCCGCAACCTGGAACTATTGGGCGAAGCGGAAGGGGCGCATACGTTGCTGAAGGTGCTCGACAATACCTGTTCGCCCATGGGTGCACGCTTATTGAAAAGATGGATGGTGCTGCCGCTGAACCACATCGGCAAGATCAACGAGCGGCTGGATACGGTGACGCACCTCATCAAGGAAACCGACCTGCGCAATAAGCTGATGCAGTCCATCAAAGCCGCGGGCGACGTGGAAAGGCTGGTGAGCAAAGTGCCGCTGAAAAAAGTGAACCCGCGCGAGGTATTACAGATAGCCAAAGGCTTATTACAGGCCGCGGCCATTAAGGAAGCGGGTGCAACTACTAGTAACGAATACCTGAACCGGCTGGCGGACTCCATCAACCCCTGTCCCTACATCACCGAAAAGATCATCAAAGAAATTATAGAAAACCCGCCGGCACTGGCGAGCAAGGGCGGCATGATCGCCACGGGCATACACGAAGAACTGGACAACTTAAGAAAGATCGCCAGCGGCGGTAAAGCCTACCTGCTGGAACTGCAGCAGAAGGAAGCGCAGGCCACGGGCATTTCATCGCTGAAGATCAGTTTCAATAATGTATTCGGCTATTACCTGGAGGTAACGAATATTCACAAAACAAAAGTGCCGGACAACTGGATCCGCAAACAAACGCTGGCCAATGCCGAGCGCTACATTACACCCGAACTGAAAGAATACGAAGAAAAGATCACGGGCGCGGAGGATAAAATTTACCAGATAGAACTGGGCATCTTTGAATCGCTGCTGACCGAACTGCAGGATTACATTGCACCGATGCAGGTGAACGGCCACGTGATGGCGACGCTGGATTGCCTGTGCTGTTTTGCCAACAACGCCTTACAATATCAATATAAAAAACCGTTGCTGCACGAGGGCGATGAACTGATCCTGAAAGACAGTCGCCACCCCGTGATAGAACGCCATCTCCCCACCGGCGAATCTTACATTGCCAACGACATTGAACTGGACCCGGCATCGCAACAGGTGATCATCTTAACCGGTCCGAACATGAGTGGTAAAAGCGCCATCCTCCGCCAGGCTGCGCTGATCACGCTGATGGCACACATGGGCAGCTTTGTACCGGTGAGCGAAGCGCGCATACCATTGACCGATAAAATATTTACCCGGGTAGGGGCGAGCGATAACCTCAGCGGCGGTGAAAGTACCTTTATGGTGGAGATGAACGAAACCGCCAGCATCATCAACAACCTTACGCGCCGCAGCCTGGTATTGCTCGACGAGATCGGCCGCGGCACGTCTACCTACGATGGCATCAGCATTGCCTGGAGCATCGTGGAATTTTTGCAGGAATCGCCGCACAAGCCGAAGACCTTGTTTGCCACGCATTACCACGAACTGAACGAACTGGAAGAAAGATTACCGGGCATCAAGAACTACCACGTGACCAACAAGGAAGTGGGCAACAAGATCATTTTCCTGCGCAAACTGGCCGCTGGCGGGAGTACGCACAGCTTTGGTATACACGTGGCACGGATGGCGGGCATGCCGGCCAAACTGATCGACCGGGCCAACGAAGTGTTGAAAGTGCTGGAAGACAGCAAGAATAATTTAGAGGCAAGCGGGGAGCAAACGGTGAAACAAAAGATCGGCCAGCTGCATACGCCGCGTATGCAGCTTAACATTTTCGACGCGCATTCGGTTACCTTTGAAGCGATCCGGGGCCTCCTGGAAAGCACGGACATCAACCGGCTTACGCCCGTGGAGGCGTTGCTGAAATTGCAGGAGATCAAGGGGAAACTGCAATAGTTTTTTCACGCAAAGGGGCAAAGAAGCGCAAAGGAGCAAGGGCGCAAGGGTTGATGTTGTAATACCCAGCTTTCGATCTTTATACTTTTCACGCAAAGGGGCAAAGAAGCGAAGGTTTTTTAAATGATTTTCCCGCAAAGGGCGCAAAGGAGCAAGGGCGCAAGGGTTGTTTGATAATTCTGGTATTCAATTTTCCATCTTCACGTACTGTTCAACTTCCGTCTATCCGTCTTACCGGTAAATATGTATTTGATGGGATATTGGCATCTTTGCGGTAAATTCGGCATCCGTTGCAGCGGAAAGCGGTTGAATGGTATCTTAACGGTAATCTACTTGAACATGCTAAGGAAGGTATTGCTTTTTACTATTTTATGTATAGCCTTGCTGGGACAAGGTTACGCGCAAACCTGTACGGCGCTGGGACAAAACCCATCTACCGCTTTCCCGGTATGCGGCACATCGGTTTTCAGCCAGGGCACGGTGCCTTTTTGCGGCGGGCGGCCCATTCCATGCCCGACCTGCCCGCGCGGCCCTTTCTCCGATAAAAATCCCTTTTGGTATAAATTCACCTGCTTCACTTCCGGAACGCTGGGCTTTTTAATTACGCCCAATACGCCCGAGGATTACGACTGGCAGATATTCGACGTGACCGGCAGGGATCCCAATGATGTATATATTGATGCGAGCCTGATCGTTGGCTGCAACTGGTCGGCCGAATTTGGCATTACCGGTACGGCCACCACCGGCAACCTGCGCGAATGCGACGGCCCGGGTGTACCGCTTACCAGCCTGATGCCTACGTTGATCGCGGGCCATGACTACATCATGCTCGTGAGCCATTTTACCGATACGCCCAACGGCTATTCGCTTTCCTTTGGCGGCGGTACGGCCGTGATCACCGATCCTAAAATGCCGCACCTGGCTACGGCCCGCGCTATCTGCGATGGTACCACCGCCGTGGTAACGCTTAATAAAAGAATGAAATGCCGGTCACTTTCGGCCAATGGCTCCGAGTTTACGATCACGCCCAATATTGCCAACGTGATCGGCGCCGTGGGCGATGCCTGCTCCGGCAGCTTCGATATGGATTCTGTTACATTGACCTTTGATACGCCGTTGCCACCAGGCAATTACCTGATCAATATTAAGAACGGTACGGACCTGAACACCTTGCTCGACAACTGCGATAAAGCCATTCCCGCAGGGGAGAACATACCGATGACGGTTTTCCCCGTGGTACCTACGCCGATGGACAGCCTCACCAAAGTGCGTTGCGCGCCTGATAAACTGCAACTGGTTTTCAGGAAGAAGATCAACTGTTTTTCTGTTGCCGCGGATGGTTCCGATTTCGTGGTAACCGGTCCAACGCCCGTGGTGGTCACCGGCGCTACCGGTGTTTGCGGCAGCAACGGGCAGAGCTTTACCGTAATGGTACAACTATCGGCCCCCATACAAACCGCCGGCACCTACACGCTCACGTTAGTGAACGGGAGCGACGGCAATACCATCGTGGATGAATGCGCCAAGCAAACGCCCGCGGGCTCCAGTTTATCCTTTGTTACAAAAGATACCGTGAATGCCGACTTCACCTACAGCATCCGCTTCGGTTGCCGCCGCGATACGGTGGATTATGTACACGACGGCAGGAACGGGGTGAATGTATGGAAATGGAATTTCGATAATTTAAGAAGCAGCACCTTAAGAAATCCGTCTATCGTATATGGCACGTTTGGTACCAAGACGGCGCAACTGATCGTTTCCAACGGCGTGTGCCAGGATACATCGGCCATTGTACCCGTGTTGCTCGACAATGAACTGAAAGCGGCTTTTGAAAATACGGCCATCGTATGCCCGGGCGACCTCGCCAGTTTTGTTGACAAGAGCATTGGCCGCATCACCGACTGGCTCTGGGATTTCGGCAACGGCAGCACCAGCACTTTGCAATCGCCGCCGCCGCAAACCTACCTTACTTCGCAGATCACGCGTGATGTGCCTATCCGGCTGATCGTGACCAATAACCTGGGTTGTAAAGATTCCATCACGCACCGGGTGAAAGTAGCGGGCAACTGTTACATCGCCGTGCCCAATGCCTTTACGCCGAACGGGGACGGTCTGAACGATTACCTGTACCCCGTGAATGCCTATAAGGCCGTGAACCTGAGTTTTAAAGTGTTCAACCGCTTTGGCCAGGTCATTTTTGAGACCCGCGACTGGACGAAAAAATGGGACGGTACCTTCAAAGGCCAGGGCGCCGACCCCGCTACTTATGTGTGGATGCTGGAATATACGGACGGCGATACGGGGAAAAGGATTAAGCAGAAGGGGAGTTCGATACTAATACGATAATTCAAAATGCAAAAGTCAAAAGCAAAAAGTTGAAACGCTTTAATTTGGGGTTTTGAGTTTTAACTTTTGACTTTATTGTTATCTTCCGAGTAATTTACGGTTATCCCTCTCCTCCCTCAACATCGCCCCAAAATCCATTTTCCTTTCCATTGTTTTTACTACCAAAGCAATCCTTTTAATGCGGGTAGGATCCGTCTTCGCGCTGTTGATCCATTGGGTGAAATAGTTGCGGTGGCCTTGCGGTAAGGATTCGTAGTATTTTAAAGCCTCCGATTCGTCGGCCAGGCATTCGAGCAGTTCGGGCGGCGCCTGTAATTGTTCCTTGTCGATGCTGAGCTGTACGGCTACTTTGTCGCCCAGCCGCTTGGCAATGCCTTTGCGCATCGTGGCGTTCACGGGTAAAATGAAGTCACCGTCACCCATGGGCATCAACGCTACTTTTTGAATGGGAAATTGATCGAGTTTGCCTTTTACGCGGTACCCTTTTTTTACGCCGGGGTTCAGTAGTTCAGCGGTTTTGGCGGGGATGCGGATGAAGGTCCAGCCGGTTTTCTCTCCCTGGCTGTCAAATCTTTCCAGCGTAGCGGTAAATTTTATTGCCATATTAATTACTAATGACTAATTACTAAAGATTTTGCAAACTGCAAACTGCCGACTGCCGATTGCCCACTGCCAACCGCCCACTGACCCTCTTAAAGATAATAATTAAATAGCACGCTGTTCTTCTAAACCATCGTATCAATTGTGTAAATTGAGTACCTAAAAACCATCATTATGACAACACAGGAAGTAGCCACCAGGTTCCATGAATACATGCAGGAAGGCGCATTCGAAAAAATTTATACCGAATTGTACAGTCCCGACGCGACCAGCGAAGAAACGCCCGGTTCCGAGTGGGGCAAGGCCAGCGGCATGGCGGAGATACAGGAAAAAGGAAAAAAATGGATGGATTCTATAGAAGAAATGTACGGCGGCACTACAGAAAAACCTGTTATAGCCGGTAATTATTTTACCTGCTACATGACGATGGATTACAAACCGAAAGACGGTGAAAGGACCAACATGGAAGAGATCGGACTGTACGGTGTGAAAGATGGTAAGATTGTTTCAGAACAGTTTTTCTATTAATGATTAATTATTTTACAATAGCAAATGCCAGCTTTTATTGAGCCGGCATTGCTTTTTATTTATCAATTTAAAAATTTAGTGGTGGCCAGGTATCTCCTCAATCCAAAAGCACCCTTGCTTATTACCCGAGATTTTTAAAATTAAATTCAATGGCTCCCTTAAAGTTGCTTCCTCCCATCGGGAAACGAAATTAATTTTGTCGGTATCGGTATGATTCTTCCCCTTTTTATAGCCTATTACTGTCAGCGAGCTTCCATCCACCCCATGAACCCCGTTATCACGCTTTAGTCCCCAAAAATCAGATTTGTCGATTGCATCTCTTATTTCAGCCCATGTTTTTAGGGATAAGCTTTTGTCAAACTCGTTTATAACCCGGCATGGCATTGTATCCTGTGAATATTGATAAATAAGAAAATGTAGGTTGGCGCTATCTGTTTTTTTAGTGATGGTTACATGAACCCTGTAAATACAAAATGCAGCATCGTAAATAAATCTATATGCTTCATCAACATTTAGCTGTGATAATTCCTGTTCCCTGATACAGGTGTCATTTGAATCCCACCGATACCTGTATTTCTTAGCTATTTCTATATCATTGTGTAGCCGGGTGAAAAATGCAGTGTCATTGTTTTTATAAGCTCTTAAAACTTTATAATTAATTTCCGTACTGTCAAAATAAGGCATGCTTTCAAACTCTGAAAGATGCTCTTGTAATACAGAATCCTGGAAGGAATAAGCCAGGTTTTTATCTCCCTTGCTTGAACAGGATATAAAAAAGACAAGGCAAGGAATTATTAAAATAAATGCTTTTGGCATTTTACAATTTATAAGTCTATATTGAATTAAAGTAACCTGTATTTCCATTTTCACATTGAGCCATTTTCATATTTTCACATTAACCAATACCCACACTTACTACAGGCCTGGCATTGGCTGCTTTTTTTTAACCGAATCTTTATTCCACAAAATGCCAGCAAACACCCGCTATGTCGATGAGGTTCACTTCTTTTCCATAGGGCTGTTGCGTGGGCTTACTGATCCTGATGCTGAATTTTTCGGGTAACTGCGCATCCAGTACCGACTTCCAAAACGCTTCCGCATTTTCTATTTTTACACTGATCATCAGGTTTTGTGCAAACGCTTCATCATCGTAGCGTTGCAAAATAAATTTGCAACCGTCTTTTTCAAAACCCACATAATCCCCTGCATCCCAGCTAACGGTAAAGCCTAGCTGCTGGAATAATTCTTTAGAGGCCTGGAAATCTTTCCCCGATGGAACAAAAGGCTCAAGCGACAAAAATTTCATGATCAATGTATTTTTAAAAAAAATCTTTCATCAGCAGGCCACCAACGCCAAACACCAAACCCCAAACAAAATTATTACATTTTCAAATTGGCATTCATTCCTCCAAGGGCCTGTGCGTAATATACTTCCGCCACTTCTCAATCACCGCTGCAATATCTCCCGGTAATTCGCTTTCAAAATGCACCGGCTTGCCCGTGCCGGGGTGCGTAAAGCCCAGTTCCTTTGCGTGCAGGGCCTGGCGCGGACAAAGCCCGAAGCAGTTCTCCACAAATTGTTTGTACTTTGTAAACACGGTGCCTTTTACAATGCGGTCGCCGCCATAGGTATCGTCGTTAAATAATGGGTGGCCAATCAGTTGCATGTGTACCCGTATCTGGTGCGTGCGGCCCGTTTCCAGCCTGCATTCCACCAGCGTTACATAATTGAAACGCTCCAGTACTTTGTAATGCGTGATCGCGTCCTTGCCATGATCGCCATCGGGGTAAGCCGTAAATATTTTGCGGAAGCGCTGGTGCCTGCCCACGTGCGCCACGATGGTGCCTTCGTCTTCTTCAAAATCGCCCCACACCAGTGCAATGTAGCGGCGATGTACCGTATGGTTGAAAAACTGTTTTGCCAGGCTGGTCATCGATTTCGGCGTTTTCGCCATAACCAGCAGCCCGCTCGTGTTCTTATCGATGCGGTGCACCAGTCCAAACCTCGACAGCCCCATTTCTTCTATGTCTGGGTTCTGTTGTTTTAAATAATATGCTACGCCATTTACCAACGTACCGTCCGGGTTACCGCTGCCGGGGTGTACGACCATGCCCGCCCGTTTGTTGATCAGCAGCAGGTCGTCGTCTTCATAGGCAATATTCAGCGGCATTTCCTGCGGTATAATGTCGGAACTGCCCGGCGCATTGTTGTCGAACACAATGATCTTATCTGCCGGCTTCACCTTGTAATTGCTCTTTACTGCTTTTTCATTCACCAGCACCAGTTCATTGTCGATCGCCTGCTGGATCTTGTTGCGCGTGGCGCCTTCAATGCGGCTCATCAAAAATTTGTCGATGCGCAGCGGCTCCTGGCCCTTGTCGATCGTCAGCACCAGCTTCTCGTACAGCGATTCGCTTTCCGTTAATTCCGTTATATCCGTTTCGTTGTTTTCCATGTCATTTTTATTTGGGCGTATCCCGCCGGTCGCGGGCCGGGCTTTCCGCTACAAGTACGCAACGCCTGCGCCGTTTTGCGCGCTTTCCGCTGCAATCCCTTACGCGGCTGCACGTTCCGCCGAAGTTTGTGCTGAATGAGTCACTCCGGCGAGCGACTCACTCAGCACAAACAATTATCTTTGCAAATTAAATCATTGTAGTGGATAAGCAGAAAGTGATCTTCAGCGACCTCGGGGTGATCGATTACAAGGAAGCCTGGGATTACCAGGAAACCTTGCTGGCGCAGAACGTGCAACTCAAATCGCAGGGGCGGCAGGAGGGCTTGTTGCCGGCAGCCATTCCTACGCAGCATTATTTCCTGCTGTGCGAGCACAATCCTGTTTATACCCTGGGCAAAAGCGGCAAGGTTTCCAACGTGCTGTTAAGCGAAAGTGAACTGGCGGCGCGGCAGATCCAGTTCTTCAACAGCAACCGTGGTGGCGACATTACCTTTCACGGGCTGCAGCAGATCGTAGGTTATCCCATCCTCGACCTGGAAAAATATTATACGGACATCGGCCGTTACCTCCGCAACCTCGAAGAAATGATCATTCTCACCATTGCCGATTACGGCATTAAAGGGGAAAGAAGCGCGGGCGAAACAGGCGTGTGGATCGATGCCGGCATCAAGGGAAAAGAAAGAAAGATCGCCGCCATCGGCGTACGCTGCAGCCGCTGGGTTACCATGCACGGCTTCGCGCTGAATGTAAATACGGATCTTGATTTTTTTAACCACATCATTCCCTGCGGCATACAGGATAAGCAGGTTACGTCTATACAAAAAGAACTGGGCAAAGAAGTGGATTATGATGAAGTGAAGGAAACGATCAAAAGGAATTTTGAGAGGGTGTTTGAGTCGGAGTTGTCTGAACCATCATTGCCTGCTTAACTGATTGTCCTGAGAAGAACTCTTTCAACCATTTCAACAACTTTTAATTCATAACGCCGTTGGTCAAAGACCAGACGGCGGCGGCGAACAACTAAACCTTCTAAACTATTCTTAACCCTCTAAACCAATTCGTAATCCGTAATTGGTAATTCGTAATTATTATCTCCCGTCCCGCGCAATAAAAAACCTGTTCCTTTCAATGCTCTTCCCGTTCTCATACACTTCAAAAATAAACCAGCCGGCGTGCATGAAATTTACCTTTTCAATGATCAGGTAGTCTTCGTTTATTTTATTCAGTTCAAATAAAGGGTGTTCGTATTCATCGTAGAATTTTACCAGGTATTTCCTGTTCTTCGCGTAGTACAGTTCAATGATGATGTTGTTGTCTTTGCCCGTATAGATGCGGCTGCTCGGGTATTTGATCACCGGGATAGCGCTGGTGGCTACGGTGTCGGGTTTGTTGATGATGGGCGGGATCTTTAAAATGCTGCTGTCGCGGTTGATCCAGATCATTGGATCCTGCGGTACCACGGTTACCGAGCTGTTGGGTTTGTCGGCCGGCGCTATGGTGGGAGCGGGGTAACTGTCCTTCACCGGCCTTCTTACTTCGCTGAACAAATAACTGCCGCCCGCAAAGGAAATGAAAATGCGGTAGTACATTTTATTGTACGGCGCCGATTCATCTGCGTAACCATTTTCAACATTCTGCGGGTTCAATACGGAGCCGATGGTGGTGTAATTTTTCAGGCTGTCGTACGATCGCTGGATGCTTAAGTTGGCCACGGGTTCTTTGTAATCGTTGCGCCAACTGATCACGATCCGGCCACTGATGTTCTTTACGGTGATGCCTGGCAGCACCGACTGCCCGGATGCAGCGCTGCATACAACTGACAACAACAATAAATAAAAACATTTGCGCATGCGTGGTTACAAAAGCAGCCTTTGAATTTTTGTGTTCCAAATATAATCAATCAATACAGTAATGTTCCCGGCGGCAACGAATTATTGCCCTGCAAACCGCCGGTGTGGATGCAGAGAATGGAACTGCCCGGCGGGTAAAATCCTTTGTCAATGTCTTCCACAATGCCATATAACATTTTTGCGGTATATACAAAATCGAGCGGCAACCGGTGTTGCTGCCAGCAGGCATTCATAAAGTTCAGCAACAGCTTATTCTTTTTTGCGTAGCCGCCAAAGTGATACTCATTGCGCATGGTTACCTGTTGCAATTTTTCACTGTCATTCGTTAAATAGGAGAGGCGCTCATCGATGTCCGTCATGCCTTTCAAAACGCTGTAGCCAATAACCTGTTGTTCATCGCTGCAACCCAGGGCAAGTCCCGCCAGTGTAGTGGCGGTACCCACGGCGGTGCATACGTGTGAATAGTCTTCCTTGTCAAACCGTTCCATCATCAGCGCCGCGCCGTACGCGCCCATGGGATGGTAGCCGCCTTCGGGAATAATGCTGCAAGCGCCGAGCTCGTTTTTTAGTTGTGTAATAAAAGCAACAGCGGACTGTGTACGGTACTGTTCCCGCGGAACAAATTTTAATTGCATACCCACCGAAATACATTGCTGCAGCGTGGGAGAAAGTGTTGCCGCGGCTTCACCCCTTACGATGCCCACACTTTGCAACCCCAGCGCATTGCAGGCAAACGCAGTAGCAGCAAGGTGATTGGAATAAGCGCCGCCGAAAGTAAGCACGGTTTTGTGCGATGAAAGCATTGCTTCCTTTAAAAAGTAATGCAGTTTGAACAGTTTGTTGCCCGATACAATGGCATGTATTTTGTCGACCCTCAACACGGCAACAGCAACGCCCTTTTTTAAAAAGCGTTCGCTTTCCAGTTGTTGGATCACACAGGTACCCGTATCAAAAAGCAATTTGGTCATTAATTAAACTGGTTGCACTATTTTCGCCCTGCAAAAATCCAATAATAATTTTTCATTTTTAATTTTATTATCAATGCAACCCACGCTCTTGATACTCGCAGCAGGCATGGCCAGCCGCTACGGCAGCATGAAACAGATCGAAGGATTCGGGCCTTCCGGTGAAACCATCATGGACTATTCCATTTACGATGCCATCCGTGCAGGATTCGGAAAAGTAGTGTTCATCATCCGGGAAGATTTTGCAGAAAATTTTAAAGCCATCTTCGGTCCCAAACTCGAAGGGAAAATAAAAGTGGAATACGTGTTCCAGGAAATGAATGCTTTTGTAAGCACCGGCGGCGTACCCGAAAACAGGGTGAAACCCTGGGGCACCGGTCATGCCGTACTTTGCGCCAAAGATGTGGTAAAAGAACCTTTTGCCGTGATCAACGCCGATGATTTTTACGGCGCCGATGCTTTTGAAAAAGCAGCACAATTCCTCATCAACGATTGTACCGACAAACAATATGCATTGATCGGTTACCAGTTGTCCAACACGCTCAGCGAACACGGCACCGTTAGCCGCGGTGTATGTGCAGTTAATAAAAGGAATGAACTAGTGAGCATCAAGGAACGTACAAAGATCTACCGCGAAGGCGAAGCGATCGTTTATGAAGAGGAAGAAGGAAAAACAGAAGTGCCTTTCGATTCACCTGTTTCTATGAACTTCTGGTGTTTCCATCCTACTATTTTTGAATTTACGGAAGCGTTGTTCCATAAGTTCATCGCCGACAATGGCGACAATCCGAAAGCCGAATTTTTTATTCCCATCATCGCTGAAGATTTTATAGAGAACCGCGGCGGCAGCATTGCAGTGATCCCTACCTCTGCCCAATGGTTCGGCGTTACCTACGTGGAAGACGCGCCGGGTGTAAAAACCAGCGTGGATAAATTGGTGGCGGCGGAAGTATATCCCAACTCCTTGTGGAGTTAATTAGAAAGGAATTAGAAACCTGCCTGCCGGTAGGTAAGTTAGAAATGGATAGAGGATGAAACAGGTTTGTTGTTCTCCTTTTCCAAATAGTAAAAAAAGCGACAAAATTTTGTCGCTTTTTTTAAGATAAGTTAAAAGGGTATACGAAGTTTAATGCAACCTTGCATTTCTAATTACTCATTTATGATTTCTAATTTCCAAGTACCATAAACACAAAGTCTTCCAGCTTCTTCACCTGCTGCGTACGTTCCATGCCTTTTAAAGAAGCACCGGTAGGGATTTTGATGCGGCTGGCGGTATCTTGCTTTTTCAATTCATCCAGCAGCTTGTAAATATTCTTTGATTTGGCGGCATAAACAACACCGTCGGAAGTTAAATTCTTGGAAGTGATGATACCGATCACTTCGCCGTTCCTGTTCAGTACCGGTCCACCGCTGTTACCCGGGTTGGCCGTTACCGACAACTGGTAAGCCGTTGAATCGCCGTCGTTACCCGATTTGGCGCTCAGGTAGCCTTCGCCGTAAACGATCTCGTTCCGGGGAAAACCTAAAGTGAAGATCTGTTCGCCCAGGTCGGAATTTGTTTTACGGATGCTGTATGGCAGGTTGGAGATCGCTTTAAAGGAAGTATCGTTGATCTTCAGGATCGCCAGGTCGGCATTGTTATCCACGTACATCGGTATCGCGGTGTAATATTTCCCCTTGTTGCTTTCCACGAAGATCGTTTTCATCCTTTTTACCACGTGGGCATTGGTAACGATGTAACCGCTGCCATCCACCAAAAAGCCGGTAGCCCTGAAATCGGCATTGGGTACTACGGGCACAACCGGGGCCGTTACCACACCTGTCTTTGCATCGCTTTTCAGGTTGTCAACATCTTTTTGCGTTTTTTCAATCCTGCCGATCAGGTTTTCGATGTTGTTGTTGTCAACCTTGCTTTTATAGCCTACCACCAAAGCAGTAGTAAAAAGAGATACCAGCCCGGCAATGCTGGCCGCTACCGCGATGTTGCGCTTGTATTTGGTCCATAAATGAACGATCCTGGCTTTGCCGGCCAGTACCGGTTTGCTGATCACGCCTTCCTCTACCAGTTGCTGTTCCACTTCGTTCAGGGAATGGCGGAAAGCCTTCAACTGGGCATGGCGCTGCAGTTCCTGGTACATAAAACTATGCTCCACTACCAACTGGTCTATTTCGGCGTTGTTCTTCCTCAGGTCTTCAAAAAAAGCCTTTTCCTGGGCCGACATTTCGCCGCGGGTATAACGTTCAACTGCTTCTAACAATAAAATCTCGTCCATCTTATCCGTTTTTATATTGGGCAAAAAACAATTTTTTCAGGCGCATCAGGCACTTGTACTTCTGTGTTTTTGCATTGTCTGCGTTCGTATATCCAAATTCCGTGGCTATTTCCTGCATCTGTTTGTGCTGTATATAGTAGGAATCCAGCAGGCTTTTACAGGGTTCGCCAATCTTTCGCATGGCCGTTTCCATTAACAGGAAATCGGTATTCCGCTTTTCGTGCAATTCCATTTCCTCTTCCACGGGTATCGTTTCTTCCAGTTGTTCCACTTCGCCGCTGTACCGGTTCATTTGTTGTAACCGCTTGAGCCACAATCTCCTGCAAACCGAATACAGGTAGGTTTTCAACAGGCTGTGGAGTTCAAAAATCCCCGAGCAGGCCTTTTCGTACAAAACGATCATCGCTTCCTGGAACAGGTCGCGTGCCTCATCTGCATTCCCGCTGTTCTGCAACACAAAGGACTGGATCATCGTGTAGTGTTCCCGGTAAATGGTTTCAATGGCCTCCCGGTCATTCAAAGCCAAACCTTCCAGCAATAATTTGTCCTTTTCTATAGTACTCACCCGATGATATTAATACGGTTAACGTTGATTGGTAACCCAAAACAACGGAAAAAAAATAATTTTTAAAAGATGGGTTACCTTTTATACAATCCCGGTATTAACATGAAATTATAATTTTAAAAATTAAACAAAACACAAAATGAAAAAAGTAATCTTAGCACTGGCAGTTGTATCTGTATCTTTTGCAGCTTGCAACAGCGGCGAAAAGAAAGTTGAAGAAACTAAAACTTCTGATACTTCTACAGTTGTAGTTCCTGCAACTCAAGACACCATGAAAGTAGTAAACGATACTACTATCAAGACAACCACTACTACCGATACTTCTAAAATGAAGTAATCAACTACCGGTAACCGATTGCGCTTAACCTACCGGTTAGTATAAGAATTTATATGGCAAGCAATCGTTGAAGCCCTGCTTATTATTAAGCAGGGCATTTTTTTGTAAAGAGGTTTTTAGGTTAATGAGCCCTGGTGATGTAATATTTAATAGGGAATAGGTAATATTGGAGACGCACTGCTAAAAACAATATTAAATATTACTTATTCCCTATTAAATCCAGTAGCGTGATTTTAATTTTGAAATTCCATTCCTCCTCCCTACTTTTGCTTCAATGACATCCCGCAGCAACAATACCTGGTTTTATTTTAGCTACTATTTTACCAATAGCCGGGCCGCTGTGTTATAAACTGAACTAAAAAATTAACATAAGAAAGTCCCGGCACCAACTGCCGGGATTTTTGTTTTCAATACATGCAACAAATCATCGCCATACAGGGATTTGAAGGTTCCTTTCACCAGGAAGCCGCCATTAAATATTTTGGGAAGGATATACAGTTCGTTTGTTGCAGCAGTTTCCGTGACCTCATCAAAGCGGCCGCTCAACCCAAAGAAACCACAGCGGCACTTATGGCGATCGAGAATTCCATTGCCGGCAGCATATTGCCCAACTACACCCTGCTGCAAAAAAGCAACCTGGTCATCACCGGCGAAGTGTACCTGCAGATCCGGCAGCAATTGGTGGCCAACCGGGGCGTACAACTCGAAGACATCCGCGAGGTACATTCCCATCCCATGGCGCTGTTGCAGTGCACGGATTTCCTCGACAAGCACAATTTTAAACTGGTGGAAACGGAAG
>Ga0247804_10000321_pt1 | contig 22093 bp, 22 predicted proteins | sample UWRJL029104C1_FD_181142 | JGI IMG/M metagenome (GOLD analysis project Ga0247804, IMG submission 181142) | Plant litter microbial communities from Arlington Agricultural Research Station in Wisconsin, United States - UWRJ-L029-104C-1 | ecosystem: Environmental > Terrestrial > Plant litter >...
CAGGGAAAGTTACTGGAAGAGGCTCGCTGCAAGTCATTTTGGAGCACGTAACTGTCGCTCCCGTAATCGTCTTGGAATTTGTGTCTAAATCCCAAACCATGTTTGGTTGACAAAGGTCTCGCGTCATTCTTTGATTGAAGGAGGCCGCAAGCTAATATTATCGTTAATGACACCCAGCCAGTATGTGTAAGTGGAACTCACATCATCGTGTTTCAAGCTAATGACAGGCCATTTCACTCTGTTACTTTGTAAGCTTGGTTGAAGAACCTTTCCAAGAAAATGATGCTTACAATCTGACAAACTCCTGGACTATAGTCTCCACCCAAGCTTCAAATAAAGACAATTGCGCAGTGACTCCGTTGATGGTGTATTTTGGTGCGCCTGTATATTTCAGGTTGGCTTGATGAAACATAAAACCATCATGGTGTAATGCAAGCAAATATCGGACACTATTGTCCTTCTCCAAATTCAACAAGTCATTGATATCTCCTGAACCTGCTGAGGTATCAATCCATTCTTGAACCGTACAATCCGGCGTATCGCACTGCAATTATTAGTAACGCTGCCGCACGTATTGAGATGGAAACCTACATTATAGTATATACGTGTTGCCCAGCGCGGTGTTATTTGAATGCCTGCAAAGCCGTTATCCTTAGCTGTAGTGATTAATGGCCAATGCTCATTCACCTATGTGGGATTTTAGTTTCCCTTGAGTTACATTTATGATGCAGAAGTAGTTATGAAGTTACTTACTTGGCTAAGCAGTACAGGACGCGTATTGTCTCCAACACTAGTGCTCGCTTAGTTTAACTTCATTGCTTATCACCATTTACAGGTTTGCAAGTTTCACTTACGCATATACGAGACCCGCATCACTCCAGGCTTTCAAAGCATCTCCATTGTGGAGACCTGTGATCGCTGGTGGGATTAAACCCAGGCTGCTGAATCGTTTAGCCTTCGAAATTCCAGTGGCTGCTAGCCATCCTTGGTTCCAAGTTATTTCTTTGTAGACATCTGAATAAGTTGCATTATTTTGATCTTCGTGGGTGAAGGTGTGAGTGACATGCGCAAACGCATTCAGATTTGCAGGAGTCGTCAACCATGTCAGCAATTCATCTCCCTCAAGGCAGTCACGGGTGTAATTAGGATAGGCACCTGCCGTTGCCGGCCACAAACTGGTTCCGCTCCCTGGGGGTTTCGAGAACTCCAGCGGCGTATCAATCTGGTCGTCATACTCGATTGGGCCTGGTAAACATGTCTCTCCAGTCCAATCAGCATCATTGACAAGTTCAATATTTCCGTTACCATTATGACCAATCTCGATCCACCAATCCGATCCGAGGTTCAATTTAGCATTTATCTTCTTCGTGAATGTGACATGGTTCGCCAAGTCGGCGGCTTCAATGCGATACGGGTCCCCAGTGGTATATAATTCGGTTTCTCTGTAGTATCGTTAGAAATGTAGATGTACTTAGGTTTTCGTTTCATACAAGAACATGTCATCGACTAGGGTTTTGTTAGCTCTGTAGCTATTGTAGAGAATTTGGAAGAGATGACAAACCCTGAGTGACTAGAATCGCCCTTCGCTGGCCAGCATCTATGTCGAGAAAGTAAGCATCCAGCATTAGATAAAGGCAGTCCTCTTACACAATCCTCGAGTTGCCCAGTTAATCCATGCATGTTGTAGGTAGCTAGAAGCCAAGTTCCAGTCTGTAGAAAAAGGGAGGAAAAACACCATCTTCAAATATGTTAGGATATGTGATAGATTCTGTGTTCAATGGGATCAAACCTGCTGCCTTCCATCGATATTATTAATCACACCAGCGGTGGTAGCGGAGTTGAACCCAGTACTTTTGCCAAATTGGGCGAATTCAGTGGCAATAGCAGAATTCGTGATTGCTGCAGGATAATGCCAAAGGCCTGATGTACTTATACCTGCGCCTCTGGTCAAAATTAGTATTTGTTCTTCTACAAGCATTGGAATTTGACTTACACTTTAAGTCCCGCTGAGGGAAATGCAGTGTCATTAGAGATGTAAACATCCTGATTAACTCCATCATTACAACTAAAGAAATTCCGAGGTAAGCATTTGTCTACACCGTAGCTAGGGAACATTGCAAAAATGATCATACCAGTCACCTAGTGCTTTGGTGCCAGTTTCCGAGGACGGATAAGCGTCAAGTCTAACCATTCGTACGCCGAAAGCGAGTTGGTAACTGAACAAAGCCGCCCATTGCTTTGATGTTAGAGCGCTTTGATAACCTTTCGAGCCGCCATAGTCATAACTAACTTCTGATAGTACAACTATTAGTCCAAAGTTGCCAAGTGTTGCAGAATCATTGAGACTTGGTAAAGTAACTCCACTACGAGAAACAGTGAGAAAATAATGAGGTATCCCGTGATCGTTAAGTCCGGAATAAGCAGAATATGCAGATGCAGAATCTCGAGCAATAACCAGTGCTGTGCTGTTGACTTTCGTGGCTACCACTGCTTGGGCATTAACCTTCAGAGAAGCTGCAGAGGTGGTGTTGGTTCGAAAGCTGATATTGTCTGTGAAGACAGTAACAAGAGGGGCTGGGTTTATTGACTGGACAAGGGATTGCCTATTCAGAGCTTGTACTTCTGTGTGTACTGAATGTTCGCTTCTCCTGTGGCTGTGAGCGGTCGCAGTTGATAGGCATAGAGATATTGCCAAGAAAAACGTGCTGGATTGCATTATATACATCCTCCGGAATGCAGATATTCTCCAGATTTAGAGATTAAAGGGACTGATGTATGATATATGTTATGCTGAGAGAATAGAATAGTAGACACCCCTTATATGCAAAGCCAACACAACGACCGATAGGTACAGAGACTGCAGCAGATAAGGGCAGATAATCAAATATTCTACGGCTTTGTGCAATGGTGAAGAATTTGATAAAGAAATGTCTTGGGGACCCAGTAAAGAAGATGTGTCGCTCAATTTGAACTTGCCAATTCCAAATTCAAAGTAACGTAACAGGGGAAGAAAGCTACACTAGGGCAAGTGGGATTCAGCCCAATCCTGTACTGTAAGTCTAGCAGCCGCTTACGCGTCGAGGACCGCGTAACTTAGGCGATTTCTGGCAGTTGTGAGCTACTGCCGTGAAGAGCATAATAATCACATGGGCAAGGCGGAAATGGAGAAACTTTTTTGCAGAGTAGAGCAATCAAAAACTCCACAACAAAAGGTAGTGACAATGATGTGACATGAGAATTTTTCTTAACTAGAACATCCGATGTTGAGGCTATAATGGATGTACCGTGATGAATGAAGGCAATTGTGGACTATCACCCATATTCTGCTGGAGTGCTTCTCCAATGCCACAACCCATGACCCAATGAATGACCATACCTAGACCCTGACGTATTGATGATCTTCTCCATAAGGGTAGTTGCATGAACGGGGATAACTTCTTGGTGTGTTGTGGTGTGTATAGTGCAGCTGGCCTGTTTGGCGTTGGGTAAAATGCAGGTTGATGATCCACAGGGGTAGACGTTAGAAATATAACCATGCTAAGCGAGGCCACTAACAATTAAGCGAAGACAACAGCAGCTTTCCCTTGCTCGGCAGTGTGAATTAGGTTACCGCAAACGGCGTACAGCACTGCTGGCTTTTTTAAACTGTCGGCTTCCACTGTCGAGGGTGTCAGTCTGCAACCTAAAGGCAGGTACCTGGAGGTTCGGTCCGTAGATATGGCGAATAAGTATTGCCTCGTCACATCACATACAGGATTGCTATATTTACCGCAGGTCCTAGGGCAGTTGTTAGTCACGACACAACCCCTGAACTCAATATTAGGTATACCTCAAACATCCACCATAATATGCCCAACATATTGATTGGCTGCATACACAGTTCCACCCAGCGCTCTGTTGTCGGTCCCATTGTTGGACTACCCGAAGCGTAGTAGTGCAGCAGTGCAGCAGTACGGCAGAAACGAGTGCTTGTGACGTTGTTCCCAGTGATTCCACTTAGACCAAAGATCCAGATAGATTGGAAAGATCCCCATCTCCCAGGGATGAAGACGTACATTGCACCATCCATCCGGCTCCGCCAAGCTCTTGGAAGCCACCCAGCAGCCAACGCATTTACTCGGCTCGGGTTTAGACACCATTCCAACTAGGTAGGTACAACGTGCCTCTGTTCTTTTTTTTAAGGGAAGAGGAGGGGGCGCTTCCAAAATCTCAGGGTAAAGTCGAATTCTAGGCGCTATTCGTGAACAAATGGGTGTCGAAGATGCCGTATAACCGTCATATTTCCTTGGGACCGAGTTCGTTGTCACATTTCAGCCATTCTTGTGGCCATTGTTATTCAAATTTCCGTCTCTAAATTGTAAACTGCCAAAATATCCCGTACTGTTCCTATGCTGCTAGCTTGTGTCCCAAATACTATGTTCAAATTCTGTACCTCCCGTCTATACAACACGCTTCAATTCGAGCGGGAGCAATGATTGTAGCCCCGCCTATACTGCGTTTCCTTCACCATGGGTCGAATTACAGATATCGAGGCTGCTAGCTGGCATGATCTTTTGCAACACTGGTGGCAATTTGTAAACAATAAAGCTGCTTTGCAAATTACAATCCTGTTACTGATATCAGACTAGGTTCTTGTTGGGTTTATTCTCGTTTCTACTGGATTGGGATTGACATACCTTCTAACTCTTGCTGTTACAAAGGGATATCTTCGATATGTTGTGAGTTTCCTTTCTTCATCATATGTCATTTCAGATTTCGTTGGCCACTTCAATTCGCTGATCATCATATAGGAGGTAAAATCGAATCCCAAACGAGTTTCCTCCTCGGTCAAGAGATATCTCGCAGACTTATCAGTTAAACTGTCAGAGTATAAAGTGACTACGGAAAACACAAAACCTGGGAGCTTTGGTGTTTATATTGGAGAATTTTCGGATCCACCAACAACAGCACAAAAAAAGATCTTGACTGCATGGGATATATTGGTGGTCGACCCGTTTCAATCAGGCGTAATAGAAACCGTGTGCTCTGGACTGTATCCAACATCACCACATTGTCTTGCACGAGTAGATATTGGTAGCGTAGTAGATCGAGCTGCTCAAAAACCCCTCTTGGCTGCCACAGAATGGGTAACTGCTCTGATCGAATCCTCAATGTCACGATCAGAGAAAGGCCGCAACTTCAATGGAATTCTCATTAGTAATTGGAGAGAGAAATTTTCCTCACCATTATTGAAAGAATTTGTCATTTTCCTCAGCCTTCTTGGTCTTTCGGTCTATTTAGAAGTGGCGGCACCAATATTTCTCTCTGACACGTCATTAGCAGAGATGGAGGAAGTCACCGGGCTGGTCATTCGTAACGCGACGATTTCCGCCAATGGAGAAGAGCGGGATGCGTTCCAAATGGCAGAAATGAGACCCACAATCAAAGCATTTGTATCACAAGCTTGCTTGCGCAACTTTGTTGTATTAGTATGGGAAACTGTGGGAGATGAGATCCAACCAATCAATGCTGTTGTCAAAAGATGTTATAACTGGTCAAAATTCTACAGTGCTTTGCCGTGGATAGGAACTACTTCGGCACTAGTTTCGGCAGAGTTATCTCTCGACCAAAGAGAACCGTTTGGGGCTTTCGATTGGCTGAAAGAACTAAAGGTCATGGAGATTCATAGCAGGTGGAGATCTAATGTTGTGGTAAGATTTAATCCTAGATTATTGAGACACTTGGATTTGGTTAACTGATTTTGCTCAGATAAACCAAGAGTACGTGGCTTCACATTCGAAGGCGCTACATGCTCTATACTCGCTGCTTTCAATTGAGGCCATTGAATCCAATGAAACGGGCAACTTGTCCAGACTATCATGCACAAATCATTTTATGGCTCAAAGACCTGGCCCGCAGGAGTTTTCCAATCGGCGTTTCAGCTCTTCCGAAGCTTCCACTCCAATTAGTGGAATGTCTACCATCAATTTAATAGAACCACATTCCGAGCTTGGATACTTGAGCTGGCACTCTGTACTAGATAGATGCGATGGAAATATCATACCCCATCCGATCAAAGGCTCAGCTTATGACTATTTGGGGTGTTTTCCTCTTGGCTCTACAGTATCTAGGCAATCATTCTTGGACGTGGTACGATCGCAGCAAGTGAGTGATATCTTGAAAGATTTTTGCTACCTAAACAAATTTGTCCGAAAACATTGATATGAATACTGACTCTTGAAACCATAGCGGCTGAAAGATATGCGGCTACTGGATGACATTAAGCATACGACTCTCAACACTTTCGGCAAATCCCTCGAACTGTACTGCAACGACCTCGCTTCTCAAAACGTAGCATACGTATCCGAATGGCTAGCAGCTATCCAAGAACTGGCAGAACAGCTCTCCAGTGTCAACGCCGAAGGATTTAATCCTATCTGCGCTCACATTGGTCTCGATTCAGGCTTTCAGATTCATCCCGGAGCCCGTTTCTGGGCAGTTTATTCGATCGATGAGGATTCAAGCTTAGACATATATATTTCCAGGAACGTTGAAGATATATTAGGGACAATCTTGCACACTTTCCTGTCAAGCCGTGGTTGCCCGCGTCACGAGTGTATCCAGGCCGAAATTTCCCTAGCCAAATGGAACCAAACAGTCGAGCCACTATCGGGGCTCTCACAGAGGCTACACCGAGACATCTCGCTGTTATCGCCTTCAGAACTGCTTCAATTTCTGCAATCTCTCTATCTTTCTCTAGAGGCTGGTGATCCTTCGTTGGTCAATGATTTGCAAACGGCTTGTGAACTACAACTACTCGGCTCGACTGACTTCAGGCAACTGAAGGAGCTTAGTACAGTTGGCTTTCTCTCGGGTCAGAATTCACCACGAGAATTACTCAGTTCTCGAATTAATTGGTATGCTCAAACTGGCTGTCAATATCCTAACGAGATTTCAGCATTAGAGAGCTTCATCCTTGTACAAGACGCTATTACACAGATTTTGCGTGATAGAAATATTTCGAAACTTCAAGCCATAACTGAAAATCTTGGATACATCATCAGACAGGGAGAAATTGATGCTAAAGTTGACGTTATTGCCCTTTCGATCTTTTGTGCAATGAGAAAGCATGCTTTCGATGAGGCTTATATGGAAGTCACTGACAGAAACACTCTATTTAATGATCAGAGTGATCAAGCAGCAGCATTTGCAGAGCTTTTCGCAACAGGTGCTAGATGTGAGGCATATTTTGACTTGACTCCAAGTGCCTTTGGAAAGCTGCTCTCTGACCGATATCGGTTTTACCATCACAAACAAGGACACGAGCCCCCAATTTGGTCTGACCAAAGTCCAGCGACCCCTTCGGCCTATGCTGCAGCTAAGATTGACATTGATGATTCTCACTCTCAGAGGTCAGTGATGTCCGCCCACCAGAGGTTTACCTTCTTGAGTGTCTTTGCAATCCCTGCATTGCTCGATATTATACTTCTCACCACCACTAGTAAAGGACTTTACCTTAGTGGAGGTATGAGTAAAACGGAGCAACACTCGGCAACCTTGGCTTTGATGATTTCTCTGTTGATATCAGGAACTGTCGGTACTTGGATCACCTGCGGAGGATCATATTATTTGATTTCGATGGCTTTCTCAGCTATGAATATGTTTGTTGTTACTAGGCTGGTTACTGGGCTTGCATTCAGTTTCATCGCCGGAGCAATTGGATTCGTAGCTTTATGGGCTGTAGAAGATGTTTTAGCAGGAGTAATTTTCTTTCTCTATCTAGTGGCACTTACATCATACCTTTGTCTTCTAGCAGCTTTGGCTAACTTCCAGTACCCTGGATCCGCCTTTCAATCCGTAAGTCTACTCATCTGGAATACCTTTAGCCCTGTTTTGCTGATTAAAACATAGGGGAGGCCAATCATTGTGATGGTCATTCCATTCTTGTTTATTTCCCCGCTTATCACTCTTCTACTTCCAGATCGTGATATCTACGTTTACCTGGCGGTGCTCTATGTGTTCCTATTTCTTTTGATATTAGGCGTACGATATACAGGTGCACGCTGGACTACTTGGTATTTGAAGATCGAGAAAATAAATGATCAAGACCTGCGGAAATGGTATCTGGAGACGCAAGAAGATGGTAATGAAGACTCCTTGAGCGGAATGACGGACCCGGGTGTTCTGAAGCTGGCAAGGGCAGCCATAATAAGAGAGATTAATAAGGCTCGCTCGCGGTATTGGAAGACTAAGTCTACCGATCCTTTTGTCCAGAAGCTTGCAAGATCCTACGATGCCACAATATTCTTGCTGGAATGGTATAGCGGCTACTCTGGAACACCACTACCGATACCATTCTCATCAACTTGGAACATGCAGACTAAGGTAGCACTTCAGACACTGAAACAGCTCCAGACGGGGATTCGTCTCCACAATGCTTTTATACACTGGCGCCAGGCCGGGGAAGAAGTTGGTTGCAGTCTCTTGTATTTTATAGTGGCCTTGCTGGACAAATGGACCGCTCTATTATCGGGTGGCAAGCTCCTAGGATTCTCTACAAAAAATCCAAAGTACCGTTTGCCAGTTGGGTTTGCGCTTGCTTATTATCTTATTGGAGCTGTACTTTTGGACTTCAATGCCGCCAAGCTTCATAAAATGACTGCTCGTGGCCAGAATATGTTAATTGGAGATGTGTCTTCCATTCCGGAAGCAGTCAGACGAGAAGTCTCTGCTAGGAAAACTCTATATTGGACAATGCTTGGTCGATATCTGCTATTCCATGCGTGGAGTTTGGCAACATCTTCAAGCTTACTCTGGGTATTCAACAGTTCTAAGGATTCTACTATTCTATTCATAGCTTATGTGGGAGCATACACAGGTAATAACTCTCCAGTCGAGAATTTATGGCGCTAACATCCAACAATAAGGTCTTCTTTGGTTTCAGGTATGCTAGCCCTCTATGAACAAATACCTTAAGGTAAGGCTCACTAATACAATTTACAGTATACCAAAATCTTTACTGGGCCACGCAGTCTGAAACCTCTGATAGTAGCAGTACTGGTTGGTATACCACTTGGTCAACTTCTACGCCACTTCACCCCTGGCTTTGATTACTGCGATGTAACTGCACTTGCAGTGGCAACTGTGAGTATCCCTTTAGAGATGATCTTCAGCTTCTTGTGCTATTCCCCAAAGGATTGTGATTTGGGTTTTTTTTTTCAAATTCTCTCCTCCAAACTGAGATTAGAATCCTAACGACAGAATTTGTAGTGGACCGCTGCAATTTTGTCATTGTATTACGCTCGGATTAAGTTGAAGGCTACTAGCCGAACTGGACATCCTAAAAGTCATGACAATGCATTCAGAAAACTCAGATCCGATGATGGGTATCACTATTTTTCAGGGCTTGAGAAGAATTTGATGTTCTCCCAAGACGAGTTACGCACTATCTACGAAAACCTTTCCTCCTTAAAGGAGGATGATAAATATCGAGTAGAGCCTCGAACACAGCCAGGTTTGCAAATAAAATCCACCATTCTTCAAGCAATTGGTCATTTTAGTGGAAATTTTGGAATTACTTCATCTTCTGCGATAGAGGCCTTTCCTGATGTCCATGAACTCCTGGAGCAAGTATTGACTGCTTTTGAGAGTGGGACTATTGTGGTTGACTGCATCTCACTGGAAGCAATAAGCGCTCCCAACATGAAAGCCATTAGCTATTTTTCAGAAGGTTGCATACACCTCATCGTTGGATGTGAACTGAGTGATGGTTCACAGCAAAACTCTATGAATATGTTTAGTCATAGGTACGTCTAATTCTCAGTACTTATTCTCTGATTTCTTAGTAGCGCAGCTGTAGTCGATATAGTCTTGCTAAGTAGTGCCTAGAACTGCTGAAATTATCCTACATTCAGTCGCGGAGACAATAATGGGATTCAGTCACGATGACGCTTCTCTCGCAGAATCCCTAATAGCGTTGTCATTAGGAGAAGATTCTCCAGTGTCCGAAAATGTGAAAAGCCACATCAACATGCGCACGTCACCTGCCCAAGTCAAATCATTCGCTCAGGATTGTGACAAGCAAATACTGAAATACGTATGTTTAGGATACGAATGTGATGTCGACTGGGAAATATTACCTAGGGACATTCGGGATTTCGTAGTGGGTAGATGTACCGGGCACGAAGACACATTAACCAAGAAGCAGCAAGAGTGGCTGGCATTCAATAGAGATGTACGCATACCTATAAGCACATTTATTGCTCGATGCAATTTCGGAGCCTTTGTTGCATTTTCGAATCGCCGTTATGCTCTAGATATCAGAAGAAGTGCAACCTCGATGGGGGATCTTAGATTGGGAAAAAAACAAGAACTGCTTGAATTTTTAAAATCCAAACACTCAACCTCCAAACACATCACAAGGACTCTGGTTCAGAGGTTAAAGCTTCCATTTAGCATCATCTATCACAACATAGGCGTTGGTTTGAAGCTATTGGCGATTGCATTTGTAGCGGAGCCCGAACTTCAACGAGAGCTAGATTTTGCTCTCACGACTAGTCCAAAGGTTGTGAGAAGCATTACGATGTTCTTGATAACTCAAGTATGGGTGTATACAAAGGGACTACAAAGTATGCTTTTACCGTTTTTCCTTCTCCATGGGAGGGACAATGTGAGGACGTTATGGGGTCGCATTGGGGGTGCTACAGTCACAATTTTGAAACGCCAGCGCATATCAATCGAAAGCAACACTGGATCATCAACCGCCTTTATCCATTCGCCTTACGGTGAGGCTGGCACTTATAAAGTGTATCAATATGGTGGGGTATTGGATAGAGAGCCAGGAGACAAAACAAAGCTGCAACGGATTAGCACCTATAACAGAAGTAAACATCTTTTAGGGAGAGAAGATTACCTCAACGGTGCGAAAATAAATACCTATAAATACGACTACGCAAGCCTGGCGGAGAATCCTTCAAGAAATGTGCTCTCCAAAAACTACGCTCCTCATTACCCACTGCTGCGGAAATGTATTGATGGAAAGAACAAAGGCGAAGAGCACATATATAATAGACAAGGCCTTGTCGAAAGGGGATCATTTATTCTTCATGGAAGTTTGGTCAGATTCAGCTGTCACTATCGACAAGGAGGTAACTTTGAAGATGAGCTTTTGCGTGCAGAATTTGTTCTTCCTCATATGACTTGTACAGTGGCGTGGTCAGCGCCACCAAAAAACAATTTGGGAAAACGCGACCAATGGATACCATCCTCGCAGGTAATGGAAGCGACATTTGTTCTTGGATCTGACGTTTATGAGTCTCGCTGGATTTATGACCACAAGTTTCATCCTACAATCTTGACTAGACTCAACGGGGATCCAATTGATACTCCGCCCATTATCCAATACGACCATCTTGGGTGAGAAAATTCCACCCCAGAATACTCAGTGCTGACTTGTCCTTATTACAGGGTCCTGAATAAGCCCACAAAGTTCAACTTCTCAGATGATGACCCACTCCTCGGGTTTAAGTCACTGAAGTCCAGTGCTCTAAAAAGATGGTTAGGTCTTAACATACGTCGTAATCCAGTATCCACGTCTCAGGCTAGATCAAGTTTATGGAAAGCTTGGAAAGACACACCTGGGTTTGACGGTGTAATTGCGAGGTGGCTAGATGAGAAACTACTTAGAAAGGAAAGCTTAATGCGTACGTACTGGAGAAATCGCGATCGAGGTCACCTTGTGGCAGCTGAAGCGTTCCTAAACGAAAATGCCGAAGGAATAATGGCTACCGTTGACTTAGACAATTCAATCTCAGGTTGGACTCCTCTCGCAATGAAAATTGCAGACTTCTATAGTTTTGGTCAAGGAGGAGATGCAAACTCTCGCACAAGATCCAAAGAACCTGATTTTGACGACGGAGGACTTCAGGTTTTAGCTGTTGATTCCGGAACATGGCCTAATGAAGGTGGTGGTTAGTACATGATCTTGACACGCACAGCTTCCCACTAACATTTATGAGGTGTTTCTGCTTGTCGAAGAGATATGATTAATAATTTGCGGTCTGTTAATTGTAAGTACAAATCTCAAGAGGGTCAACCGAGCCTCGAATTGCTTTATCAATATGAGACTGTGAGGACTGATTTATACATTTGTTAAAGGGCATATGATAGCTGAAGCTGCAAATGATTCCGGCCTACCTAAACATCAAGTAAGTTCTCTTATGTGCCTTCTACACAAGTGTTCTTAACAAGTTAATAGACCGAGATGAATGTGCGAAGTCTCAAAGTGATACCACTATGGGGACTCGATTTTCTGACTCCAACTCATGGGTTATTCAAGGATCGTCTGGATACAGAAGTAGAGCATGTTCCTGGCGATGCTACCAAGTTGGACGTAAAGAGAAACTTCTTGCCGATTCTCAAGGCATTAGTGAAGGGTGCTCGAACTAGCAATTTCTCTCACAGTGACATACTACAAACAACGCGAGCCCTGGTCAACCTCAATACCTATTTTTCGAAATCAAAGCACTGGGGTGCGGTGTGGACAAGTAGTATTGTGAAGGAGGCATGGCGTAACTTGTGGATATCTGAGGATCTTGTGAGCCCAACTCCGTCTGAGGGTTGGTTTCAAACAGAAATACCTACCATTGCACAGTAAGTTCATCACGATTATAGAACCATGAAGACTATTCAAGTGAGACAAACTAACATTAATCAGGCTTGACGGTGCTTTGGAACTATGGTTTCGTTATTTGTTCATGTGAGTGTACTAAGAGTTTAGTCTACTTGTATTTGACGAAGTGGCTTTTCTAGTCAGAGGTTGTTGAGCTAATCCTGTACCTTGCAGTTTCTCCATTCCTCTACCGGATAGAATACCTGCTATTTTCCAAGCCTCTCATCATAGTGTGAGTGCATCTTACGGCATCGTCTGCAAGATCCAGCGTGGATGTACGCTCCAAATCTGGGATCATGCGATTAGTTGGCGTGAAACAAACCTGTACCTTTCCTCAGATCTATGCACCATGGCCCCTTTTGTGAGGAATGCATTGCTTGGACTCATGCGGATAACTAGCCAGTAAGAATAGCCCATCAAACTGCGAAAGATGCCTTGGACAAATACCTGCTGACACATCATGTCTAGGTTGATTTTACACCACGCCGACACCATACTGCCTTGTGCAGACTTTTTCAATCCTGGTATGTAAAACACAGATTAACTCTTACGACGGGAATCTTGCTCGTACTCAGAATAAACTCTTCCACAGGAGTGTTAAGTGAGATAGAACTGATAGTCAACAAATTCTACTGCCGAACATCTACTAATGCTCATTTTCTAGGATGGGAAGTAGAGATTGGCACGAGCCAAGGAAAACTAGAACATCGAAATACTTTCAAGAGAAAGATTGACCCTGTCGTGAATGGCGTAAGTGTGAAGTTTTGTTAACGAGCAGCATTTTTTTTTCTAATAGTATCACCGGAATTTACTAATTTCACACTGCAGATTCCTGACATGACCAAGTTTGCGCCCATAAAGAATATTACGTCAACCAAGCCGACCGTGACGATGTTATCGCATGTCTGGTATGCGAAAGATATCAAGACTGCCATACTTGCTGCAGATATCATCGTTAATGAGTGGGGTTTCACAGATTATCGACTTGATATTTATGGCGCAATCGACAAAGCTCCAACGTATTCCACAGACTGTTTCGAAATCATTGCATCGAAATCACTCCCAAGATATGTGACAATGTGTGGAGAAGCTAACCCTACCACTGTACTTGAGAAAACATGGGTGTTTCTCAACTCTTCTATCTCAGAAGGCCTTCCGCTGGCCCTAGGTGAAGCCGCCCTTACCGGTGCACCTGTGGTCTGCACAGATGTTGGAGCATCGTTACGTGTCCTAACTGATCCTGATACTGGGGAATGCTACAGCTCAGTCGTTGCACCTAACGATGCTCGTAACTTAGCACGAGCGCAGATCAATTTTCTCGCGCTTTTAGACGAATGGGCTCCGTATGCCGAAGATGCTGAAGGTCTCTATGTACCAACGCTTACCGATAAGCCAAGTGCAGAAGATGTTGACTTGATCACGAAACGAATGTACGCGAAGGTAGAGCAGAGAAAAGCACTTGGGATGAAGAGTAGAGAGATTGTTCAAAAGTCGTTTGGTGGAGAGAGATATCTTCGAGAGCACGAACAAATGCTTTGGATTGGAAAATCTCGGTATGACCTGCTCAATCGAAAACCTACACCTGGCAGACTTCCGCCCAGGCTAGAGGTCGATTCGCTTCCCATACCCAGCAACATTTTTGGTTCTACAACGATAAATACCACTTTAGGACGGAGGCAGCCTATGAGTTCTGTGCAGACATCGAGCTTGATGACGAGCTCTGTGCAACCCTCGATATTCACGACACCAGGTATTAGAACACTCTTCGAGAGCAGAGAAACAAGCAGCAAGACCTCGACTTTGGTCGTACCATCGGCTGTCCATAGTACTCCTATCAAGAGAGCCATGCCTCCACGAGTCGCTCTCTTGAGGAAAGGTGGATACGAAACATCAAGGAGGTCATCGACAGCTACTAAATACCTTCCAGGGGAGGATACCTTCCTTCATGACGTGACAACTGCGCTGCAGCAAGTCTGAGTACAATAAACTTGCTTACCGCTTTTGTTTGCTTTGGCCGAGTTTTCATCAAGATCTTTTCTTTGTCAACTAAATTGCCTAGATTACTACTACCGAGTTTTCTTGGTTATCCATATGTGGAATTCATGAGTGCATTTTATATTGTTGTGTTGCGGCGTTTGTTGGTTGCATCTTATAGCGTGCATCGGGTGTCAAACCATTGAGAATTCATAAAGCGGCGTTTGATACATATATATTGTAGAGATGTTTCTTACCTGGTATTGTTAAATGCATAGTTGTTTTGATCCAAATGAATAAATCTGTACCATACGAACGTTGAACGGAGTTGTTTATGTGAAATGCTTTGTTCAGAAAGTTGGTCGCGGAAAAAATAGCGCAAAAGGTGGATCAGGCCTAAGGCTTGCTTGCTAGGTAAAAGAATCTTAGATGGCTACTAAGAGTGTGTGTTGACCTGGCGAAAGGCATGAGGGTGGTTAGGACAGAAATTGGCAGACTAGATGACCGAGAAATATGTAGCACTGCTTGAACGTTCAGACACGTCTTGTTGTGGCCTCAGGCACACACCCTCATTAGCTAGTATACCTAGACCTCTCCCATACGGAGAGCTTCCTTCCCTAGACTTATCAGAATACAAGAACCTTATCACACGTTTACGCATAGGAACCTCTCCTTCTGCCTTCATCTTGAGTACAGGTCCTTGACACATCTAATGGCGTTTGAGCATTGAGTAAAGTGAATCGTGTATCAAAGCCAGCATTTTGGTCGAAGTAGATCATCTATTGGGATAGGATAGTATTGTGTAATCAGGAATTGCTCTCCACCTAAAACTATTTTTAATTTTAGACATAATTTCCTCTATTATTCCCGCCTACCTCATAGAGTATTCTATAATGGTACATTGCGAGTGATCGTTGCTGTTTGCCGGGCAACGTTACTTAGTACCTAGGATACATACCAGTGTAATTACTGGTAGCACAAATTGGTGCATCTGCGCTGGCCACGAGTAAGATGCATTTGTCACCAACCCTTGTTCACAATAAGACACAACAGGAAGTTCAAGCTATACCTCCTCGCCTCATGATCTCCTACCCTGTAAAAGATATCGTCACAATGCAACCCCGCAGTGGAAGAGATATGGCAAATTATCCCCCGCACGTTTGCGCCACGGGACTACATGCCGATTGCCAATAGATTTCAGGGGAAGTAACCAATGTAAGTGTAGCAACTTCTTCTTGAAATCTCTAAGCGGCATTCGTATATGAGTTGCCGGACCGAATGTCTTCGATGTGACTTGACATGCACACCGCGATTTACGTAGCAGCTATGTGACCAAGATAGGAAACCACTTGATTAAATCCAGGGGAAGACATAAAGGTGGAATGTGAGTAGGTCATATATTAACACTACTGTCAATTCCTAAGAAGATAAGCACTCGCGTCTTGATGTTGGAGGTGGCGCATGTTTGTTTTCGAATTGCATTCCTCTCGAAATATCATTCCTTCTGAATACCCGCATCGATAAATCGAGTTTTCAGCAATATTTCGTTGAAAGGCCCAACACTGCAGCCGTTGATACAAAATGTATTCAGGATATCTCGCTGTTGGATTAGTATCTGTCATAGGACTGTGTTCACTCACAGTTTTGGCAATACCCACAAGACACCCAGAAGCTCGAGCGGGCCGTGTTAGTAACCATACTCTGAATAGAGAACGGGCAGATGCAGTGAAGGAGGCCTTTACTCATGCCTGGGATGGATACTACAAATATGCGTTCCCGCATGATGAACTTCATCCTGTTACAAATGGCTTTAGCGACTCGAGGTGAAAATCTACAAAGTAGCTCGTTAATCTGAGGCTAATTACTCTCCTTTAGGAACGGCTGGGGAGCAAGTGCAGTGGACGCCTTGAGCACAGCACTTTTGATGCAAATTCCAGACATTGTAGATACTATCGTTGAATGGATTCCTTCCATTGATTTTGATAATTCAAAAGATGATTCTTCAATTTCGCTTTTCGAAACCACCATCAGGTTTGTAGGTGGCCTACTTTCCGGTGAGTGGATTGTCCTCCATTTTATGTCGTACATCTGACGTAAATAGCGTACGATCTCTTAAAGGGCCCATTGTCCAACATGGCATCCAACCCCGAATCTGTAGATAAAATTCTGGACCAGACTAAGCGACTAGCTGACAATCTAGCGTTTGCTTTTGATACACCATCCGGAGTTCCATATAATGGCATTTTCTTTGACCCGCCAAGAAATGATGGATCAACTAATAACGGTCTTGCCACGACCGGAACTCTTGTACTGGAATGGACTCATCTCTCTGACCTTACTGGTAATCAGACGTATGCAGAGTTGACGCAAAAAGCTGAGTCTTATCTCAACGATCCGAAACCGGTCTCGTCAGAGCCGTTCCCAGGACTGGTGGGTTCAAATATCAATATCGAAACTGGAGAATTCGAAGATGCATCAGGTGGCTGGGTTGGAGGGACCGACAGCTACTACGAATATCTCATCAAGATGTATATCTATGATACTACGCGCTTTGCTTCTTATAAAGACCGGTGGATCCTTGCTGTCGAATCCTCGATTGAGTACCTTGCATCCCACCCCGTGTCACGACCTGATATAACCTTTTTGGCTATGTATGATGGGAAACAAAGGATATTTTATTCACAGCACTGTAGGACCCTTTCCAACATATAAAGTATCGCTTCTAACAGGGAACAGTGGCCTGTTTTGATGGTGGTAATTTTATTTTGGGTGGTCTTGTTCTGGAAGAACAAAGGTACATTGACTTTGGTCTCGCTCTCACAGAAGGTTGTTACAACACCTATGCTAGCACAGTAACTGGTATCGGACCCGAAGCTTTCAGGTGAGCAGAGAATTTCTCACTAGCGCAAATTATCTCATTTTTTGTGCATAAAGTGGGCAGATAGAACAAAAAGAGTGTGCAAAGTATAGAGCGTCAGCTTCTGTTTTTGGACGCACTAGGTAACGATTGGTCTAACCTGAGAGAAAATTGCTTCGCTCTGATTGAGCATTACCGTTAGGACTCAAATCGGACTGAATAGTGGCTGACCACAGTACAGGTGGGTTGAAGAGTTGCCAAGCACATCGAACAAAAATCCGCCTCCACCAGCAGGTGCAGTTGACTTCTTTCAGAAAGCCGGATTTTGGAGTACCTCTCCCAATTACGTCCTACGGCCTGAAGTAATTGAATCCTATTATTACGCATTCCGTGCAACTGGGGACCAAAAGTACCGTGATTGGGCATGGGAGGCATTTGTTGCCATCAATGAGACAACGCGAGTGGGAAGTGGATTTAGTGGTATACGCGATGTCAATAAGGCAGACGGTGGTGGGTATGATGACTTCCAGGAGAGCTTCTGGTTTGCGGAAGTGCTAAAGTATAGTTATCTCATCCATGCCCCCGTAAGTTTCCCGAGTTAAAACAAGGTTGCAACATTAACAGCATGGTAGGACAACGAGTGGCAAGTTGAACATAATGGAAACAACAAATGGGTATTCAATACTGAAGCACATCCGTTTAAGGTCTCTGGTCCGTTAATTTGAGCGTAATCATAAACAACGAGAAGAGAACAGAGTAAGAGAGTAATTATAGGAGAAAGAGCGGATTTTTGCGTATAGCCCTTTCGGTGCATCGATAGTTCGGAATAGAAGGACTTTTAGTCAAGAACTTTGATATTCTCCCAAATTTCCTGTCTATGTTTAAGATCAATAGGCACCAGTGAAACACCTGCTTAATAAGAAAGTCGATGTGATTTCGGATATAACAAGATGTGAAAGCAGCTAGAACAAGGATTCGAAGGCCTAAAACATAGACTGAACTCCTCGAAGACGGCACTTTCATAGGTTTGCTTTTGAACATTACTGAGATATAATTAAAGTGTCCTATGAACTTTAAAATACTATTGCTTCGTAAACTGGAGTTGTGCTATTATTCGGTTGTCTGATATGGGAGACTGTGGACTTTGTGGAGAGGCAGAGCAGAGGAAGGTCTTTGCTCGCAGGAATAAAGAAACTTGGAAAGTTGACCCGGGAATTTTTTTAAAAAATTTCTCTGGAGAGGGGTTAGGAGCACGCGAGCACGAAAGTAAGCTTTTGACCTCATTCCTTCACAAATCTAGTCACGTTGAAGCTGATCGCCAATCGAACGTAAATTTTTGACACTTGTCTCTCATTTGGTACTCACCATCGTTGCAACTTTAGCCTGCATGATCCTAAATTTTGCGTGCTGCGTTCCTTGAGCCCCGGTAATTTTGGTGGAAGTCTGTCGATCGCCGGGTAGATTGAATGGAGTGCTATCAGTTGCCATTTTGGAACAACGAGAGTCCAGAGGAAGCTCTTTCAAGTCTTGGGAGCGTCTAGACTTGCAATTTTGAGTGTTGCTAAACCGTATCATGCTGGAGGTGGCTGGTCAATTGGATTCCGGACAGCGCTTCTAGCTTCGTCCAGCATGGTCAATGTCATACATTCTTGCTTGGTAAGCTCCACCATAGTCGTTTCTCGATCCATATTGATGGTGCGTATACTACTGCAGGTAAAGTTCGCGCTCGGAGAAACAAGTGGTAGATGGGTGGAACTCCGATTGGGCGGTGGCTATACTGGCGGGCACTGACTGTCACTTGGTAAGCGATAAAGGGGCTCGGAACAGAATGTCCTCGCTTGCTCTTGAAGATATTCTCAGATCCTGTTGAGTTGGTACGTAGGATCTACTCTTGTACTGTACAGTGTAAGCCCGCTGGCCGTTTTGAGACGTGTTGTGCATGATGAGCCCAACTGACCGGGCCGACAGCCACAGGGGCATCGTTGGACGTCTGTGACTTGCACATTGTTCAGAACCAGAGATCGCTTTGGCTCGTAGCTGCTGCGTCCCTTGCTCCGCGTGGCATTTCTAACCGACTTCGCCAAGGATCGACGGAAAGGATCTGTGTCAACAAACTCCAACGAAGACATCGTGGGTGGAGAGCACCAACCCAATACCATGACCATTACTGCGATAAATCGAAGACACGGTAAAACGCGTTTGAATAACCTGATCTAGTCCAGGTCTAAGTCGTTAGCATCTACACTACCAGAGCGGATTCTCCGCCGCATTGGAAAGAGATTTGCGGCCCGTGGGTGCCATGAAGCGTCTCATAATCCGACGATAGTGACATTGCAAATGTTTCATCGGCGTCATGCAGACAATGCGATGCATACCATGCCACCCGCCCTCGAAAAAGTATCGAAGCTCGAACAGGTTCTTCGAGACAGCAGCACCGGAGAAGTCAGGGCCAGGGAAGGTATACACGCTCTTCACCTCTCATGCAATTAGGATCGCCCCTAACCATGGTTTGATATTCATCACGTGATGACAGAAGAGTCTCACGTACGTTCGAACTCTTCGGGTAAAATTGCTTGACCAGAAAGAAGTAGCGCCCTATAGTGATGTTCTTGTATGATTGACGGAAGCTTAAGCCAACGGCACTCTCTATATAGGCCGTCTAGACTTGCTTATCCTTGAACAAGGCCCGGCGCCCCCACCTGGTCAAGCTTTAGTTGTTTGTAACCAGCGAATTGGGCCCGATATTCAATGGGATGGACTGGACTTTCCAGCGTCTCAAAGATTTCCACGCCGTGAAACCAGTTGGACGTGCCCCTGGTGGATCCCCTCTGGCAAAGGATTGTGAAAAGGGAGACCATGAGTGGCCAGGCTGAGCTTCCACTGGTGGTCGACTTCAGATGAATTCGACGTCTCAAAGGCATGAGACGTTGCGTACCGCATTATCTTCCCCAAAAGCTACATTGTCCGCCTATATGGATGTATGTGTGCTCGAGAAGCCTGCCAAAATCAATTGCTACGCGCCTTTACCAAGACTGCTGTTCTTTCCCCGAACGTCACAATCTAGGTCCTGCTCTTTTGTTTAAGTATTGGCCAAAGTACATGTGCATTGCTAACCGGCTCCCTCAACTACTGCGTACCTATTCCTGTTGGTGGGATATGCATGGGTCATCACTGGTCTAGGATTCTCGGTATCTTTGTGCTCCGTTCCTAGTGCTTTCCTCCTGTTCAGTATTCGGTTGCACTACTCCAACCTCGAAACGAGCTGAGATATTACCACGTTGGCATAAACAAATTGCCTATCGGAACTGATATCATCCGGGCCAAACCCAAGCCCCAAGCAATCGTAAGTCGTATGCTGTCTTTCACCTGACTTCTGCTCACCATATATAGATGGTCCCGAATCGTGGTGAGGGGTTCGATTCCTTTCCGGGAGCACCTGATAGGGAATATCGGTATAGCCCAGAAGATGGAGGGCATGACCAAGGGCAGATGCACTTTTCTTATGGAGACTACCTCCCACCGTCCTATGGTCAGCCGGCTGCGGTGATGCAAGCGCCTTCACTTTTTGCATCACCATCAACAAGTCCATTTAGGGCAGTTCCTAATCCATCGTATGCTGGACATGTCGAGGACGTGTATTACGTACCTCCCAAAGACAACACCCCTATCAACAGATCGATTTATATACCGCCAGCGGTACCAAGCGTGAGTTTACTACTACAAACGGAATCTATAGCCCTAACGAAGTTTCTAGACAAATTCTGGCTATCCCAACCCACCCCCATGTTGCATAGGAGGAATATTCCAGGGGAACCATCACCCCCGTTGTCCAATAGCGCTTCAAGCGTATTCATCAACTCTGAATCAGCCATCTCAATACTACGCGGACGATAGCTTCTATGACGATGAAGTTCCTATTCTCTCAGCCATTCCCCAATTTCCTCAAAGATCTAGCTCCACTCAGCCAATCAGTTATTCTCAAGGTGGGGTGCAGAACATGCCTCACCGGATGCGCTCTCATAGTATGCCCAAGGGAGCCGATGAGGTCTATCAGCTGCGCGCGGAGTCACCGCTCCGACAGGTCGCGCATGCCATGCCTACCCAGACACGACCAAATGAGACTGCATTATCGTCTAAGGATCTGATCGATTCAGCAAAGGCCGAAGAGCCGAAGGAGAAACCGTACACCCGCCAGTTCACTTTGAGCCATAATCGCGCTCTTGAGCACAGACCTTCTTAACAATATCACAGCCTTGCGAAGGGTTTTAGGAAATTTAACTGGTTTCAAGCAGAGTCGAGGAAAGAGAAAACAATCATCTGAGGACTTCAGAACGAGTAAACGCATTATGGTTCTTAAAAAGGAATGGCTAGAAACGAGAATCTATGCCCTCACGACACTCTTTGATTTCATTTTATTATTCTGAAACACATGCTTTGGTATTGCCAACGTTGTATATTTAGCTACTTTAGAATACCCTTATGAAGTTATGATCCTCTAAATTTTCAAGTCACACAAAACTTGGAAAGTGAACAGCCGGAGAAATAGTAACATGGTCCCGTGACTGGATTGAATTACAAGACTTTGCAATTCCTCAGGAAGCGAAATGAAAAAG
>Ga0247804_10000322_pt1 | contig 22056 bp, 24 predicted proteins | sample UWRJL029104C1_FD_181142 | JGI IMG/M metagenome (GOLD analysis project Ga0247804, IMG submission 181142) | Plant litter microbial communities from Arlington Agricultural Research Station in Wisconsin, United States - UWRJ-L029-104C-1 | ecosystem: Environmental > Terrestrial > Plant litter >...
CTTGGAAGCAACTTTGAATATGTGCAACTAGTCTCTCGGAAATGCTTCGTAATGTGTCCAAAACCGGCTTTGGTGCAACTTGTAGTGTGAGTGGTGCAACGACTCCCATCATCTTCTGATACATGACAAAATCACACTCCTCGATCCAAGGAGCTATGCTGGGGTTGGCAAAAAGCTTCTGAACTGGCATTGTAAGGGTTCCGTGGAAAGACTGAAATAGATGGAAAAAAGTCTTCTCTTTGCAATATCGTATACATTCGATGAGGGATGTGCAGTGGGAACGGTAAAGCGCCGTCAAGGCACCAGCGGAGTCAGGATCTGTTCCCGCAGGTACAAAGGGCTCAATCCGAGGAAGAGATATCGGTTCATAGTCTTGATTACTCTGTTCTGTAGGAGATACAAATCGAAGTCGTTGTGGCACCTTCTTACTTGAAGTATCAAGGTCTGGAATGTTGTGAATTTCTGGCTGGTTGTACAGACTGTGAGGCCGAACAAATCCTTCAGGACGTTGTCTGATTGTCTCCGGCATCTGCACGACGTCTGGCGATGGAAAAGCGGCTCGATCAACAGGATACTGTTGCACGGGCGGTGGTATATGTTGACTAACCAGTGAGTATGACTTCACATTTTTAGGCATACTATTGACGTACCTAAAACTTTGAGCAAAATTTGAGTTGTCCGTGAAACTAGGAATTTGGTTCTGAGCATCGGTTAATTCAGGTTGGTCATCCTGAAGGCTAAAGTTGACATAGTGGTATTTGGATTCTCCGCGAACACCAAGTCTACGTGTCTTGAGTCCAGGAAAAAGGACTCGAACAAGTTTACCGAATGATGCTGGGTTCAGCACAGTCACGCGCTCGGTAGCACATCTAGAAACGTAGTTTGCATAGACTCGACCTCTAGGAACAGAGCCTTTGCCTTTGTCGCACACTTGGTTGATCCTGTTGAACGCAATTAGTTAGATCATGTGAATTCTACCAAAGGGCTATAACTTACCACAACATAGCAAAAACCTGTCGCTGACGCTCGGATTGTGGGCCCCTCTCATTTCCATGTAGTTCCATAGCGACCTCTGGTAGGCTTCTATGCTTATTTGACTGAAAGAGCTGTCTCATTTCCAACTCATTGGCGGCGCTTGACTTGGACGCTTTCTTTGCCAGGCCACCTTGCCCTGCTTGAGAGTCTACTTCATCTTGTTCGTCACTCCTTCCTTCAACTAATTGACTCTCCCCCTCAATATAACTTGCTCTAAAGTCTTCAGTGGGCGGCGGAGGTTGCTGCCCAGCTTCCATCTTGTAATGCGATTCATTCGAGTATGAGAGATCATGATTCTGCTCGATTCCAAGAGCTGGATCTATTTCATAGCCTCGAGGGTTTTGGAGCTGGGAGGCAGAGTGCATGACCATATCTTCGGGTGTCATCTGGTGATTGACTGCTTCATACCTTTGATGCGCCAACCCATTCTCAAACCATTGCTTCCGAAAATCTGGTCTCGCAAGTTGGGTTTCTGTTGCCGGAGGGGGCGCGCCACTCTGCACACTGGTAGTCGACGCTCGGGATTGTGGACGCTTCCTGCTACTTGAATTTGCTGTATCTGAGCGCGGGCGCTTCTTTTCATTAGGCGGTTGTTCTAATTCAATTAGTGACTGTGAGATACATCTTAGAGTAGTTCAAGGCAGAACATAGTACTCACCCATGGCTGTGGGAAATGATGTTAGGAATGCACAACAAAGATGGCTGGGATTGTTTTTATTGCAGACTGTGGGAGTTCCTTCAGATGTCACAGCCCTATACAATAGAGTCGCGTTCTCACTGTGAATTACGATCCGAATTCAAAGTTCAGGAGAGGACCTGTTGGTTGTATTGACCTAGAGATGGTGGTTGGCTGTTATTGTTGTCGAAACCTCTATTGTTGACTTTGAGCGTGCCCTGGGCAACAAAAGTAGAGTTTGGGTGTGGTTTTATCAAGACAGGGCTGTGCACCGAACAACAGAGAAGCTTCGCTTAAGTCGTCATCCACAAAGCTCCTATGCTGCTGTTGTCATAATTGACGTCTTTCTCCCCATCTGCATCCCTCATTCCCCTCCAACTCAGCATTTCTCATCAAACTTGCAGCGCGACTTATCGCAAAAGCTTCTCAGATACAAAAGTATTATCACCATTATATATACTACGTCTACTACCTTCAGACCAACCACTCATCATGTCTTTCCAAGATAAGGCGCAAGGCCAGATCAACCTGATTGATAAGGAGCTCTCCAAGTATCCTATCTTGAACAACCTTGAGAAACAGACCTCCGTTCCCAAAGTCTATGCATTCCTCGGTCTTCTTGCCACTTACTTCTTTTTCATCTTCTTCAATATCGGCGGGCAACTACTCACCAACTTGGCTGGCTTTATTATTCCAGGCTACTACTCTCTTGAGGCTCTCTTCAGTGTCGGTAAAGCCGATGATACTCAGTGGCTTACAGTACGTCTATAGCTCCGCGCACCTCCTCGAAACCATGTTAACCTTAATCTTAGTACTGGGTCGTTTTTGCCTTCTTGACTGTCTTTGAGAGTGCTATAAGCGCTGTTTACTGGTTCCCATTCTACTACACATTCAAGTTTGTCCTTGTTCTGTGGCTCGCTCTCCCAGCTACAGGGTAAGTTCTCTTTTTATGCTCCTCATTCACGGCCGTCATTTTTTCGGAAGCTAATATTAGCTAGTGGTGCTCAAATTGTCTTCCGATCATTCATCCAACCTGTCTTTGCTAAGTACTACTCTGGCGCTGGCGCAGCATCTGCCAATCTTCGCTCCAAGCTTGATTCAGACAAGTCTTTGTAAAGAATTCTGGCGCCAAATGAGGTTGGCTTTTCCACATGGGCGAGCTACAACCAAGGGCCATCTTGGAGGCAACCGAGAGTTAGGTAATTGTGAGCTATTGCTTATAACGGTAGGGGGTAGCATGGATTTTGGAAATACCATGTATGGTTTTGGGTGACATAATGAGGGTTAATGGTACGAATTTCATAGGACTGGGGGCAGTGGGCGTTTTGTTTATAGACTACCACTCAATGGTTGGCGGGGCGGTGTTCTTAACACTGTGCCTTCCGATAATTCGAGATCCCATAAACTTTCATTAAATTTCTTTGCTTAAGTGCCGCTTCAAAACAATCTGGTTGACAGTTTCTTGAGGAAGAAGATGTCTCCCAGTATCATAGATCTCATTTTGGGTGCTGTGCACGTGCCCCAAGCAGCTTACCTCATTTCTTTATCGTCGGTGATCTTGTACCTCGATCCCGACGTTTGAGAGTTATAACCTCACCTTGTAATTGAGAGATAAGAAAACTTTACAAGTACGGCCGCGGAGCCTTTGGAGAAAACATGCATCAATATACTTGAGACTTTCTGCAATTTGATCTTCAAGGGATGCTACGAAACAATCCTAATGCCATCCGAACGAACATCGCCATGCCACTCCCTAAGTTTAAGCTCAGTCCCCTCCAGTCGAGGCTGGCGGCACCTCTTATGGCCTCAATAGTGCTGCTAATGCTATATCTTGTTTTCTCAAACCCTCACTTTGCGTATGCGGCGGATGTCAACTCGTTGCGACCAGAAGACCACAACCACAATCGGTTACAGGCGGCGGCGCCGTTCTCAGATATGGATATGGAAGATGTAGATATCGGAGACATTAGTGGTTATCAAGAGACATTAATGGGTTATGGGGCCGGTATAATAGGAAGAGCTGCGCAAGCTCCCACTGCAACGGATGCGCAAGTTTTGGTGAACAACCAACTGGTCACGGACAACGTGGTTCAAGGGGAAACTAAGCAGTTTTCGTTTCTCAAGACTTCAGTGTTTGGGAATCCATCCCCTGCAACGCCTAAGCTCCCATCTCTGATAGGAACCCGTGCTATGGAACCATATTATGCAGGTGGCGAAGCTGAGCTTCAAGAAGACCAGACGAATGAAAGAGATCCTGGGGAAGTAAGACAACGACAAGTAGCAGAAGAATTTCGGACTGTCTACATATCAGTAAATACATGCAAGCAGCCTAAACGACTTCAGAACACCACGGTTGAACCTCCTCCCCAACTGAAGTTATATATCTCTCAGTCCGCGAACAATACGAGTCCAGGGCCAACGAAGCCTTCAGCTTCCCAGGAGTTGCATGTTTTAGAAGGCGGTGCTACAATGGTAAAGTTGAATGCGACTGGTGATATTTTTATTGGACTTTCCGGCGAAGCTACCACGGCATACAGTGACGTTTGGAATGCGCAGATTGCTGTGTCCATTGATGGCTTCTATCACACTTTCCACAACAGCACAGGCTCCAATCTCATCGTTGTTGATACAGATAGCACCTCAACGCTATTGATCACAAATGCTCTTACGAGTGAAAATAAAAGCAGCGCAGTCTACGAAGCCTGGATGAAGGCCCAGCCTCCATTTATTCTGTTTGCAAGCAAAACAGGAGATGGCCAGAACATGAACGGGCTCCAAAACTCGTACTGTGGTCTAGCAACCAATGCAGACATCAGACCACTCAATGGAACGACCAAGTCGGAAAATGTAGAGCAACGCATCACGAATATGAGATGGCAACGAGATGACCAGCCAAGACAACAGTTTTATCTGAGCGGGTTAACGCCTAATTCTTCTTACAACCTCTATTTAGGAGTGTTTGGGAACTCTACTGATACAGGCGACTTTGCTGGAGGTGGAGGACAGGTCTGGCCAATGCAGACCATTCAGACACTTACAAGTGAGTATAAGATCTTTCGATTTTGGGTAATAATGCTAACCTCAACCAGATGGAAATTGCGCCATAGTTTACGGACTTTCATTTTGTGAGAATACCGCATATGCTGTGCCAGCGAACCCCGGGTTGTTTCCAAACGTTTCTAACCTAGCCGCCCACTATGATAACAATACCAAGGCACAATTCGATGTCTTTAAAAAGGTTCTTGCTCAGATTCCGTGTGAAACCACGTCATCTGCTCAGTATTCCCTTGCGCGAACTTGTGATAACTGTTCCAGCGACTACAAGGAGTGGCTATGCGCCGTCAGTATACCTCGCTGCACCGACTGGTCACAGGTTGGTCCTAGCCAACACTGGCTCCAGCAACGCAACATGATCCAGCCGTTTCCTAACAATAGCATTCTCTGGGATTACGGCGCTTATAAGGCTGCAAACGATTCATCGATAGTCGCTATAAAGTCGTCTCGCAACGTAACTATAGACGCCGTTGTCCAACCAGGACCATATAATGAGATCCTTCCTTGCGACGATCTGTGCTATCACGTTGTGCAGAGCTGTCCCGCTGCGATGGGCTTCATGTGTCCTACACCTGGCCAGAGGTCCTTCAACCAAAGCTACGCAGTGACAAGCGAAACAAAGTGCAACTTTCCTGGCAACCAGGGGTTGAGTTCTTGGGGCACACGGCTAGAGGTATATTGGATGCTACTGGTTACCCTGGTGGTAATCAGCTGGATGATATAAAATTGAGGGGTTTGCAAGTGTAGAAGCATGGCAAGGAGGAGGGCATTGGATTGGCGTTTGGGACCTGGACTGAGGCGTATATTGGACGAAATAGATACGTGACACTGAGTAAAAGCAATGAGTTTGTTCATACGTAGGTTGGGGGCTGCGGGAAAACCCTTTTTATTCCAACGCCAGATACATAGAAGAATATGAATAATGTTCAATACTTAGCTCAATGCAATTTCTTATGGGCCTAGCAAGACTGTCTTTGGTACATGGGAAACAGTCAAATGGGCTTCTGTTTTCGGCGACTAAATTGCGCTGCCTGAACGGTTTAATACTGCCGTCCACCAATTCGAATCTTTTATTAGATAATGCAAACTGCTGGACTATGTTATGGTCTTTAATCAACAGGCATAGACTTGTAAATGTCCCATGCGACTTTGATGGCAATCTCGTAAAAGATTCGTTTAGGATCACGCGTGGTCCATTGCTAAAGTTGATTAAATGACATCTACCTTGGTGTTAGGTCGTGCCTGGAATTCCCTGGTTACCAGATCTCTAGCTCCTCTAGATGCTGAAGCTAGCAAGTCTAGTTGCAGTTTCGAGAGTCTAAGTCTTGTGCATGATGGCGCTATATATTGTGACATTGAGCTAGCACCATAGTTGTATACGAACCACCTTATGCAAGGAGACCTTACTAGTGGGTAAATTGCACAATTCCAAGTTTGTAGAGTGGTCATTGATTTATATTTTAGGTTGAGCTCAAGATTGCAGTTTGGATCATTTGACCAGTTGATCAGGTTGAATAATGTGTCCGTGACTTGCAATTATATCCTTGAGAAACCCAATCTATACAAGAGCCTCTTGCAATAGAATCGAGTGCCCAAAGTTTTGGGTACGCCTATACCAATAAGAGGGTTTTGAGGTCCTTCAATACCACTCTTTAAACAGATAGACTTTGCCCAACAATTTAAAGAGTGTGCTCTTGCATATCGAGCCTTCTAATGAGTGCCTCCCACATAACGCGCACCAGAGCTGTTTCTTTACTTTTTGCCTAGTTGGGAAAAACAGGGCACGTCGGCGAATCCGAAGCCTCTTTGCCCGCTGCGTCATTCATTCTATTTTAACCCCGGCAATCAAGCTTTCCTATAGCAGAGAGCGCGGCTGAAGATTACTATCTGTGCACGTGAAAATTCTACTGGAGGCCTGGTGGTGGATCTGATTAATGGTGGTCCGTGGAGGCCAGAGTCAAGATGTGTTGTCCCAGGTGCAATTTTACAAATGATATGCATCGCTCGCTCGCTCACCTATCTCGCACATGACGGCACTCATTTCTGGACATTCAGGAATCTCTCTCTCGGGGTCTAGCAACAAGGTGGAGCAGAGCAAGAGTGTGCGAGTCGTAGAAATCTGATCAAGATACGAAGGTTTGGGTTTGACTTCAATAAACACGAACTCGTCACGCTAAAAAGGGCTTGGCGTGAACTCTACGTGTTGACGCGTTCCTTTGTTTATGTCCGGCGCGAAAGCAACCAAAGAGACCTCACCACCGACCAACGACACGTTTGGGATGTAACCACAACCACACCTCACCGCACAACCAGCGCCGTCAGAATCCAATCAGTCCCGGTGCTGCAGCAGCTGTTCAAACCCGAAGAATCGTGAGACCGTGCTTTGAAACGCAATTGATCTGTTGTTCCACTCTGTGTCGGGAAGGAAAAAGGCTTTTGCTCACAAAAGAAAAAGGGCTCATTTCACCAACCAATGCAAGAAATGCGACTCATCCTGGCCCTTGCGCTTCGCTCTTAACTTGATCCATCCAAGGGCGTCCGCTGGATGTGCTCCTCTCTCACGCCAGCTTCCTGTGTAATCCAACCGCTGGGGATTGGCCAGCGCTAGCAAAGAGCGCCGTTGTTCCTTGTTTTATCGCCAAGGTCGGAGTGGACAGGCAAAGAGCCATAATACGCACACTACGACGACTTTTGGTCCATCCATCATACCGTACCATCCCATTTCCGTGCTCTGTACTCCGTCTCCACCGGCATATCAGGCATATCAGCGCATCCACCGACCTGCAAAGTCTGCAGAAAGTGTGTCTTTTCCCCGCCCTGAACCTAACGTGGTGCTCATCATACTTTGGCTCTCGCACCACCTCCTCCTCTTGCTGCTGCTGCTGCTGCTGCTATCAACCATCATCGCCTCCCCCTGTGCCGCGGATCTGACGGTGCCAGCTGGGCCATCCTCCTCCTCTTCCTCCTCCCTCGCCCCGTCCGCCGAACCTCAACCACACAACACCAACTCACGACTTGCTCCCATAATCAGAATCTAACCATTGCCCGCCATTCTAGAAGTGCATACCCTTAATATCCAATTTCAAGATCCAACGCAACCCAGGCATCCTCGCCCTTGCTTCCTAGGCCTTTGGAGAATCCACAATAGTCTCGCTCCACAATCCGATCGACCCTAGCCCAACCTCATCCACCTTAGGTACGCATAATCCCCCGATAACCTCATCCACCGTTTTCCAATTTTACTCCTTCTAGCCCTCGAAGACACTGACACTCACCACCGCAGCTGTTGCTCCCGACTACACATATATCACGCGTAGCACAACCCATTCCCTTCCCATCAGTTGAAGCGACACTCGCGACGTCGACTTCAAGATGGCCTCGACGCGTTATCAGCCGTTGCAAATCTACCAAGATCCTGTCGAGTCTTTCGACCATGCGCCTATGCCTTCGATACAGAATTCCTCGCAGCCCAAGAAATCGTCACCACTCCGCCCGATAAAGAATGCTGCCTCGAGGAGAAACCTAGTATTGAATCCTCCCCAAGCTGGCGTGGTGAAGCGTTCACCACTGAAGTCAGGACACCAATCATCTAGTTCCCCGTCGAGAGTACCCTTCAGCAACAAGCTCAGCTCTATATCGATGCCGCCTCCGGGAGGGCCCCATTACAACACCGACTCTTTGCAGAAGAAGCAACCTTTGCTGTCGAAGTTCAAGCCACAAAAGTCACACTTTCCCATCTTCTCGAACGTAGGACAATTCGATAAGGAGAACTACGCTCAATCAGATTACCACCAACCACAGCCATCGTTTGACGGACTCCAGGCAGGCAATTTTTCATTAGAAGGTCTGTATCCACGAGCAGCCCCGAAGCGAACATTACTAGAATCAGCACCAATTCACGAATCAAGACCGCTCAAGAGGGCAAAGGTTGTTGAAGAAACTGTCGAACAGGAGGAAAGCTTCGAAGATCAAGAGCTCCCGGCGCCTGACTCGTTCCCACCACTTCACGATGATGGAAGCAAGCCATCGTATAGCTATGCCCAGCTGATAGGAATGTCCATCTTACGAGCACCAAATCGACGACTGACTCTTGCTCAAATTTACAAGTGGATCTCGGATACCTTCAGTTTCTACAGTCCTTCAACCGAGAGCGGCTGGCAAAACAGCATTCGTCACAACCTCAGTCTTAATAAGGCTTTCATTAAGCAGACGAGACCCAAGAATGACACAGGAAAAGGAAATTACTGGGCTATTCAACCTGGGATGGAGCACCAATTTCTCAAAGAAAAGGCATCGAGAAAGACCGGACCAAACGAAAACACACCCTTGCTATCCACCAACCTTACGCCAGTTGATGCAGTTGAAAGCTTGCAACCTACGTTCAAATCACTACCAACTTCAATGCCAAACCAAGAGCTTCCTTCTCAGCCAATGTACACCATGCCAGAACCTCAACTACCAACAAACCCTGACCTTTCTTCTGATGCAACAATCCCGGCGTCGGATGCTTTCGAGCCAGAGTTCGGTGATGTCCATGAACGCATGCCATCTTCTCCACTGATTCGCTCTTCCCCTCCACCTACTATGCACTCCTCACCTCCAGTAGCTCGCCAAATGAACAGGAGGCACGATACACCACCTGCGGTACCTCAATTTCCATCTTCTTCCAGAGCTAGGTCCCACAAGCGGAAGTTCGCATCCATGGATGACAGTGGTTACTTCTCCTCTCTCGACTCATCTGCCATAAGACCGAATCAGTTGGGGAGATTCCTGGCCTCAGACGCTGATCGGCCCAGAATCAAGCGAGGTCGTGCTGAAGAAGAGATTGCAAGACTTCGGGGCTCGTCATACGATAGCCCCTCGAAAGGACGTGCAGTGTCTACCTATGGTATGCCATCTTCTTCACCTTTCCGCCAAGATACCCGAAATACATCTAGACAGATGCTCCCACCACTCACCCCTGCCTTGAAGCTCAAGGCTCCTACAAGACCGCCTCCATCTGTCTCGCCGAATACGAATCTTCAACTCCATCGTGATCGCGTTCGAGAGATGGTTGGCTCACCTCTGCGAGGAATTGAGTGTATTAACGAGGACTTGCCACCCTGGGACGAGGGTTTCACTCTTGATGAAGCCTCTCTCGCTTTCGAGTTTGCTCCCGGCTTGGATTTCTTTTGTGACAACTCGGAGTTGCTTTCTGTTCCTGGCAATGGTTCTCCCGAGAAGAAGACAGCGAAGCGTCCTCGTCTAGATCGCTGTCGATCGGCCAACATTCTAGCAGATATTACTAGCAATGCCGGAAACAAGTCCAGCCTTGGTTCCCCGGCCTTCAAGCTAACACCAAGTAGAGGTACCCAGGCTACGTTCTTCAATTCCCCACTCAAGGGCCTTGGATTATTGGGTTCGCCAAACAAATTTATTGGCTTTGATCAGTCACCATCCAAAATGGGCTCGCCATTCAACATCTCTAATTTTGGTCTACCCGTCGAAGAGGAGTTCTCTGGTCTTGAGTTTTTGTCTGAGGAGATGAACGAGTTTGGAGGATTAGATATCATGCAAGGTTTCCAGAAGATTGGTGGCGGCGGCCCATCATCTTCACGCTCCACACCAAAGGGATCTCACCCTCCTAGACAACCTTTGGGACGTAGCTTCACTTCTCGCTTCTGATTCTCGAATCTTGCATAATACAAACGAATCACGAATTTTAATCACCATCACACACACACACTATTGACGAATGTTACGAGTTTACGAATATGACGGAATATAGCGTCCCATGCAAGTAGTCGCGGGAGGGACGCGGCAAGTATTGCCTAAGACCTTTGGATTATGGGGGAAAGGGGAGGAATTGATATGAGTACGAAGTAGAAGGATGGCAAGGCCTCGAGGCTTGAGCTGTTGATGATGAATACACGAAGTTTCTGGCGTTTCCTATCGCTGGAGGCTTTTTAGCCGCAGTTTGAGGCGTTGTTTGATTTGACTTCCTTTCTCTTTTGTTATGGGTATTGGATGGTTTTCTTGCGTTAAAGTGGGACGGGTCTGAACGGCATATAGCGGGTTGTGAAATCTGATTTTATTCCTTTTTCCTTACATAGGATAGGACAGTTGTGTTGAATACAAAATACTTGCTCTCTATTCTTTATCGCTTCAATCTCAACCTGTGACTGTCTATCGTAGTCTAACACTTTCCTCAAATTCATCAAGTCTACTCAATTAACAGTCATGTATTCGTGATGACAATACTTTCAATCTTCACACACACAAATAAAGTGTGCACTCTTATCCGCTGCAGTAACACTTCGACTAGCTTCCACTCCTTGTTGACAGTTCAAGACATACGGTATAGAATCCTCCGAGACATTCTTCACTGAAAGCTACTTCGTTTTGCTAACTCCAACATAACAACATCTATCTTCACTGCCTATCAATTGCGAGGTGGACCGCGGTCGACGTCCCAAGTGACTAGTTCAGAAAACAAAGAGGCTCCTCCCACACCGATAGAAATTCCCCCTGTAAGAACTTCTGAAAACTGCCGCCACACACCGTTGTAGGTTGTGGGGATTGGGGCACACAAGTTATATCGACGATATACATCCATGAGTAGGCTTGACGAACTAAGAGAGGGCAGGAGTTTCGTACGTACGCTTCTGATGTGTTCTTGGGGATGATAACGCTGAAGCTTCCTCTTGTTCGCAAACTTGAGACGTTATTTAATGAAAATTGAGGGAGGAAAACATGTTATTTATGAAAAATCATAGAATTTTTGGGACGTCATTAGTTAACGAAGGCAGATATTCTTATTGTGTTATTTCCTGGACTTGGTAATAGAGCAAACAAAAAGTAGACTGATCATACAAGGAAGTCAAATGAGACCGCTGGGGTGAGGATTTCCAAAGAACTGAATCATAGACCTAGCCAAAAGAGTCGCTATGTGCCCACCTCTTGTGTTTCCCCTCCCTAGAAACTCGAAACGCAATCAAAAGGAGGAGTGATAAGGAGATTCGTTAAAAGAACTGCCCGCAAGCAGTCTAGTTTTCACATCCTCGTAACTCCCCTAGCCCTCATCTATCCCATCTGTATAAGATACGCAAGAAAACCCATAATCCATAATTCATAACCATTGGTCGCTGAAAGAGCGAGAGAGAGAGATGAAGGTACATAAGACTAATTCGTGGTAACTGGATTGACGGGCTCGGCAGGAGTTCCAATTCCGGACATGGGGCTGAGGGTACCGCTCGGTGGAACCGGAATTTTGATGTCCTCGGGAGAGCCTGGAATCATGTCGGGTGCAAGGTCAGGAATATTGATGCGTTTAGCCTCGTTCTGGTATGATGCAGGAATAATCTGCATATTTGAATTAGTAATTGGAATAATTCGACTTGGGAAAGCCGAGAAGAGTAGATATACGAACTTCGATGATCTCGTTACGTGGGAACTTCAGGCTGGGAATATTCATAGCATCGCAAGCCATCAAGTAGCCGTAAAGGACCCTGAGGACAGACTCATGTGCTATAATTAAAAGGTCATTTTGCTCACGCTCAAGCTCAAGGATGATAGGTTCAAGGCGGACAGCGAGATCATGATAAGACTAAATGCGATTAGAACGAAGTAGAGCAAGCATTGTTGGGTAACATACCTCAGCACGTGGGTAGCGGTGATGATACGGATCCATCTCGTGCTTCTCGACCTCCTCAGGATAGATGCGACGTATTGCACGCTCCGATAGTTTCTCGCAGACACCTGGGTTAAGCTGACTCATTTGTGGACGCTGCCGGACTCGGAACCCCTTTTCCTTAAAAGCTTCCGCAGTCTCAGCAGTGCGCTTTCTAGTTGATGTCCAGACGGTAAGAGGCTTAAGAGGAGTATCAGAACCGCCCCTGGCGATAGAGTCGGCTCTCTCCGCCTCACGATGTCGAAGCAGAGTATCTGCCATCTTCTGTGCGTATGCCTTTCCATCTTCTGAAAGATTGGCGTCTAACTTATATGAGTCTTCTTGGCTCGATGTACCCGCCCTAGCGAAAAACGTTTGGCGAGCCTTGGTGTGGAGATTCATCAGGTAGAAAACAATACGGAATGAGAGATACCCAAAAGACACATTGTTGTATCTAAGTGACTCCCCTGCGTTAATCATTTTAACCCAGTTGAGTTCAGGCTCATCCATGGTCTCAAAGGATGGGATTCTCAACTCAATTCTTTTTAGATAGAGTTGAGCTGCCTCATCCGGCTCCATGCCCAGAAACTATAATCTGTCAGTACAACTTGTGGAGCACGGTAAGGGAATAATATTTACATCTGGAGAGGAGATCTTGACGTTACGAGCATTCTCCCGCAAGATCTTGGGGTCGGTTACGTGAGACTCAAGGAAAAGAGTCTAAATGATATCAGTAGTCTGTCATCAATTACATGTGGTATTCTTACCTGCACATCATGCTTTGCAAACTCCTTAGCAAGAGACCGGCGTCCGCCAGCAAGAGGATTAACAGCATCATAGATGGCGACCTGGCCATTTTCATGATTTAACCAAGCATAGATATCCTCACGACACTTTTTCAGGATCTTCTGGCGAATCATGACAGATGCAGCCGAAGCATTAACAAAAAAGTAGTCATCAGGAACGTCGACACCCGGTCCCATTGTAGCTCGTCGGTAATCACCAAGATGGAACACTCGAGTCTTCACGCCGAGCCTATTAATGTAAGATTAATGCATACAAATTGAAATCCTGAATTCTCACCATTGAAGATAACGTGAGAGCGATACGGAGATGTGACTTTCATTCGCGTTAGCTTCATACCGACATGAGTTATTAAGACAAGTACTTACGTCTTACCGCGGGCTGGAGGCCCAACTAGAACAATTGCAATGCGTCCCGAATGGAAGAGTCTTCCAGACATCGTGCTGTAGAGTTGAGCTGGTGCCATAGGCGAGGCCCTGTCATCAGGAAGATCATGTACCCCATCGATGAAGGTGGAAGATCGGCGGCGATATCTTGGAGAATTCGCAGCAATTTCAGCGGTACTATTGACATTAGCAAAGTGATTTATGTCTAATTTGTCTATCTTAATTTGCCTGTATGAAAATATATTTGCATTGGCTTGGGTAAGAAAGAAATATGGATAATCGCCAGACTTCAACTTGAGTACTTCAGCACATGTGAGCTTTTTCAGTTCTCTAGTATCAGAGAGATCAATTTCTACACGATCTAAGTCCCAATTGGGTCGCCGGCTTAAGGTTGCTGTGGAAATAGGTACAAGACAGACTAGCTTTGTTGGAGACAACTCACAGAAGGGTGTCCATTTTTAAAAACTACCACAGCTGCTCAGGCAGCCTAAGCGGGACGCTGGCAAAGTATACGCAAATTCTTTTTGCTTTACTCAATAACCAAGTTACAACTGGTGGTATTCGTAAAAGACCCCTTGCTGGAAAATGAACAAATGACAGGACCGCAATTCAGAGCAAGATGACAGGAGTGTGTAATATGCCCGGAATACAAAAAGTAGATTTTGCCTGTAGCGCTTCCGTGATGCTCTTAGCAATCGATCACTCCAAACAGGTAGAAGTGAGTTTTATCAAGTGGTAAGTCTGGCCGGTGCAGTTTATATCTAGAAGAAGTATTGTCGACGTAGTGGTTGAAGTCTCCGGGCGTTCATATCTTAGAGAACTAGAACCCGAGCCGATTGGCAACCCCTTTAGCGTGTTCGGTTATCCGTTTCACATGATGCTGCCACACAGCCAAGTGTTTGGCCTCATACTCCAGGCAAAATGCCAGGCCGTTAATCAGACCTCACATCCCAGTCAAGAAATTTGCTGGAAGTGAGAGGAACAGCTTGGAGGCCAGCTCTAATATATACTTCACCACCACCAACCATCTCCATTTGCTTGTCTTTATACAGGCCAACCTCATCCTTATATACGCTGCTTGATCTCTCTCTCATTCACGCTCAATCAGCCTGCATCCTAGTCTGTCTGACCTTGGCTTCGTCACCATGTCTGCATTTGAGAAGGAAACATCGTCCCTGGACTTTTTGTATAATAATGCAGTAGCAACATCCATATCAGAAACATACAGAAGCCTGCAGGATCGGAGATCTGCATTGGGGCTGTCCAACCCAGGTACTGTCGAGAACATTGCACGAGAGGTTCAGCGCGATGTTTTCTTAAATAATTACGCATTCTCTGGCTTGAGGGCGGATCTCACAAAGGCATTCAGCATCGCGCCGTTATTCCAGGTCTCCCACGCCTTCTCCATTGGGTCCCAAGGCCTACCTCCGTATACATTTGCTGCTCTCTTTGGCACAAGCAAGGTTCGTGATAGCAGAGCTCGCCGTAAGGCTAGACGCACAATTGCCAGAGAAGCTAACTTTTATCCAGATCTTCATGCAAGGAAATATTGACAATGAGGGACAACTTTCAACAAGATTCAACTACAGATGGAACCCATCATTTGTTACAAAGACTCAAATTCAAATTGCCCCTGGCAACCAAGCAATGGCTCAATTTGACAATGAATATACCGGAAATGACTTCACTGCTTCGTTGAAAACCCTTAATCCATCTGCTATCGATGGTGGGCTTACTGGTATTTTCATTGGAAGCTATCTGCAATCTGTTACGCCCAGCTTAGCCCTTGGTGTTGAGGCTATCTGGCAGCGCGCAGCTATGAACCAGGGCCCAGAAACCGCTCTCTCATACTCTGCCAAATACAAGGGAGATGATTGGGTTGCTAGTGCGCAGCTGCAAGCTCAGGGTGCCGTCAGCACAACATACTGGAGGCGATTAACGGACAAGGTCGAGGTTGGCACTGAGTTGAACTTGCAATTTGCTGGCTTATCTGGTGCCGGAGGAATATTTGGAGGGCAAGTAAGGAAAGAGGGGACTGCTACTGTTGGTGCCAAGTATGACTTCCGTATGTCTACTTTCAGAGCTCAAGTCGATTCAGCTGGAAAGTTGAGCTGCTTGCTTGAGAAGAGAGTCGCGCAACCTGTGCAGTTGACCTTTGCTGCTGAGATGGATCATGCAAAGGTGTGTTACCATCTAAACCCTCCACTTACACGCAAATACTAACATTTCCTCTTAGCAAACTGCTAAAATCGGTATGGCTATCTCCATCGAGTCTGGCGGCGAAGAGCTCCAAGAACAGCAGGAGATGGGTGGAACTCCTCCAGCGAGCATCCCATTCTAAATCTTCTTTAAAAAATTCACCGACCCCACTCTCGCACTCACCTATTCGATTATAAGATAATGCCTGTTCGGAGAACCTTGTTGCAAAGAATCCTCACTGCATATTTGGGGCGATTTCACCAAAATTTTCCTATTCCTTCAAATTTCCAATGTCTTATTAGAACCCCACACACCTTTCGGAAGATACATCCAGAGTTTGCGGCAGCGTTTTCTGGTTGTTATCTCGGCGGAGACTTTTCTTGTAATATCTGGAGTGGTCTTTTGCTCGGGTTGATGACCAAACAAGACACGGATATGATGGACGATTCATAGATTTTTTTGCATTCATACTAACTTTGCGAACTGCATGTTTTGGTATCAATGCTAGCGCGGTATTGACCAGATCGGGGTTATCCATGGCCAGGTGGATAATGTGTACTGTAATTATAGTGAACGTTCTGTGCAGCAGGGGCAATATGAATGCTGTGTAGATATGTGTAAAAAAGATATGAGACACTGCAATTATTCTTGAACATTGTGAATGTGATATGAACGTTTATATCCAAGTGAACTGCACGGATAGATGTGTTAATTATCATATTCTGGAACTGTATGTCTCGGGAATCTCAACCACCTGCTGCTCCTAGAATCCTTGACATATACAGTACGTTGGCGCTCTTTCAACATGAATAGCCGCTTCGTCAGCCCTACGTGGGACTTTCTCACGCTCTATATCAGCTTATTCTGTTCCTCACAAATCACAACTGTTCAACGAGTGAGAGAAACGAATGAGGAACTTGACAACCAAGGTCGAATAAGGCATAAGGTCAATGGTAATTTCACCGCAGCATACTGCCCATCAGTTTTCCTTCCCGTTCACTCTTAACTCAAAGAACAAGACGACACAAGGTTTCAAGTTAGATTCTGGATCTAGAACATTCTTACAGTATTGTTATATCACACTTATAATCATATAGGCATGTTGATGACATTTGGATGTGTCTAGATTGATCCAAATACAAGTCAAGCTTTTTCGCTAAGCTAAGTTCTTGTCGTAATGGAAGAACTCTTGTGTACTCGTTGCTATCATTCCTTTGTCATGCTTATGTATGGAATGGAGCAGAGACTAGCCACCAAATGATATAGAGTCAACTAGGGTAGAGTCCCAATTTCTCGAGTGTTGGAAGAGGTGTAGAAAGCTTGATATCCATTGGGATACTTGTCAGGGAAGAATTATCCCGCTAGTAACTATTGTCCAAAGCCTTCACAAACTCGAGACCAATATCGGACTGCGATTACTTCGTCAATCTCCGTTCAAATTGGGCCTTTTGACTCTCTCACACATACCAATGCAAGTCCTTAAAATGAATTCCAAACGCCTATTTGGTATCACCGAAGTAACAGTTTTACTTCCCATAGCCTGTAACCATTTACCCATATTGCCCTAATCGCTCGAAGCACAGCCTCTGCATCCACAACTCACACATTCCACCGCCTGGTCCTCCTTCATCTGCGCTTTCGGTACGCGACATATACAAGTCGAGTTGAAATTCGTTTCTTTCGTCTGCACACACCGCAAGCAGCACAACTATCCATAGAAAGTTAGCCTCTGATAAGCACCGTAGTTTCTAAAACGGAAGTAAGAGAACGTACCTTCTCATAGCCCGTCTTCTTCCACTTTGCAATCAACATAGCATCCGCATACCCATTCTTCAGCAAATACTCATAAAGCTGCTTGGAAATGGCCTCCTTTTCATAATACAACTCGTAGACGTAACGACTGCGCTGATGAGAGATCTGGAAGATGGGCCAGTGGACTTGATGACGGGGGACGTTGGTAGAGGGTGCGTTTTCAGCATCCTTCATTTTATTGCTGAAGATTAAGAGATCGTCTTCGATGTCAGAGAAGCCTGCTGGAGGCGCTTTGCGCTTTGAGGCATGGCGGATTGCTGGCATTTTTACTGAGATGAGTTTGGCTTAGACAAAAGGGTATAGAACTCTAGCAAGAGAGAGAGAGACAAATATTTAAACCTCGTTGTTGTGATTTTGGTGGCGGGGTTGAGGTTCGGAAGTTCAAAGTGTCAGCCTTGCGTACATATATATTGAAATTCAAACTAGCAAAATACCCTCCTCAGGTCGAGAAAGCTAATGTGTTGTTATAATTTTATGGAGTATATTCAATAAAGTTCAGTTGGCCACAACCATTACTAATCCTCTAGAATTTTCTATTGCTACCCTAGACTTTTCTAAAGGTGGAGGATTCTGATTCAAACCAAGCAAAATAAGGTTTGAGCTGCACGTGACTTCAAATCAATGTCATCCAAGCTCATCGAGGGAACTGCAACGTCAAAGCAGGATTGATTCCATAACAGCACCATGGTTATTAATCCAACCTACCTTGCGCAACGGACGCGCCAATGTAAGTACCTTGCCCATCTTTTTAGTTTCCTAAAAATGCTAATTGGGTTTCCTAGCCGTCAATTGGAATGATGCGAAACGGAGAGTTCTCCACAGCTATCGGGATTGGATTCGCTCTGTACGTGTCACCGCCGGTTAACATGCTCGCTGGGAAGGGGAACATGACAAGAATCACCTGGATACTAGGCTGGACGCTAATTGGGGACAATTGAATAGGCTCCCGAGATCCAGACTATGTACTCGCTGAACATGCCAGCCTCTGCATTGAGAACAAAGATGAGACAGGAATTTGAAAGGCACAGATACGTGAAGGAGATGCCCACAGTGGACAAGCTGTTATTTCAGAGCCATGCAGAATTTCAGGTGTGTTGAATCTTTCATCTATGGAAGAACGAGTACCATATATCAAAGTTATGTGGAAGAATTACGGAGGGACAGGAATGTCTCAAGGACTTATTCGCATTCCAAAAATATATGGTTATTTCAGGAAGAGAGCTAAGAGCATTGAGCTTTGTTGGGGAGGCGTATAAGCCAGGAGCTAACAGACCATCAAGGAAACGCTAAACTACTGGAAGCAATTACCTCACGTCCTGAAGTACTTCCGAGCGGAGGAGGATCCTAGCGCACGAGTGCCACAAAACTTCATGAGCGGTTTCTTAGAGGTATAGTTTCCGGTCAAGCATATTCACCAGCTCAACTAACTTCAAATTCAGGGTCGCAATTGAGTCATTACTAAATTCCTGGTTTCTGTACATATCATAAATGAAGCTCATTCAACGCCCCCGAGTAGTCTTTTCCTGAAACGCCGTATATGCAATGTCTATCATTTTCCATCATGACTTCCGTCTAATTCAACTTTGCATCTGATTCCCCGTAAACTCCTCTCTTTCATCTTTGAATTTCTCAGCCACGACATCGCAGAGGTCAATCAAGTCGTCAAAGCCTTTCTTTAGTGCTTCTTGGGCTGTGTAAGGTGCTGATACAATTAGTGTGTATAAAGCCGAAGACTGTTAGTGGGGACCTACGATGAGTCTGGATGCGAATATTCATAAGTGCTTCTGAAGGATGCGGAATTGAGTAACCGCAGAAATCAACATCAGGACTAATTAAAGGTTAGTCAATACAGTTATGTGGAATAAGAAGAAAGAGGGACCACTTTTAGAAACGATTTTCTCGAGAAGGGACTTGATACTTACTTCTTCATGATGATATACCGTAAGGCGTTCCCCAAGGTATGATCCTCCTTCTGGAACTCAAACGAAGTATTGTATTCGTCGCCACCAGGAAGCTATCACAAAGCCAAGTCAGCTCCCTTTCTATTCCGTCAAGGACAAGAACTTACAAGCTGGATTCGTCGATCGCCGTCAGCATATATGGCGGGGTTCGCTGCATCTCCCTCTTCCTCCTGTTGCTGGACAAGTGCTGATTCTTCCATGGCTACATCCTCTTGAGAAGGTGCAGGCGCAACCGCCTCATCGGTCTTCTTCTTTGGTGGCATGATTGGGACTTTAAGTGGTTGTTCTATATGAGGAGTGGAATTGAGGCTGTTGATCTTGTGAAGGAGATTTTGGAAGGGAAATTTTAGCGGGACTGCGATAAAAGTTTGTCAGCCTTGTAACAAGGCTGAGATCACCTCGGAGATCCCTAGACATACTCGAATACTATGTTAGAGATGTCCTTCGAATTATGAAGTCTCAAGTATAGCCATATTAGAGATTCCCCATAAAGGAAAATGCCGGTTTCCATCACATCGTATTTTCATGTTTTCTGTCACTTTCATTTACGTCCTCTTTATCGCTAGACAAAGGTCACACTATTCACGCTCGAGTCTAATTCCATCCATCAAGCGCTTCAAAGGATTCTATTGAAAAAGAATCCTGGTTATTGCGTCTTCATCTTCGCATATGACCTTTTCTTATGTTGACTGTTGGCCAGTCCAGAGACCTCTCAGCCTTGTTGGTGTTTGAACGTCATGCTGATATGTGGTAGGACATACATAGCTCACAGCGGTTATGAGAGGCAGGAGTAGGAACACTTATCATTCGGTCTTGTCGATACAACAGTGAATTCCCCACTGGGAAGGGAAAAACGTAATATCATCAGACAGCATTACTAATTACTAAAAGTCTGGTATTACTACCGCGCGCTTAAGATGATTTATCATAAGAGGCAGACGTCCGAGTCTATTGTTTGAGGATCCAATAGTTCGATCGATCGTCGCCACAGCGTCTACATTCCCCAAGAGGATTTCCGGGGTTTCTTCAAAGATTCCCAAGCGGGACGACCATCAGGCCGATGACGATATACAGTACAGTTCATGAACCTATGCGATCTACTTCATCATGTCCAGATAAAGCCACCACAATTTCTCGCATGGGTACCGGCCGTCTGATCTGAGAAAGATGAGCACGCTGGAAGAGCTCGAGTTTCCGACCCTCTTGATCTTCAAAAGCCCAAACTCATGAAGGAATAGTTGGTCACCTTGATTCATCACGCCTGGCCTAGCCCCGTTTCAACATTAATCCACATGGATGTGGTGATTGGTGAGACACGTCAATGGGAAACACACTGTCGCATGTTGAGTTCAGGGATGACACGCCTAGAAGTGGAATTGTACGAAAAGCACGCGCTTCGGCTGTTCTGATTGGACTGACTTTCTGGAATAATTTCTTCATCTCATGTCAGATCGCCTGTTTCGCTCTGGGCTGATTGACCAGCTTATCGATTAGATCAAGCCTTGGAGATGATCCAAGAGTTAGTATTTCCAGGGACAGGGAAATCTTCATTCATGGCTTGATGCGCAATAAGTGGCTATGAAAAACTCACTCCTATCTGCACTACCGTTAAGGGACGAAGGACCGGGAAGAAGGTCTGGCTATTCTTCTCGTTGGTATTGGGTATCTACTCCGTAGCTGTAGTACAAACAGTCGACGGAGTAGTTCATGTACGGACGGGACAATGTCCATCTCAAGAATTCGAAGGGCTCTGTTTGGTAGGCAAACCTCGGGAGGCAGAAGAAGCCCTGGATTTTATGGGTAAGGTTGCAATATGTCAGTGTTGTGTAGATTAAATTCGAGTCCGTGGGCTCAAACATTGAAACATTCGCCAAAGATGCATGGCTATCCTACGGCTAAATAGGGATTCACGTTGCAGGGCATGGGCAGGCATGGCAAATATTGAATTTCACGCTCAACTCGGCTTCTTCAGCCTGCTCTGACAAGCTCTGCAATTGCCAAACCCAACAGTATGGTCTTGCACACGCCGGAGTCACCATATTGCGCCCAGCCTGTGGAGGGTGGATGCAACCGATTCATCGTATCGACCAGCGGCGTCGAGAAGGGGTGCGACCAGTAGGAGCCGTCAGAAATGTCAAACTCCAAACTCGCGGTGGCCAGGACGGGACATGAAGGTGACACTCTGGAAGTTTGTCTCCCAATCATGCCACTCGTTTGCTCCCTCAGCGCTCGCTGTCATACCGCAGGTACACTGCTGTTTTGGGGCGTGGTAGATGAGAATCGGAGGTTACGAATTATCCATGATTCGATGTAATGCTTCCCCTTGAGGGCTGCTGATCCTCTCTGACAACAACAGACCAGACTTGGGAGACCCAAGGGGGCGAAGGACCGCTCTTATAGTCAACATGAGCGCTTTTTGTCATACAGTTTAAATTACCTCCAAACCACTTGGCGTATGAAGGCGTTGTTCAGCGTCCCAAG
>Ga0247804_10000325_pt1 | contig 21977 bp, 19 predicted proteins | sample UWRJL029104C1_FD_181142 | JGI IMG/M metagenome (GOLD analysis project Ga0247804, IMG submission 181142) | Plant litter microbial communities from Arlington Agricultural Research Station in Wisconsin, United States - UWRJ-L029-104C-1 | ecosystem: Environmental > Terrestrial > Plant litter >...
GAGCAATGAGTTGGCAGGCGCTATTGAGGATGCCTTAGACGAGCTGGGCCTTAACCCGCCTAATACCAGCGCTTGATGCCTCTTCTTTAGTAATCTTAAACACCTTGCCACCTTCAGCCAGTTGGCCAGTGTGGTCAACGTGAGGGCCTCCACAAATTTCAAAGCTGACACGCTTTTCATTCTCGCCCATTTGGTAGACTTTTACGGTTTCGCCATATTTGTCGCCAAAGGCACCGATTGCACCCATTTCAAAGGCTGCTGCAGTTGGGTATTCTGTAAATGAAACGGGAACATCCCATGAAATCCACTCGTTTACTAACTTCTCTACTTCATCTAGTTGCTCGCGGGTGACTTTTTCGTCATTGTTAAAATCAAAACGCAAACGTTCTTCCGTAATGTTGCTACCGTGTTGCGTAACGTGCTCACCAACAACTTTTTTCAAAGCTGCATACATAAGGTGGGTCGCCGTGTGGTATTTCATGTGTTGCAATGTTTGACCGCCTAGGCCGCCTTTGAAGGTTCCTTTAGCGGCGGTTTGCGAACGGGCTCGCTGTTCAGCCATTTTGTCATCAAATTCAGCGCGCCAGTTTTCTGACAGCTTAATGTCTTGCTTGAAAGCTTCTTCAGTGGAAAGTTCAACCGGAAAGCCAAACGTGTCATAAAGAGTAAACAATTCAGAGCCAGTAATGCCGCTTTCAGCAAACTTCTCAAGCTGCTTAAGACCCTTTCGAAGCGTCTGGCGGAAAACCTTCTCTTCTTTAACAAGAGTAGCAATTACTTCATCACGGGCCGCGGCAACTTCTGGATAATCGGCTGCATAAAGGTCAGCAATGACTGGCACGATTTCTTCAAAGAAGTTTTGTTCAATACCTAAGTCGAAAGCAAAACGAATTGCACGGCGAAGTAAACGGCGCATAACATAGCCTTGCTCTTTGTTGGCCGGCTTGACACCATCGACTGCCAAGAAAGTCGCAGCACGTAAGTGATCGGCAATAACCCGCATGCTCGCAGTGTTACTTTCATACTTCTTACCACTAAGTGTTTGAATCTTTTCAATAATTGGCCACAAAAGACTAATTCGGAAAACGTCAGGGCTATTAATACTAGCGGCTGCAATTCGCTCTAAACCACCGCCAAAGTCGACGTTTTGTTTTTCAAGTGGCGTGTAGCTTCCGTCATCGTTTCGGCGGTACTGCATAAAGACTTGGTTGCCAATTTCCATAAACTGGCCACTATCACTTGCTGGGTGGGCAAAGCCGTAGCCTTCGGCGTGGTTTTCAGGACCAAAGTCGTAGAAGATTTCGCTGTCAGGGCCACACGGGTCGCCAATTGGTGTCTTGTCTAGTCCACCGCCTCGGCTCCACCAGTTTTCACCATCATCGTAAAAGAAAATTCGTTCGCCTGGCTTGATACCGCGTGCGTCACCATCGGCTTGCGAGCCAACTTCAACAATGTCAGCCTGGATGCCGCGTTCAGTAAATACTTTTTGCCAAATATTTGCAGCTTCGTCATCGCGAGGAATGCCATTCTTTTCGTCACCAATAAAAGCAGTGACGTAAATTTTGTTTGGGTCGAGGCCAACAACGTCAAATAAGAATTCAGAGAACCAGCGAATTTGCTCTTCTTTAAAGTAATCGCCCATGCTCCAGTTACCAAGCATTTCAAAGAATGTCGTGTGGCGGTTATCGCCAACATCTTCAATATCTTGCGCACGCAAGCATGTTTGGCTGTCGGTCAAACGAACACCAGATGGGTGCTCCTGGCCGAGCAAGTACGGCAACAATGGCTGCATGCCGCTACCGGTAAATAATGTCGTTGGGTCGTTGTGCGGAATAAGCTGAGCACGCGGAATAATTGCGTGTCCACGTTCTTTAAAAAATTCGAGGTAGGAGTTGCGGATATCTTGGGCGTTCATAAGAGGTAATTATATCAGAAAAGCCAGCTGTCGACTACCAAGGCTCCAGTAAAGCGGGCTCGCCGCAGCTAGTCTTCGGGTAGATATACGAGACAGCGAGTAACCTCCCCAGAGTAGGCTTTGCTTATCTGGAGTTTAGTAGCTACAGTATCGCAAGATTGATCACCGGGGAGGAACCATACTACCCGCGCCGAAGTGAGGCCAGTTGAAGGTTGATAAGCGCGTTTTGCGTAAAATGCTCCACCGTAATCTTTACCGCCACACTGTGCTTTTTGTGCACTCGGCTGAGAGCTCCCAACGAGCGTGTTCGTTTGTGTCGCAACTGAACTGTCATAGTAAACATCGGCAACACCAAAACAAGCGTAGGTGTTATCGGTTAGGTTGCCGCACCTCGTTCCAGGTTCACCAATGCAGACATAGCCAAACGGCACCGCATCGGGCACGGTCGGATACTGCCCACCGTTCAATGCCCGATAGCCGACGAGTATCCTAAGGTACGCCGATACGGCATCGGAGGTTTTTGCGCTTTCGGCCCGAGCAATAATTCCGTTATAAGAAACGATGGTAATAGAAGCGAGGATAGCGATAACCACCACGACAATCAGAAGTTCTACGATAGTAAAGCCACGAAAAGCGGTATACGCTTTTTTATTTTGATATTCTTTTTGTTCAGGAATATTCATATTTTTTTCGTGTCTATTAGTAAAATTCTTAACCTTGTCTTAAAGGGCAATTGTAGCATAACCGGCATAGGAAAAACAGTCGTCGCAGCCCCAGAGATCTCCAAATAAAAAGCCACCTCCGGGTGGGCGTGAGGTGGCTTTTATATGACTCGAAGAACTAATCAAAACTTCAAGTAAACAGGTGCTGTTTGTAAAGTATCCCTCGCAGTTAAAGTCAATTCAGACACTTTACTTTCCCAACTATACCGACCCGCCCTTAGAAAGCACTTAAGCTATAATGCCGCCACCCACACAAAGCTCGCCGTCATAAATAACAACCGATTGTCCAGGCGCAACCGCCCGCTCTGCGTTGTCTAAAGTAAGCGATACACTACCGTCGTCATCGAACGAAAGCTGAGTAGGAATAAGTGCCGCACGGTGACGAACACGCACTTGATACTCGCCCGCTTTCGGAGTTTCGTTAATCCAGTGAGTACTGACTAGGTTAAGTTCTGGACGCCACAAAGACTCATCGTTAAGGTTAGTGGTCACATAGACCTCATTCTTATCCATGTCCTTGCCTACAACGTAATACGGCAAACCGCCGCCAACATCTAGCCCGTGGCGCTGGCCAATAGTATAGAAAATCGCCCCGTCATGCTGGCCCAATACTTTGCCAGTTTGCTTATCGATAATAGAACCCGCCTTCTGCTCGACATACTGGCTCAAGAACTCACGAATACCAATCTGACCGACAAAACAAATACCCTGGCTGTCTTTTTTACTGGCAGTAAACAAACCACGCGCCTTCGCCATCTCGCGAACAACCGGTTTAGTATATTCACCTAACGGAAAGAGAGTTTTACTTAACGCCTCACCCGTAACGCGGTACAAGAAATATGTCTGATCCTTATTCGTGTCCACAGCTTGCAGAAGTTGGCCACGGGAATCCGTTGCTTGGGGTAAGAAAACATCTGCAGCCCGAGCGAAATTGGGCGCCGAGGCCCCAATTGAACCCGGAGCGAAGCCGTTTTCGTCACCAAGCAACGAATTACCGTTGCGGACCCTTGCGTAGTGTCCAGTAGCAATAAGGTCAGCCCCATCCTCCAACGCCGTCTCCAGAAAAATCTTAAACTTAACTTCCTGGTTACACATAATATCCGGGTTTGGAGTGCGACCAAGCTTATATTCATCAATCATATAATCGACAACTTTTTGCTTGTACTCATTTTCGAAATCGAAGACTTTAAAGTCGATGCCAAGTTGCGTAGCAACGCGCTTTGCATCTGCAAGGTCATCCGCCCATGGGCATTTCATTCCAGGTAAGTCCTGCGTCCAGTTTTTCATGTAGACACCAGTTACGTCGTAACCTTGTTCAACTAAAAGAGCTGCCGTTAAAGACGAGTCAACGCCACCACTCATGCCTACGTATACTTTTGTCATGAGGTTACTCCAAAGTAAAATGCGATAATCTTAACAAGTTCACCGCCCGAAAGCCACCAGCCGCGTGGGGTTAACCACCAGAACCATCCCCAATCGCTATCTTGAGTAACGGGGTAGTTTCGAATGTTTACATTTTCAGCTAGTTTATTAAACTCGAGGCTCGCCCGTCGTTGGTGGTAGCCAGATGTGACTAATATAATGTCGTCGTAGCCGTAAATTGCAAAGATAGCTTTTGTATTTTCAGCGTTTTGTTGAGTTGATTCAGAGTCTTCATCAATGATGGTTGCAGAAATTGGAACACCAGCTTCGACTGCTTGGCGCCGCATAGCTTCAGCGTTACTTGGGCCAGTTTTATCCTGGGCTGCACCAGAAAAAATTAACGTCTCAGCCCAGCCGTTTTTGTATAACTGGATGCCAGCATCAGTCCGAGATTGCGTATCGCCACCACTCACTACAACAATTGCATCAGATTTAGCACATTCACTACCTTCACTTGGCGTGCCGTTACAGCCAACAAAATTGTTTGGCTGAAGGTAAATGCTAACCAGCGTAATAAATACGGCAACGAAAACCAGTGATGAAATAATCCACCTCATCAGCGGCCAACCCGAGCGTATTCTTTAGTTACCTCTTCAACAATAATTTCCACAGCTGCTTGGCAATTCTCGTCAGTCGAAAGGTGGCCTAATGTTAAACGCAAGCTACCATCGGCAACTTCGGGGGCAAGCCCAATTGAGGTTAACACATGTGAGCGTGTGCCTTTATTTGCGGCACAAGCGCTACCGGTTGCAACCAGCACTCCTCGATTTTCCAAACCAAATAGCACACGCTCGGCATCTAAGCCAGGGAATGATATATGCAGGTGGCCCGCTAAACGGTGACGTTGATGCCCCGATAGAACCGCATCAGGAAATGCCTCGACTAACTTTTTCTGCATCGAATCACGTAATTTCATAAGTCGTTTCGATTCAAAACCGCGATGTTCACTGGCAAGCTCCATGCCCTTTGCGAAACCAATTGTTCCAGCAACATTTTCAGTGCCGCTACGAATACCGCGCTCTTGACCACCGCCAACGATGTATGGTTTGAGTTCAACAAAAGGCGCCGACCATAAAAGGCCAACTTGTTTCGGGCCATAGACCTTTGCGGCGTTTAACGTCAACATGTCCACACCAAGCCGAGCGACATTTACATCAAGCTGACCTACACCCTGGGATGCATCGCTGTGCAAGTAAATTGGCGTATGGTCGCCACGCGCTAAACGAGCATCGCGTTCTTTTTTAACTACTTCGGCAATATCACGGAGCGGTTGAATAGTGCCGACTTCATTGTTGGCCAAAGCGATACTAACAAGTTGAGTATCTGGGCGAATAGCAGCCCGTACGGCATCGGCCGTCACAACCGCACGGCTGTCAGCTTCAACAATAGTGTGGTCAAAGTTTTTAGCAGCTGCCAGTACAGCGTGGTGTTCGATATTAGCAGTAATAATATGCCCACCAACACTTGAAAAGGCTAGGTTAATCGACTCGGTCGCGCCAGCTGTAATAATAATGTCATCGCCACGGGCGCCGATTGCTCGGCCGATAGTGTCTTTAGCTGCCTCGTATGCTCGACGCACCATAATTGCCGGCGCGTAAGGAGCTGAGGGGTTATAAAAGTCATCAGAAAAGTACGGCATCATAGCCGTTAAAACTTTTGGGTCAAGCGGCGTAGCAGCCGCGTGATCAAGATAAATCACCTCGTTATTCACTTGCCTTATTATAGCGTATGGACGACTAGGCTGCTAACCTGTAATCGTCTTTATCCGCAGTAGATTCTTCAATTTTATTATCATCGTCAGCAGCGTAAAGCTCCACTAACGTATCGTCGACTGGATACAGTTCGTGTCGAACAGCGTGCTCATAGGCTTGAACAGCATTAATGAAATGCGTATCTTCACCTGGAGTGAACGGAACAACCCGGGCTTGGTACGATTTTTGGATATTCGTAGCACTTACCTGGTAGTGCACAGCTGAATCGGCAATCGACACAGCCTTGCCATCGGTCCAAGCAAAGAACCATTCGTGGCCTTCGCTCCAAAATCTAAGTTCGTGTTTGCTATCTTGTTTTTGCAAAAGTCGGCCGCCAATTTTGCTTTCTTTTTCAATAAATTCAGCCATCAGTGGCTTTGGTGAAAGAATGAGTGACTTCATAGATTTTAGCCAAGGTCGCTTTGCTTCTTCAATTTCAATTGCAGTGTAACGGTACGAATCGAGACGGTTTTCAATGTCTTTAATAAATTGAAAAGCTGCAGGTTGTGTTTCGGGTGTGTACTGCTGGGCATCTAGGCGTGCCGAAAAAGCCGCAGCTTGTTGAGCTTCGTAAGAAGGCTCAGACTGTGGTTGGGGTTCTGGTGCAGCGGGTTCTTGGAACGCAGCTGGAATAACATATTGTCCGTTTGCCATATAAATAATCTTCCCTTAAGTAGTGGAATGTTTGCGGTAGTGTGTTGGTTTAAGAGAGAGTTGTTAGTTTAAACAACGTACGGGCGTTTGTAGTAGTTGCATCAGCGATTTCTTCAAGGGAGATCCCTCTTCTATCTGCGTGATATTCAGCAACTAACTTCACATACGCGGGCTCGTTTACTTTACCACGTAATGGGGCTGGCGTCAAGAAGGGTGCGTCGGTTTCAAGGAGTAGACGGTCCAATGGAATGGAATCAAAGGTATTTTTCTGAGTTTCGTCTTTAGTGAAAGTGCTTATGCCATTCACGCCAATATAGAGACCTCGCTGTAATGCCATACGTAAATTCTCTTTTGAATCGGTAAAACTATGCAATACACCGCGAATTGCTGGATATTTGTCAAAAAGAGGCCAAAAATCTTCAAAAGCTTCCCGGACATGGAAGACAATTGGCAAATCATGCTTTATAGCAATTTTAATTTGAGCCTCGAGTGCTTCCATCTGCACCTCTCGGGGGCTATGGGTATAAAAATAATCGAGCCCAATCTCGCCCACGGCAACAATTTTCGAAGAGGTGCCTGCGAGGTCGCCAATAGCGCTATAGCCGTCCTTCGTGTCATGCGGATGCACACCGATAACAGCATAGGCCTCTTGGTGTTCGTCGGCAAAATCAATTGCCTGTTTTGAGCTTTGTTCAGAAGTTCCGACGCAAAGATACTCCCCTACACCAGCTTCCGCAGCCCGCTGAAGAACCTCGCCAATTGGCAGTTCGTACGATTCGTGAATATGGCAGTGAGTATCAATCAACATTACTGTTTTGCAGCGTGTGGGTCAGCGGTGTGAATATATCGCTTAGGGAATAACACGCCCTCCGATGGCTTTACGACACCAGTTTCAAACGTCTCGTGAATAAACGCAGCCGTACCTGGCATAAATGGAACTAACAAGTCACCAATTTGAATCAAGGCGCCAGCACAGTGAGCTAAAATTTCAGCAAGATGCGGTTCAGCCTCTGGGTCGGTACCAATACCCTTAGCAACCATCCAAGGTTTCACGTTGTCGATATATTGGTTAAGGCTTCGAATTTTATTCCAGACTTCATCAATCGCTTTGTTGAACTCAAGGTTCTCCATCGCTCGGTGGTAGTTTGTCATGTCGTGCTCGGTTTGTTGAGATTCGCCAATAACACCAGCTTGGTAGCGAAGCACCATGCTTGCGACACGCTGAATTAGGTTACCTAAATCGTTTCCAAGCTCACCATTATAGGCAGCTTCAAACTTTTCCCAGGTAAAGTCGCCGTCATCTTGTGTTGGAATGTGTCGAGAGAAGAAATAACGGAATGCGTCTAGGCCGTACTGGTCGATAATTTCGTTCGGGTCGATCACATTGCCGACACTCTTACTAATTTTCGAACCGCCAATATTAACGAAGCCGTGGGCTAATAATTTCTTTGGAAGTTCGAGGCCGAGACCTAGCAACATTGCAGGCCAAATACCAGCGTGGAAACGAAGAATATCTTTACCAATTACCTGTACATCAGCTGGCCAGAAACTCTTGTACTCCTCAGGGCGGTCAGGGTAACCAAGTACGGTAATGTAGTTAGCAAGTGCATCAAGCCAGACGTACATAATTTGTTCCGGGTCGCCTGGTACTGGAATTCCCCAAGTTAGGTTCTTCTTAGGACGAGAGATACTTACATCAGACAAACCATCTTTAATTAGTTCTAAGAATTCGTTCTTGCGGAATTCAGGAACAATCTGCATAGCGCCAGTGTTTAGTGCTTGTTTAATTTGCTCGGTAAATGCACTCGTTTTGAAGAAATAGTTATCTTCGCTCACCTGCTCAAATGGCTTTTGGTGATCTGGGCAAATACCGCCAAGTGCTTGAACTTCGTTATCAGTAAAGAAAGCTTCATGGCCCATGCAGTACCAACCGCTATAGCTACCCTTGTAGATATATGGCTTTAGCTGTTCCCAAATATACTGAACCGATTGTACGTGATGTTCGTCAGTTGTGCGGATAAAATCGGTGTATTGCGCACCGACCTTTTTAATGAAGTTTTCGAAGTTTAGGTATGTTTTATCGGTATATGCCTTAGGGTCGAGACCCTCTTCTGCGGCTTTGGCTGAAATTTTATTACCATGTTCGTCGGTACCTACCTGGAATCGAACTTCGTGTCCATTTTGACGTTGGTATCGTGTCCAGATATCAGCGAGCATGTAATCAATTGCATGACCAATATGAGGAGCGCCATTCACGTAAGGAATTGCGGTTGTGACGTAGAGTTTTTTCTGTGGTTGTTCCATTTATGTCCATTGTACCAGATTGATAGGCAAATCGTCAGAGGCTAGCGCCCATCAGCCCTTGACCAGTCGGTGGCAATATCAAACCCATCCGGGTGCGTAGCTGCGAAACCACCAGTATCATACACCTTTGCCATACCGACGCTTGTTTCTGTCAGCGAACATCGAGGGTAGCGGCCATAATTTGCCGCAATAATAACATAGCCGTCAGAATCAACTTTTATGCCGTCAAATCGCACTTCATAATATCCACCCTGTCCACATGCCTGCATAACTCGGCTCATATTAAGATCGTAATACGTCTCGCGGTGCTTAACACCATTACTATCCGTCCACATCTGCGCACCCTTAGATTTCGTTAAAGCATTCGGGCCAGCCTTTATGCCCACTACCTCAACCTGTTTAACTGCTTGTTTAGTCACAATACTGGCAATTTGTTTTCGAGAAACCTCTGTACCGTCTTTGACTTCAATTTCATAGGTGAGTGTTTCCGTACCCTCTACACCAGGAACGCTAACTACTTTATAGCCCACTTCCCTGTCGGCATCAAATATCTGCTGTTTGCCGTAGGCAACCTGTCGGTCCACCGTAACAGTCTGCTTACCTTCTTGCCAGACACGAACTTCCATACCGGCGGTAATGGCAGTTGATTGCGGCACGGATACTCGCCCATTGACCCCAAGGACGATACCCTTTTCTTTCAACATCTCCCCGACTGTTTTGCCTTGGGTGCGAATGTCGGTTTTTTTGGTATATAAATCGAGTGTCATAGGAATCGCCCGGCTGATATTCATTTGTAAACCAGCACCATCTCCAACGAAATCATCGGATGGCTTGAGCGTTGCAACATCCTCAGGGTAAATAGTAACGCCTGCGTCTTTAGCGATACGTTCCGGCACCTGATATGGAGTCATGATTTTTACACGAGTTGAACCGTCAACAACAAACACTGGCCGCGCCCGGTAGATATTAACCTGATAATCATCGGCGACCAGCTCTTCATCGCGCGATGGTTCAACAGCATCACGAATATCGAGGTCGATGCCATTCGCTTTAAGGGCCTCGCCGATTGTCTTTGCATCAGTCAAGAAAGAGCTTTTTGTATTACGGTCATATACAGTAATGAGCCGCCTCTCTACGTCCGCTTGGCCGCTTTCACCCTCTGCTGATGTGCCAGTATTAAAGCTTACATACGATACAGTCGCAAGAATAATGACAAAAAATAGTCCAATATACAAACTATTCACTGTCAAAATTTTACGTGCCCAATGTTTCATATAAGAAAATGACGCCCTAACATTTGAATTCATTATAACACTAACGGTTATTCAGTTTGAGCAACAGCAGCAGTCAGGCGCAACCAGTCATCCAGAGAAAGTTGCTCGGCCCGGTCATCGGGGCTGATACCGTTACTTTTCAATAGCTCTTCGGCTTCTGGCTTAGAGATGTGCAATCCGCTTGAAATACTTGTTCGAAGTTTTTTGCGCTTGGCAGAGAAGCCAGCTTTCACAACCCTAAAGAATAGTTTTTCTTCTTCCGGACTTACGAGAGCCGTAGCACGGGTGTTTAATACCACAACCTGGCTGTCTACCTTTGGAGGAGGTGTGAAGAATTTAGCAGGTACAACGTCACTGAGTTCAACTTCAGCGTAAATTTGCGCGCTGACAGCAAGAATGCTCATATCACCTGGTTTAGCGGCTAGTCGTACTGCGACTTCTTTTTGAATAAGCAACACGATAGTTCGCGGCTTATTGACCGCAGTTGTTAATAACTGAATAATTTTTGAAGTAATGTAGTACGGAACGTTCGCAACGACAACGTAATTTTTAGGAAGCCTAGTGAGATCAAAAGAAAGAATATCCTGGTTCACGACTTCAAGCGAAGTTCCAGGGAATTGCCCCGGCAATTTAGCGGCTAGCTCACCGTCAAGCTCAACAGCAACAACTTTCTTTGCCCGCCGAAGCAGTTCACTCGTAAGCGTTCCGAGGCCTGGGCCAATTTCAAGCACAACATCTTCAGGACCAATGTTTGCATCGTCTGCAATATTAGCGAGGACGTCTCGGTCCTTTAGCCAGTGTTGCCCAAGTGATTTTTTAGGACCCTTCATTTAATACCACCGATTCGCTTGCCAGAAGTTGTATGCTTTTTCCCAGCTACCGTAACGGCCAGTAGCGTAGCTGTTCATCCAGTTTAGCGCAACAACAGGGTTGCTCCAGTTTGGACCAAGCTTACTACACGGCAAAGCTTGCGCTAGCCCACAAGCACCAGATGATTTGTTCACAGCATTAGGGTTCCAGCCACTCTCTTTGTTCACCATAAAGTCAGCGTAGCCCCAACTTTCTTGAGGAATATTCGAGGCCGCTAGCCATTCGCTCTTTGAGCCACCGCCTGTATATCCAAGTGATTTAGACTTCGAGCCAACAACTTCAACTTGGCTTTGTGGCTGCGTGGTTACAATAGCAGCAATTTCAGTCCGGGCAACTTCTTGCCCGTTCACAATTTGCACCTCATACGTTACCGTTCGAGCACCAGCAACACCAGCAGTTTGCACTGCCTTGTAGCCAATTTCGCGGTCAGCGTCTTTAATTTGTTCAACTCCAAAGGCAATTGGCTCATCGACGTTTACCGTCTGCTTACCTTCGCGCCAAACACGCACTTCAAGGCCGGCCGAAATAGCGGTAGAGGCTGGCAAAGACATCTGATCATTCCCCCCTAGAGTGATACCTTTTTCTTTCAGCATCTCACCAATAGTGGTCGCTTGGGTGCGCACTTCTGTTTTCTTGCCATACAAATCAAGCATGAAAGGTATTGCCCGCTTAATTTGCAGTTGCAAGCCAGCGCCGTCGCTCACAATGTCACTCGAGCGACTAAGGCTTGTTGTATCTTCTGGGTATAAAGAAATACCGACATCGGCAATAATCTGTTCTGCGGTTTGATATGGGGTTACAACTTTCAAGCGAGTCGAACCATCGATCACCGTAACGGGCCGAGCACGATAAATATTCACCTGATAATCCCGTGCCACTAATTTGTCATCGATCCCAGGCTCGACAGCGTCGTGTGAGTCAATTTCGATACCGTGCTCTTTAAAGGCGTCCTTCAAAGTGTCGGCATTGGTAAGGAATACCGTTTCTTTACCGCGGTCATGAACAGAAATCAGTCGACCTGACTCATTCAGAGCTTCCGCTGGTTGCGCCGCCATGTTAACAGCAGACACACCAACAAGGCCAAGAATGGCCAGGCTCACAGAAATAAACGTGGTGGATTTACGTAAACGTAGTCTCATGCAAAAATAAAAACAGTCCCTAACAGTGTATACAATCTTCTGTATTTTCTATTGTATTCATTATAACACGAGAAAAAGAAGAATAAGCTTGTTAAGACGGTTATTTCACAGACGAAATAGTATCACTGTTGTCGCCTTACAGCTTTTGCAAGTGGGCGTACTCGGCATTTAATTTTTTAGTCTGGCCACTAATAAATGCAATCGTTACGGCCATTCCATCAACGTCAATAATTTCACCGTCACCAAAAGCAGCAGAGCGAACTTGATCGCCAATATCAAAGCCAACTTCGTCGCTATAAAACGGCTCGTCGGGCTGACCGCCCATAATACTCGGTTCGGGGTTTGTCATCGCCACCTGGTCACCCATGTCGGTAATAAAGCGAGACATAGCATTATAGCCACGTTGCCCAAACTGAAGGCGACTATACGCGTAGCTCAGGTGTAATTCTTCTCGAGCTCTCGTCATACCCACGTAACAAAGCCGGCGTTCTTCTTCTAGGTCAGCTGGGCTTGAATCAAACACTCGCGCGTGTGGTAAAATTCCTTCTTCCATTCCAACCATGAATACTACTGGAAACTCGAGGCCTTTAGCCGCGTGTAGCGTCATTAAGGTAACCGTGTCTTCGTCTTTTTGGCTATCTACACTCGACATCAAGGCAACTTCTTCGAGGAAATCTGAAATACTGGTAAAGTTTTGGGCGTCGGAAAGTAACGAACCAAGGTTCTCTTCTCGGTCTTCAGCTTGCGGAGTGCCATCAAGAATAAAATCACGATAGCCGACAAGTTTAATAACAGAGTCAATCAATTCAGCTGGGCTAACCTCTTCAGCGCGCTCACGAAGGCTCTGCAGTTTCTCACCTAACCTTGTTAACGCGGTTTTAGCCTTACCTGTAACAATCTTTTCAGCCTCAACCCGCACAAGAGCCTGAATGATGTCATCAGTTTGCTCTGATTGCCAGTTTAAAAAGCGCTCTAAACTCGTCGCACCAACGCCACGGGTTGGCACGTTAGCAATTCGGCTAAAGCTCATACGATCGTTTGGCTGATAGATAAGTTTTAGATAGGCAATAATATCTTTAATTTCTTTACGGTCGTAGAACCGAACCCCGCCAACAATTTGGTATGGCACACGTGACTGTAAAAAGGCACGCTCTAGAGTATAACTTTGAGCGTTCGTACGGTATAGTACGGCAAAATCGCTATGCTTGCGAGCCGCTATCATTACTTGGGCCGAAATCCGGTCAGCAACTTGCCTTGCCTCTTCAGCCTCATCGTACACACCGTGAACCTGAACCGGTGCGCCGCTTCCCTCTGCTGTCCATAATTTCTTATCCGAACGCTGAGTATTTTTTGTGATAACTTGGTTCGCGGCATCAAGGATGTTACCCGTGCTTCGGTAATTCTGCTCAAGTTTCACAACCTTTGCACCTGGGAAATCACGTTCAAAGTTTAAGATGTTAGTAAAGTCAGCACCGCGCCAACTATAAATAGACTGCCAGTCGTCACCTACGACACAAATATTACGCTCATCGTTTGTCAACAATTTCACTAACTGGTACTGGGCAGCGTTGGTGTCCTGGTACTCGTCAATCATGATGTGCTTAAAATGGTTTTTCCATTTATCGCGAATTTCCTTACTCGATTGCAATAAATTCACTGCTTCAAGCAATAAATCGTCAAAATCCAGCGCCTTGGCTTCTTTCCGCCGCTTTTCATACAAGGAATAGACCTTTGCCACGCTTTTTTGGAAAGGATAATTTGCAGCCGCTTCAAAATCTGCCGGCGATTGCATTGCATTTTTCGCAGATGAGATAGCGCTACTTACTGCTGATGGCTTCATTTCTTTATCGGTAATTGAAAGCTGCTTCATTGCCTGTTTTACCAACCCTTTGCGGTCGTCTTCGTCATAAATAACAAAATTGCTAGGTACATCAATATAATGACCGTCCATCCGAAGCAAACGGACACAAATACCGTGGAACGTTCCCATCCATGGCATGAATGAACGGTCGTTCGGTTGCTTAATAAGGTGAGACAATCGCTCACGCATTTCTTTGGCGGCCTTGTTAGTAAAAGTAACCGCTAGAATTTGGCTTGGCCAAATGCCTTTTTCGGCAATAAGAAGCGCAATTCGGTGTGTCAGTGTCTTGGTTTTACCACTTCCCGCACCCGCTAAAATCAAAAGCGGCCCCGACGTTGTCAGAGCAGCTTCGCGCTGCGCATCGTTTAATTCCCCAAGAATGTCCATTGTATTAATTATAGTACAACGTAACGATTAAAGCATCGGTAACACGTACGTATATACCGCCCAGCCACCGCCGGCACCAACAAGTACGAGTAATAAGATCCAAAGAACTGTAAACCAACCAGATTTCTTCTTCACTGGCGCAGTAACGGCTTGGTGGTATGACTCAGTGTCGTACATTGCACCAGATTCTTGGTTAGAACTTGCCTGCTCTTTGTACTGAGGAGTAATTGAAGTTGGCCCAACTGGCTCTTCGACAACGAGTTGCGAAGCTTCAACAATTGGCTGCGGTTGGGGCTGTGTGGCAATAATTTCTGGCTCAACAGGAGCTACTTCAACTTTCGCAGGCTCCTCGGTCTCGACTGGGTTCGCCTCAACCAACTCAACAGCATTAGCTTCGTCAGCCGCGTTAGCGAAATCAATTGGGTCTGGCATTGCGGTTGCCTCAATACGCTCTTGAGGTTCTGGAGCTTCGAGGAGCTCTTCTTCAGGTTCATCAAGTAAGCCCTGGAAATCAAAGCTAAAGCTATCAACAGCCGCGTTGGCTTCAGCAGACATCGCGTCCCCACCGCCTAATGGGCGTTTTTCTACCTTTGCATCTGGAAGAAAGGGCGATTCGAGCGGTTCATTCCAGGCTGGTGATTCTACAACCTCAGCCACAGGTTCGGGTGCAGCTTGGGCAGGTTTTTCAAACCTATTTTCAACAGCAGTATTTAAGCCGCGTGAGCGCATATCCGAAGAAGGGTGCACCATATCCATAAAACGGCCAGAGCTGCGGCGAGCTGCTGGAGCTGTCGAAGTACTTGTCGGTGTTGGCGTGGCAGCCTGAGTAACTGGAGCAGCCGGGGCAGATAGCCCAGGAGCTACCGAAGATAATGATGTTCGTTCAACGCGATTAATAGTTTGAGCCTCAGGAGCGACTGGTGCGTCAGTTGCGGGCGTAGGAGCTGGTAGTGGTGTTGGTGTTGGTGTTGGCGCCTCATTACCACCAAGAGCACCGCTCACGGCCCTATCTAGTTCATCGAAATCAATATCAGACATATCCACCTACCTACTTTTTAACACTGTTATACGCTTTTTCAACAATTGTACTGAATGCTTTAGCGTCTAAACTAGCACCACCAACTAATAACCCATCAATTTCACCAAGTGCCAAATAATCGGCAGCACTGTCAGCTGTAACGCTACCACCGTACAAAACCTGTACTTCGTTAGCCGCTTTAGCACCATATAAATGCTTTAGCTGGTGACGAATTGTCACAACAGCTTCGGTTACATCTGTTGGAAGGGCATTTTTGCCAGTACCAATAGCCCAGACAGGCTCGTAGGCAATTACCACCTGCGGGAGTTCTTCACTAGTGACGTTTGCAAGGCCACCAATTAGTTGATCATGAATAACATCGCGGGTTTCGCCAGAAGTCCGTTCGTTGATTGTTTCACCAACACAAAGAATAGGCCGAATACCATTTCGAATAGCAGCTTGCACCTTAGCTCGGGTGTCTTTGTCTGATTCGTTAAAGACATGGCGTCGCTCGGAGTGCCCAACAAGCCCATACTGCACAATACCGCGAAGGTTAGTTGCTGATACTTCACCAGTAAACGCACCATGATCTCGCCAGTAGAAATTTTGAGCAGCAAGCTTGAACTGTTTATAGTTCACCTGAAGACTAAGTGTTTGCAGCGCTAACATAGTTGGCGCAATAATAACTTCTAAGTTACGGTGGGTTTTAACCTCACCAGCTAGGCGGTGAAGGAACAGACTAGAATCATGCACCCCAAGGTTCATTTTCCAGTTGCCAATAATGAGTTTTTTATCTCGTGCCATATTGCCTACGCTTATTTATTAACCTTAGTGTAGCTCATCTTGGTGCGTCTAGCAAACTCTCGATACCAGGGAGTTTTTTGCCAGCCATTAATTCGAGTGATGCACCACCGCCAGTTGAAACGTGCGTGAAGCTTTCGCCCCCTTTTCCATCCCATTTCAAAACAAAATCAGCGGTATCGCCACCACCAATAATAGAGGTGGTGCCAGGCTGTGTAGCTAACGCCAGCGCTAACCGAGCAGAACCATGCGCAAACTCTGGCAATTCAGCATACCCTAAAGTACCGTTCCAAATAACTGTTTTTGCTTTTGCGATTTCTTCAACCATGCGGTCGATTGATGCGTCGCCAATGTCTAGAGCTTCGTCTTTTGCATCTAAATCACCAAGCTTGACGTTTTTGCGCTTGGCTAGTTCAGAAATTTCGGTTGCAACAGCCACGTCATCAGGAAGAATAATAAAATCATCAATACTGGTATCGAGTTTTTCGTGAGCTGCTAGGTAGATACTATCAAGAACTTTCTCTTGGCCTTCTTCTACTACGCTAATTCCCATGTGGTGACCTTTGTATTTCAAGAAGGTATTCGCCATAGCGCCACCGATGATAATTTTGTCAGCAATACCAACAAACCGTTCAATAACGGTAATTTTATCGCTAATTTTAGCTCCGCCCATAACCGCGACAAGCGGGCGCTGCGGCTTTTCCATAGCGCCCGTAATTGTTACGTACTCACGCTCGAGCAGAAGGCCAGAGACACTTGGAATGAAATGCGTGATTGCTTCGGTGCTGGCGTGTGCTCGGTGAACAACACCAAATCCATCCTGCACAAAGTAACGAGCACCAGTACTTTTGGCAATCTTTTCTGCAAAAGCAGTGTCGTTCGCCTCTTCTTCGGGGTAATAACGAAGGTTTTCAAGCAAAATAATACTATTTGGTGGTGCTTTTTTTACCGCTTGCACTACCTTATCGCCAATACAATCATCAACAAAAATAACCTTTTGGCCAAGGAGCTCAGAAAGTCGCTTCGCAACAGGTTTAAGACTGTACTTCGTTTCGCGACCTTCTGGGCGGCCTAAGTGACTCATAACAACCACTTTAGTGTGGTGTTCAAGCAAGAATTCAAGAGTTGGCAAACTGGCCCTAATACGTAAGTCATCACTAATTGCGCCCGTACTATTTAATGGTACGTTGTAATCAGCCCGCACAAGTACGGTCTTATTATCAATCGGCACGTCACGAATCGTTCGTTTAAAAAAGCTCATATCCACCTAATCTTTTCTTGTTATGCTTATTGTACTACGGAGCAACCGTTTTTTTGCGAAAAATTATCCGAGTACGCGAACTTTGATTGTGTCGGTTAAGCCAACAACGCCAGGTTGTTTACCGCTTACGATAATCACCTTAGTATTACCTTCGCCGAATAGACCGTCTTTTTTGAGTTCTGTAGCAAGGTCAAAACCAGCTTCAGCACTATCGGGACGAATGTATGCACGGTTAGCGTAGCTAAGGGCAAGTTGCTGTGCAGTCTTGATTTCGCTGGTTACGCTGATGATTGGCAAGTTTGGACGGTGTGCGGCAATGTTCCATGCAGTTGCACCAGACTTCGTTTCAGCAATAATTGCATCAACCTTTAGTTGTTCCGCAAGCGAAACGGCAGCGGTACTAATAGCATCAAGTTGTAAGTTTTTCGCGATAACATCGTGAATTGGAGCTACTGGAGCGTTATCTTGTGTGTAAAGAATAACTTTTTTCATAGCAGCAACAGTTTCAAGTGGGTATTTACCGTTGGCAGTTTCGTCAGAAAGCATAACTGTGTCAGCACCTTGGATAACTGCGTTCGCAACGTCGCTTACTTCAGCGCGTGTTGGCTCAGGGTTATCAACCATGCTTGCCATCATTTGAGTCGCAACAATACTTAGTTTGCTGTACTTACGGCAAAGTGCAAGCAATCGTCGTTGAACGATAGGCACAACTTCAGCACCAGCTTCAACCGCGAGGTCTCCACGGGCAACCATGATACCGTCAGATACTTTAACAATAGCTTCCATAACGTCAGGCTTGATAGCGGCTTTTGTTTCAATTTTGGCAATAATTTGCGCAGTTGAACCACCAGCAACCAAGATTTGGCGAAGGTTAGTAATGTCGTCTGGGCTTTGGATAAAGCTTAATGCAACATAGTCGATGTCTTGAGTAAGGCCATATTCGATATCTTTAAGGTCTTTAGGAGTTAAGATGTCACCACCGAAGTCGGTGTCTGGCAAGTTAATACCCTTTTTGCTCATAAGTGTTCCGTCGTTTTCAACGCGGAGCTTAATTGCAGTAGCAGATGGGATTTCAATAACAGTAGTACGAACTTTACCGTCAAAGATGTAAATTGGCTCACCAACTTTTACCTTCTCGGCTAGGTTGTATTGTACTGGGAAAGTGAGGCCATTGTGTTCAGCGGCAAAATCAAGAACAATTTCGTCACCCTTAACAACTGGAGTGTTTTCGTTCAGCATTCCAAGACGGATTTTTGGACCTTGAAGGTCTTGAAGGATAGCAACTGGCTTACCAAGACGCTTGCTAGCTTCGCGAATCCAAGGAATTTGCTCTTCACGTTCTTCATATGTACCGTGGCTAAAGTTAAGACGGATACCGTTAACACCAGCTGCAATGAGCTTTTCAAGCATTTCAGGAGTGCTTGTGTCCGGTCCAACAGTTGCGAGGATTTTTGTTCGTTTGAAAGTAATTGCCATGTAATATAAACCTTTTCTTTTATTAGCGCGCCTTTGGTCGGTTCTCTTGGTGATCTCACGGAGAATCGAACTCCGATTGCCAGGATGAAAACCTGGTGTCCTAACCGTTAGACGATGAGACCATCAAAAGAACTGGTCAAAGGCGCTTTTACTCGGAATATTATAACAAAAAAAATACCTCTTGGCTAGAGGCTAACAGTTCTAAAATTGTATCCGCACGAGCGGAGCGCGTCACAAGTCATACAACTTGGAGCGCTCCGCTCGGGGAGCCAACTCTATTTCCTATCCCCCGAAGGAAGTAAATAGAACTGGCGGTGTCACCGGGAGTGGTCCCCTCAAATGAGTCTTTCAACTCAGAAAGGACGGCTCAGAACCGGTGACGGTTTTGTTTCAGCGGCGGGTCATCCGCTGAAACAGCTGTCGAACGAACTCGCGCTCGTCGATTTTGTACTCGCTGCACATTCGATTGCGCAGCGCCTTGTAGGGCTCACAAAAGCGCCGGCCATTGATGACATTTCCGACTTCCGTCTCGATGTCTTCAACCGGCTTTCCGTGACGAACCCATGTCGTAACTGCTGACACGTTCTTGATCTCGGCGATTCCCAACTGGAGGTCGGGTTCGCTGAGAGCGTGAACATCGGTCAACATCGCTCCGCGAGCTGACGTGCCGGTCATTTCGCTGCCACCAAGCGGTGAGCGGCGATCCGGAGGAACTCGTTCTCGAGAAGCTCTCCAGCACCTGACGCGTGCATCTCGGACACCCACTTTCGATACACGTCCAGCCACTGTTTCGGATACACCGATGAATACTTGCAGTAACCCCTTGAAACGTAGACGACCGCGTGGAACATGGCCGCTGCGTGGTCTTCAGAGTCGCCTCCGATGGCCTCGAGCAGTCGTTCCAGACGAGCGTCTGACGAGTTCTCAGCAAGAATCTCGTCAGTGAGCCTAGGAAGCTCGTGATTGGCGCAGGAGAACCGACTTTCGTCGATGTTCTTCTTTACCCAGAACGCGATGCCCCAGATGGTCTCCTCGTGCTTGGCGTCAAACCTTACGGTCGTAGCCTGGTTGTTACTTTGCATTAATGCCCCTTACCCGGGAGTGCAATCCTTGTTGACGGCTCGTTCCATTGGGATCGAAATAAGCCGGTTGCTTTTCGGCAACTTACACATAACAGGTGAATATACTCTGATTGACAGATGATGTCAAATATTTTATATATAGCGTGTTGTAAGTTGCTCGACACGCTAGCACTAGCGCTTTATAGGGTTACGCTTATTAGTACTTGCTGAGTAGGAGACAATATCGCTTGTGCTTTGGATGTATATATTGTATAAAGCATTGACATTATGGCACTTTTGTGATAGATTAATAAGATCATTCACGGATAAGGTGTGAGAGCCCTATCAGGTGTGAGGTGGACGTTAACAAGTCAGATCATTACAGTGCATGTCCGAGACATGTTTTTCATGTTTCCGACGCACTGAAAGCTATTAGTATTTTTACTCCTAAGGAAGCAGCGCGCCTTTCTGCCGAACGCAAGTTCAGCGGTTTGACGCGCTGCTCCCACCCCCTCCAGGGGCAGCACAAACGGAAGCGCATTTTATGCGCAACCGCGCAACAGCCCATGGAGAGTATAGGAGTAAGTAAATGAAACTCAATGAAGTTGAACTCAGCGAAGACAACCTTCGTGCAGGACTCGATACGTTCGCTGGACCGACCACAAGTCGCTACAAGAACGCTGTCAAGCTGTACGGGGTCATGATTAAGGCGGGTGCAAACCCGTACAAGGCCATCGAGGAAACACTCGAGATGGCCGTTCAAGGACTACAAGAAGATCCGATGAGGCTGCCGACCGCACGCATCGCCGCAGGGGTAACCCTGGTGCAGCGTTCAGACGACACGACCACATCGGTCTTCGGCATACCCCTGAACACCGTCCCGACACCTCTACCCTTGGTAGAGAGGAGAGCAGCTGCAAAGCTGCACCCCATCCTCAAAGCGCGTAAGGGAACAGTCTTTGGCTGGTTCCTTCTTGGCATCATCATGGGTTGGTTGATTACTCTGTTCGCGCAGGGTGTCACCTGGATCACGACTGGTATCGTCTGGAACCCTTGGGTTCCATGGTACCTGATCTACCCGTTGTCAATTATCGCCTTCACTGCGTACGGTTACCAAAAGGCGATTCGCCCCAGGTCGACCGAAGACAGTGAAGAGGCGAAATCCGCTTTGTACCCGAACGGCTACAAGACCCAGGAGGTCAAGTAATGGATGAAACGTATGCAAGACGCGACCAGCTCGCCAAAAAGTTTTTTCGGTATGCTGCAATCGCCCTCGCCATCGTTCTCATTGCCTTTTTCAGCTTTGCGAAGCCGACCGGCAATGTCGACGCCAAGGATGCTTCGGCACCCTTGACCAACACGCCGCCGACGTCCTCGGCAACTCCGGAAACTTCGGAGACACCCGCGACGCCGCCGGTAGCCACTCCTCCGGCTGCGGTCGACTGTGCACCTGAGTTTACTCAGGCAGCGGTCGAACGCGCCGAAGGCGACCACAGAGTTAACCCTAACTTTGAGGCCGAACTGGCTGTCCTTGTTGATTCAGGCGTCGAGGACCCTTACAAGTCCAAGGCGCTTGTCGACGCCGGCCACAGTGCCGAGTCACTCACCAGCTATGCAATCCAGGCCAGTGTCCTTCCGGAGACTGAAGCTGGAAATTCGGCCTCACTGGTTGAAGGCAGCTGCCTCTCGGAAGAGGGTCAGCTTGTCTACAAGCGGCTGGTCGATGCATACAAGACGGTTTCGTTCGCTCACGGAGTTGCTCCCGCAGACGGAACCAACTCTGGTGTTGACGCCAGTGGCGTCTACGGTATCGATTCGTACAGAGGAGTAGTCGGTGACGAGGCCTCTCGCGAGGCCATCGAGATGACTTTCGCTGACGGATCGAAGACCTGGATCATGTTCCGGTGCGGCAACCCCGTATTCGAGAACCGACCCAACCTGCCCTCCGTTCCGACGGACAACACGCCGCCGCCGACTCCGGAAAAGCCGAAGCCCACGCCGCCGCCGACACCGGAAAAGCCGAAGCCCACGCCGACGCCCACCCCCACGCCGACTCCGACG
>Ga0247804_10000326_pt1 | contig 21893 bp, 23 predicted proteins | sample UWRJL029104C1_FD_181142 | JGI IMG/M metagenome (GOLD analysis project Ga0247804, IMG submission 181142) | Plant litter microbial communities from Arlington Agricultural Research Station in Wisconsin, United States - UWRJ-L029-104C-1 | ecosystem: Environmental > Terrestrial > Plant litter >...
TAGTGGGCCGCAGGGCCGCCAGTTGCTGGAACAGAGCTTTTTCCTTTTCGGTAAGGTTTTGGGGCAAGGTCAGATTGAGCCGCAGGTAGAGGTCGCCAAACTGACCGTCCTGCTTGTACACCGGGAAGCCTTTGCCGCGCAGGCGCAGGCGGGTGCCGTTGGCGGTTTCGGGCTTGATTTTGATTTTCACCGGGCCGCTCAGCGTGTCCACGGTTTGCTCGCCGCCGAGCAGGGCGGTGTAGATGCTCACGGGCACATCCTGGGTGAGGTCGTGGCCGGTGCGCACGTAGCGGGCATCGGGCACGATGCGGAAGGTGATGAGCAGCGAGCCATTGGGCCCGCCGTTGCGGCCGGGGCCGCCCTGGTCGCGCAGCCGGATGGTCTGGCCATCGGCGATGCCAGGGGCGATGTTCAGGCGCAGGCTTTTGCCGTTCACGGTGATGGTGCGCGGGCCGCCGTGGTAGGCTTCTTCCAGCGGGATTTCCAGCTCGGCCTGCAAATCCTGGCCGGCGCCGGGGCGGCTGCCGCCCGCGCCGCGCCCGCCGCCCCCCATATTGCCGAACAGCGAGCCGAAAAAGTCAGAAAAATCGTCGCCGCCGCCAAAAGGGCTGCCGCCCCCGCCGCCCTGGGTGTACTGGCTCCAGTCGAAGCCGCCGCCGGGCTGGCCGCCGCGGCCCGCGCCACCGCCGGGCTGCTGCTGGTAGCGCTGCCAGTCGGCCCCAAACTGGTCGTATTTCTTGCGTTTGTCGGGGTCGCTGAGGACCTCGTTGGCCTCGTTGGCTTCCTTGAATCTGCGCTCCGCCTCGGCGTCGTTGGGGTTCACGTCGGGGTGATGCTGGCGGGCCAGCTTGCGGTAGGCTTTCTTGATTTGCTCGGTGGTAGCGTTTTTATCCACGCCCAACACCTTGTAATAGTCCTTGTAATCCATGCGATGAGTTGCTTGGCACACTATGTGCCTTATTGAACGCAAGCGGCCGCTGCAATGTTGGCGCGCCAGAACCTGCAAAAATGGTCCCGGTTTTGTACTTATAGATTACTGCAGTATTAGCTAACGGCCGCAACGTCGTATCTTGCGCCGGTTTACGTTATCGTATATCCGTTTCCCTTCACCCCAAATTACACTTTTTCATGTCTATCAAGACCCTGGTTTGCAGTCTGAGTGCTGTACTACTACTGTCGGGTGCCGCCCAAGCCCAAACCACCCCGGCAAAGGGCCGCGTGCAGCCCAAACCCCGCGCCGCCGCCGCGCAGCCCGGCGCTGCCGTGAAAGACGGCCTGACGATGAAAAGCGGCCGCGTGGTGCTCACCGAGCTGGGCATTACCAATCCAATAACGGCCGATAAAACCCTTATCAACGGCACGGTTATCAGCACTACTGGCCTGGTAACGGCCAAAGATGGCACCACCACTCAGATGGCCGAAGGCGACCAGGTGTCGCTGACGGGCCGCGTGACCAGCCGGGCCTCCATCATGGAGGCAGACAGCCTGCTGAAAATAAAGCAGTTTGACCAGAAATATCCCGGCAAGCGCAAGAAGATGGAGGAGGAGCGCGCGAAGAAGGAGAAAGAGAAAAAGGAGCGCGACGAAGCGAAGGCCAAAGCCGCCGCCAAACGCGAAAAGGACAAGGCTAAATCGAAAAAATAGCCTTCGATACCCGCCCAAAAAAGTGGCCGCCGAACAACGTTCGGCGGCCACTTTTTTATGGGTTATTTGTAGGTGTACCAGTTCAAAACCTCCAGGCCGGCTGCGTCGTCCTCGGCTTCCACTACTTCATCGATAACGTATTGCACTTCGGCGTCACTCCAGCCTTCGTCTTCGGCGGCGGGCACGAACAGGTCGAGGGCGGCGTAGCGGTTGGTGTTGGGCGGCAGGGTCCAGCGCACTTTTTTGCGGATGTTCATGGAAGCCATGGCGGAGCGGGATTTTAGCGTTTAGAAGGGGCGGCTTTGATGACTTTGAGCTGCACGGGCACCACGCCAGCCTCGACGAGGTCGAGCTTGCGGGCGGCCTTGCGCGATACGTCCACGATGCGGCCCTTGACGTGCGGGCCGCGGTCGTTGACGACAACTTTTACGGAGCGGCCGTTTTTGACGTTGGTGACCTTGATGCGGGTGCCGAAGGGGACGGTGTTGTGGGCGGCCGTCAGCTGGCCGGGGCGGTAGGGGGTGCCGCTGGCCGTGGGCCGGCCGTTGAATTTATCGGCGTAATAGGAACCCTGGCCCGATTGGGTAAAGGCATTTTTGCTGCCGCCGCAGGCCGATAACATGCCCAGCACTAGCATGGTGAGTAGCCGGGCGGCGTTAGCGAACAAGGTGGCGGCGGGACGTTCTTTCGGGTGCTTCATCGCGTATGGTAGCGTAGTTGACCGCCTTTTTGTTTGGTTTACTTCGTCTTTTCGGGCACGCGCATGGCTTGCAGGGCTTCGTAATTACCCTGGAAAACGTTGAAATCGACCACGCCGCGGATGCCGGGCACGTAGGCTTCGTCGGAGTGCTGCCAGATTATCCACTTGCTTTTGGGCATCACGGGCTTTTCGACTTCGTAGTGAGCCAGCCACAGGGGGTATTTGTCGAAATGCCCGGCTAGGTGGCGGCGGTAGAAACCGTGGTTGGAGTAGATGATGGGACGCACGCCGTAATTGGCCTCCACGAGGCGTAGCCAGCGGGCCACTTCGCGGCGCATTACGGCCACATCGTGGAAGTTAGCGGCTTCTACGTCGAGCACCGGGGGCAGGTCGCCGGGCTCGATGGGGACGTAGCGCGTGAAGAGGTCGGCCTGGGTTTTGCCGTCGCGGTTGGGCTGAAAATAGTGGTAGGCGCCGCGCAGAATGCCGGCTTTGCGGGCCTCGCGCCAGTTGCGCTGGAAGCGCGGGTCGCGTAGCGTGGCACCTTCGCTGGCCTTGATAAAGGCGAAGCGCACTTTATGCTTGGCCACTTCGGGCCAGTCGATTTTGCCCTGATAGGCCGATACGTCGATGCCGTGGACGGAATAGCCGGACAGCAGGGGCGTTTTTTCGCGCCCGGTGAGGCCGTCGCTGGTGAAGGTGGCCCAGGCCCGGCGAATGTAGCGGTTGAGCTGCCGTTGGTTGCGTTGATAGATGTAGCCGCCCACGAGGCCCAGCACCAGCAGCGCAGTCAGCAGCCAGCGCCCCCAGGGAAACCCCAGGCGGGAAGCAGCAGGCTTGCGGGACGAAGGGCGGGGAGTGGGCGGCATGCGGGAGAACTGGTCAAAAATAACGCACGCCCGCGCTCCAATCGTGCCCCGCGCCGTCTTTTTCGCCAACTTTACGCGTATTCCCGCAATATTTCGCCCATGTCCTTCCTCCTGAACTCCGAAGCCCGCGACGAATCCGGCCACCTCATCCGCGAGCTGCACGGCGTGAAGCTGGCCGATATTCTCACCTACCTGGTGGCCGCCTACGACTGGCCCGGCCTCGACGAGCGGCTGCGCATGAACTGCTTTGCCGTGAACCCCAGCATCAAATCGAGCCTCAGCTTCCTGCGGCGCACGCCCTGGGCCCGGGCCAAAGTGGAGGAACTCTACATCAAAGCCCGCACGGCCGAAGTGACGGGCCGCAAACGCCCCTAGCGCATGGCCGACTCCGCTCCTAAATCTTCGGGAAGCGCGCTACTGGCTGGTTTGGCGGGCTTTGTGGTGTTCGAAACGCTGGCGTTTTTCCTGCTGCGCTTCCTGACCTCCGGACTGGGCGAGGCCGACCAGTACCAGCCCGACAACACCATTGTCAGCAATTGGGTGAAAACGATGGTGTTCGTGCTGCTGCACCTGACGCTGGTGATTGTGGCCGTGCTGGTGCTGAGCAACCGGCTGCCGCGCCACTACCGGGGGCAGGTGATGGGCTGGTTTTATCTGTCGCTGCTGATGAGCTTTGTGCTGCTGATACCGCTGTTTGGGTAAGAACTAACATAAAAGAACGTCATGCTGAGCTTGCCGAAGCATCTCGCCCGCGCAAGTAAACTAAATTACTGCTGCGGGCGAGATGCTTCGGCAAGCTCAGCATGACGTTCTTATAATTAGCGGCGCGGCTACGACAGCACTTCCTTCTCCGCGCTGCCCTTCGCCTTGCCTTTCAGCATTTCATGTGCCTTCTTCACTACGTTTTCCACGGTGAAGCCAAACTCCGCCATCACTTCCTCGCCCGGGCCCGATTCGCCAAAGCGGTTCATCGAAATGCTGACGCCTTCGTCGGTGGCATACTTGTGCCAGCCAATCGGTGAGCCCGCCTCAATGGTGATGCGCTTTTTCAAGCTCGGCGGCAATACTTTGTGCTGATAGGCTTCGTCCTGCTGTTCAAATAATTCCCAGCTGGGCATGCTCACCACGCGGGCGGCTACGCCTTCTTTCGCCAGCGCTTCCTGTGCCTTCAGCGCCAATGAAACTTCGGAGCCGGTGGCAATGAGAATCAGCTGGGCTTTGCCTTCGGCTTCTTTCAGAATGTAAGCGCCTTTGGCCACGCCCTCGCGGGCCGAGCCGAGCACGGTCTGGTCGAAAACCGGCAGCTTCTGGCGGCTGAGAATCAGCAGCACCGGCGACTTGGGCTTGGTGAGGGCCACGCGCCACGATTCCACGGTTTCGTTGGCGTCGCCGGGGCGCAACACGATGATGTTGGGGATGGTGCGCAGCGATACCACCTGCTCGATGGGCTGGTGGGTGGGGCCGTCCTCGCCCAGCCCGATGCTGTCGTGGGTGAAAACGAACGTCACCGCCGACTCGGCCAGCGCGGTGAGGCGAATGGCCCCGCGCATGTAGTCGCTGAAGGTGAGGAAAGTGCCACCGTACACGCGCAGGCCGCCGTGGTGGCTCAGGCCGTTGAGAGCGCCGCCCATGGCGTGCTCGCGCACCCCAAACCAGATGTTGTTGTGAGCGTAATTGCCCGGCTGAAAGCTCACGTCGCCGCTCGTCGGCATATCGTTGGAGCTGGCCAAATCGGCCGAGCCGCCGAACAGGTAGGGGATGCTTTTCTTCAGCGCCTCCAGGGCTTTGCCCGAAGCCTGACGGGTGGCCAACTCCTTATCGGCGGGCGTGAAAACAGGAAGGTCTTTGTCCCAGTCCTTCGGCAATTCGCCTTTGAAGGAAATCTGAAACTGCTTGGCCTCATCACCAAACTCCTTGGCAAACCTGGCAAACTGCTCATCCCACTCCTTCTGCAGCTTGGCACCGCGCTGACCAGCTTCCAGCAGATGCGGCTTCACTTCGGCGGGCACCACGAAAGATTTTTCGGGGTCGAAGCCAAAAAATGCCTTGGCTTTCTTGAGGTTTTCCTCGCCCAGCGGCGAGCCGTGGACTTTACTGGTGCCTTCCTGCGGGCTGCCGTAGCCGATAATGGTTTTGACGGAAATCAGCGAGGGGCGCTCAGTTTCGGCCTGCGCGGCCTTGATGGCGGCTTCGATGGCGTCCAGGTCGTTGCCGTCGGTCACGCGCTGGGTGTGCCAGCCGTAAGCGTCGAAACGCTTCAGTACATCCTCGGTGTAAGCCAGCTTGGTAGGGCCGTCGAGGCTGATGTCGTTGTCGTCGTAGAGGTAAATGAGCTTGCCCAGCTTGAGATGGCCGGCCAGCGAAGCGGCTTCGGCCGAAATGCCTTCCATCAGGTCGCCGTCGCTCACGATGGCGTAGGTGTGGTGGTCTACCACGTTGTGGCCGGGCTTGTTATATAGTGCGGCCAGATGAGCTTCGCCCATCGCCATGCCCACGCCGTTGGCAAAGCCCTGGCCCAGCGGGCCGGTGGTCACCTCCACGCCGGGCGTGATGTGCGACTCGGGGTGGCCCGGCGTGCGCGAGTGCAGCTTGCGGAAGTGCTTGAGGTCGTTGAGCGACAAATCGTAGCCGTACAGATGCAACAGGCTATATAACAGTGCAGAACCGTGCCCGGCCGAGAGCACAAACCGGTCGCGGTTGGGCCACTTGGGGTCTTGCGGGTTGAAGCGCAGGAAGCGCGACCACAGCACGTAGGCCATCGGCGCGGCGCCCAGCGGCAGGCCGGGGTGGCCCGAGTTGGCCGCCTGCACGGCATCGACGGACAGCAGGCGGATGGTGGAAACACTCAGTTCATCAAGCGAATGGGAAGAAGCCATAAGAAAGAAAATGGTTATGAAGAAAACCGTGTACGGGATTTGAGCGCCGCAAGTGGCATCTTCATAAGTCGATTTCCGGAGTACTTGTTGCTCACGATAGCTTCGATATTGCGCCGGCCACTCCCAAATCAGTTTAATCAGTTTGAACCTGTGGTCAAAAACAAAACCACCGCTGTGGGCGGTGGCTCAATGAGTAACACAAAGACAATGGTACGCTCCCGGTCGGTCCCGGGGTTATCAGCAGACGGCGGTGCCGGTCGGTCCCGGCGTTATAGCTTGGTAGTCGGATGGCCGACTCATTTACTTTATTCGGCCAGCTTATTCCTCGTCGGCCGGGCGCACGTCGATTTCGCGTTGCGTGGGGCGTTTGAAAGGAATGCGGACCAGCAACTCGTCGTCTTCCTGCACAGCGTCGATGCGGGCAAGGTCGAGGTTGGTGGGCATGTCGAGCGTTTGCACGAAGAGCGGGGCAGTTACCGAGTCGGAGAGCTCGTTGCGGTGCTCGCCATACACGGTCAGGCGCTGGTTGTTAAGCACTACACGAAAGGTGTCGGGCGATACCGAGGGCATGGCCACGCGCAGAATGACGCCCTTTTCGCGCTGGTCGACGCGCAGACGGGGCTGGGCCACGCCGCCGCCGATGGTGTTCATCAGGTCGAGCTGCGGGGCGATGTTACGGATAAATTCGGGGCTGATAAATTTCATGGCAAAGAGCCTGTTTCAGGTCGGCTTCGCCACGGGTATTTCAAATAGTGTACCAACTTGAATCAGGGGCTAAGCAGCGTGACCATCAGCCAAATTGGCGGCTATTTAGGGCTGCTATTTGGCGTTTTCGGTCATAGTGACTGAAAGTAACTATTGGGAGCCTTGCTCCTGGCCGAAATGGCAGTCTACGGTTCTAAAACCGGCTGGTCAGCCCGAAATGGACTTTGGAATTTCCCAGCGCGAAGCTCTGATTGGCCTGATTGGATTGGCCCACCGAATACACAAACTGAAACAAGCCCGCCGGCGTACGGAAGCTCAGGCCGGCGCCCACGCCGGTGGGCAGGTCGTCGAAGCGTTCGGCCGGAATATCCTGCCGGATATAGGCCTGGTCGGCAAAGAGAAAGACGTACGAATCGGGTCCGGTAAACTGCCGGAATTCGGCCGTGGCAATGGCGTAGGTGCTGGCGTAAAACTGGTTTTCGGCGAAGCCGCGCAAGGAGTTCAGGCCGCCCACACGGAATAAGTCGTTCTTAAACAGCCGCTCATTGACAAGACCCTCACCGCGGATGCGCAGCAGCAGCACCCCGTTGCGGCCTACCGGGGCGTAGCGCTCGGCCCGCAGGCCGAAAGTGTACTGCGTGGTGCGCAGCTTCACGTCCGTGTACAGGTCGGCGGGAATGGCGGAGTTTTGCAGGATGACCTTGGTACCCACGGCACCCTGGCCGGTGATGAGGTAGCCCCGGTGCGGGAAGTATAAGTCATCGAGGCTGTTCCAGTTGTAAGCCAGGCCGTAGGAATTGTAGCGCGAGTCGATGTTTTCGGGAAGCGTGACGCTCTTTTCCAGCGTCGTATCGAGCAGGCGCGAGCCGCGCTGCTCGAAGAAAAAGCTGATGCGGCCGGCCCGCGCGGTCGGGTACGCTACTTCCACCCGGGGCTTGATGGTGGTGAAAGCGTAATTCTGGCGGTAGAGGTTGAAGGTGCCGCTGACTTCCAGCGGCGTACCGAAAAAGCTGGGGTGCAGGTACTGCACGTCGAGCAGCTGCGAGATGGCGTCGGTTTTGCGGAACTGCAGGCCCGCGCCCTTACCGCCGCCCTTGATGTTGCGCAGCGTCACGTTGACGTCGCCGGTGAACGTGACGCCGCTGCCCACGGTATTGGGAATCACCCCGATTATGGCATCGAACTGGTTGCTGGGCCGCTCATCGAGCAGCAGATACACCCGCGCCCGGCCCCGCGAAAAGCGCACTTCCGGCTCGGCCTTGAGGCGCACGTAGGGCAGCTGGCGCAACAGCTGAGCGGCGGCCACCACGCGCTGCTGGCTGAAGGGCTGGTTGGGTGTGATTTGCAGGTATTTGGTAAGAAAACGCTTCTTGGTTTTGGTGGTGCCCAGAATTTCCAGCGAGTCGAACACGATGAGCGGGCCGCGCTTGAGCACCACGCGGCCCATGATATCGCGGCCGTTGAGCTGCACCGAATCGAGCCCGACGGTGGCGAAGGGAAAGCCCTGGTTTTCGGCCTCGGTGAGCACGCGCTCCTGGAGCCTGGTCCAGTCGGCGGGCAGAAACGGCTGGTTGCGAAAAAACCGCTCGCGGTAGCCGGCGCGGGTGAGCAGGGCGTCGCCGAGGTTGCCGTTGCGCAGGCGCGCCCAGCGGAATTTTTCGCCCACGTAAAGGCGCACCCGCACCGTGTCGCGGCGCCAGCGCATCTCGTCGGCCGAAGCGGTGAGGTAGGAATCGGCTTGCAGCGCCAGCACCAGCTCGCGCACCTCGCGCAGGGCGCTGAGCGAGTCGGGCACGACGTTTTTGACCTTGATTCGACGCAGAACAGCTCGGTCAGCAGCTTCGGCATCAATACGCAGGAAACGTGGGTGGGCCAGCGGGCGCGGCGCGGCCACGGGGCGCGGCGGCGCGGAACCGGGCGGCACCGGCGGCGAGGCAATGCCGCCCTGGGCCGGGGCGGCAGGGTTCAGCGCGGGCGACTGCGCCCAACTGCGTCCCAGGCTGATACTCAGCTCCAGCAGCAACAATAAGAAAAAACGCGTAAAATTCCGGGCGTACATTCGGGGAGGATAACGCAAAATCCCGCGTTTAATTTCAAAAGTAGCGCCTGCGTTCGCTTGCGCCGCGTTGCCATCCATCGAATACTGCGCAAGCTGAAGCCTGCGCTCCTTATGCCCGGTCTCTACCTCCATATCCCGTTCTGCAAGCAGGCTTGCCACTACTGCGACTTCCATTTCAGCACTTCGCTGGCCTCGAAGCCGCAGATGGTAGCGGCTATTATCAAGGAGCTGGAGTTGCGCCGTAGCTACCTGGGCGAAAGTGAGCCGCTGGAAACCATCTACTTCGGCGGTGGCACCCCGTCGCTGCTGACTGGCGACGAGCTGAGCCGCATTTTTGAGGCTATCCACGCGCACTTCACCATAGCGCCCCAGGCCGAAATCACCCTCGAAGCCAACCCCGACGACCTCAGCGCCGCCAAGCTGGCCGAGCTGGCCGCTTCACCCGTCAACCGCCTCAGTATCGGTTTGCAAAGCTTCCACGAGCCCCACCTGCGGCTCATGAACCGGGCCCACTCGGCCCAGGAGTCGACTACCGCCGTGCGCCTGGCGCAGGACGCGGGCTTTGAGAATATTTCGGTGGATTTGATTTATGGCGTGCCCGCGCCCGGGCACCACATCTGGGAAGCCGACCTGGCCAACGTGCTGGCCTTGAGGGTGCCGCATATTTCGGCATATGCGCTGACCATTGAGCCCGGCACGGCGCTGGGCCACCGCACCAAGAAAGGCACGTTCATCCCGCCGCCCGATGATTTCGTGGCCACGCAATTCGAAATGCTGCTGGCCGAGCTGCGCCTTCATGGCTACGAGCAGTACGAAATCAGTAACTTCTGCCAGCCCGGCCGCGAAAGCCGCCACAACAGCAACTACTGGCGCGGCGTGCCCTATCTGGGCCTCGGGCCCAGCGCCCACAGCTACGACGGCCAAAACCGTCAGTTCAACGTAGCCAACAACCCACAGTACCTGCGCGCCATCCTGGAGCAGCATGAAGTGCCCGCCACTTTCGAAGAACTCACGCCCACCGACCGCGCCAACGACTACCTGCTTACGGCCTTACGCACTGCCCGGGGTTGCGACCTCGCGTACATGCGCGACCACCTGGGCGTCAACCTACAAACCCAGCACGCCGCCTACCTGGCCGAGCTCGAAGGCAAAGGCTGGGCCCGGATTCACCACAATGTCCTTACCTTGACCGACGCCGGCAAGCTCCTGGCTGACCACATCACCCTGGAGCTATTCCAGTGAAAACCGCCAGCCCGCACCGCGGGCGTATTCGTTAAATCCGTCAAATCCGTTTGAATCTGTGTTCCTGTTAAGCGATACCCTTGCCAGCGACGCCGACTTCTTCGTGGAGCAGGTCGAAATCGTCGCCATCGTCTTCGACAACACCGATGACGTGACCGTGTGGGCCACCACGACCATCGACGACGAGCTGCATTTCTTCCACCTCGCGCTGCCCTTCAAGTCGCTCGACACGCTCATCAGCCTCACCGCCGACCGCGCCGAAGCCATTCAGGAAGAAGTAGCCGACGCCCTGGCCGCCGGCGAGTGGCCCGCCCTGCTCGAATACCGCGCCGAGGAAGAACCGCCCCTGCCGCTCCCCAGCGTGGCCCTGAAACTCTCGGTGACCTACCCGGCCCCCGACCCCGAAGGCGAGAAGGAAGACGATGAGCCGGAGGACGCCATTCCCCACAACATCTTCTACCTCGAAGGTATTTACGTGCGCCTGGATTCGTGATGGCCGGGCTGGTATTCTACCTCATCCCCGGTTTGGGAGCTGACGAGCGGGTGTTCCGCCGCCTGCACCTCGTCGGCACCGTCCGTGTGCTGGATTGGCTGCCGCCCCAATCGGCCACCGAACCGCTGGCACACTATGCCGCTCGTTTGGCCGAGGCCGTGCCGGTAGGGGAGGAGTGCTGGCTGGTGGGCGTTTCTTTTGGCGGCATCCTGGCGCAGGAAGTAGCGAGGTTGCGGCCACGGGCACGCGTGGTGTTGATTTCCAGCCTGGCTAGCCCAGTTGAGTTACCATTCACGCTGCGACTGGCGCGGGCCACACGGCTCTACCGGCTGTTCCCGCCGCAGGCGTTGAAGCTGATGCCGCGGGTGGCGCAGTGGTTTTTCGGCGCGCGTAACGGGCCTGAATACAAGCTGCTCCACCAGATTATTCAGGGCACCGACCCGGTTTTTGCGCAGTGGGCCATTCGCCAGCTGCTGCAGTGGCCGGGCATAGCGGCGGCCCAGCCTGCCGTGCGCCTGCACGGTACCCGCGACCGGCTGCTGCCCGCCCGGGATGTGTCCGTGGAGCATCGCCTTACGCACGGCGGTCATTTCATGATTGTCAGCCACGCCGCCGAAATCAGCCGCATTCTCAACCAGCTGGCAGCGGCCCAAGCCTAACTTTGCCTATGCTCCCGACTTTCCCCCACGCCGGCCGACTCTATACCTACGACCCCGCCGCGCCGCTCGACATCTCGCTGCCGCTGGCCCCCGGCCCCGGGCAGGTCAACTGTTTCTGGGCCGAGCCGGTGCAGTTCGATACCATTCGCGTGGGAGCCTTCGTGGGCAGCGTGGCGCTGGGCGGCAGCACCAACTACCAGCGCATCCACGTCACGCCCCACGGCAACGGCACCCACACCGAGTGCTACGGCCACATCTCGCCCGACCCCGCCGTGACACTCAACCAGTGCCTGCGCCGCTTCCTTTTCGTGGCCCGACTGGTGAGCGTGGCCCCCCAAAAGCAGGAAAACGGTGACCTCGTCGTGATGCTGGCCGACGTGCAAGCCGCCCTGGCCGCCCAAGCGCCCGGCGAAGCGTTGCCCGAGGCTTTCGTGCTACGCACGCTGCCCAACGAAGCGGCCAAGCGCCAGCGCCAATACTCCGGCACCAATCCTACTTATATCGAGCCCGCACTGGCGCAGTTTCTGGTCGATAATAACGTTCAGCACTTCCTGCTCGACCTGCCCAGCGTGGACCGCGAGGAAGATGCCGGCCAACTGCTGGCGCACCACGCCTTCTGGCGCTACCCGGCGCAGCCACGCTGCGGCGCTACTATTACGGAACTGATTTTCGTGCCCAATGAAGTGCAGGATGGCTTGTATCTGCTCAATATTCAGGTGACGAGTCTGGAAATCGACGCCAGCCCCAGCAAGCCGGTGCTGTACGCCCTGACGTCCGTTTGAGCAATGTAGAGCCAACCGAAGGCCGCCGTAAGGCAGGCTCCAGCTTCGTGCCCCGGTCGCGCCGACACGACGATTGCGTTCAACGAGGCGCGAAACTAGAGCCTCGCCTTACGACAACGCGCAAAGGGCTGCCCCGTGAGAGGCAGCCCTTTGCAATACTTTTGGAGTGAGCAGCTACTTACGCAGCGATGGTCACCACTTCAGCCGGCACTACGCTCACGAACGAGCGGTCGTTGCGGCCTTTGCGGAACTGCACGCGGCCGTCCACCAGCGCAAACAGCGTGTGGTCCTTGCCGATACCCACGTTTTCGCCGGGGTGGTGCTTGGTGCCGCGCTGACGCACGATGATGTTGCCAGCGATGAGGGGCTGACCACCGAAAATTTTAACGCCGAGACGTTTGGAATGCGATTCGCGGCCGTTGTTGGACGAGCCGACACCTTTCTTGTGAGCCATGGTGGGTTAATCTTCAAGTCCTTCGCAACAAGCGGCAGACTTTGTTAAGTAAAAACGAACTGAGTAAACGACTTAACAGGTCAACTCGGCGACTAGCCGATGCTGTTAATCATTACTTTGGTGTAGTCCTGACGGTGACCGTTCATTTTCTTGTAGCCCTTGCGGCGCTTCTTTTTGAAAACGAGAACTTTGTCACCCTTTACGTGGGCCAGGATGGTGCCAGTTACTTTCACGTTCAGCGTCGGCGAGCCGATGCTGATGCTGCCGTTGTCGTCCGTCAGCAGGGCATTGCCCAGCTCTACGGAGTCACCGACGTTGCCAGCTAGTTTGTGAGCGTAAACGAATTTATTGGCCTCAACCTTAGTCTGCTGGCCGGCGATATTGACAATTGCGTACATCAGCTTGCGCGGTATTTTCTGAAATGGGATTGCAAAAGTACGGCTTCGCTTTCAGAAAACCAAACCTAAGTCATTAATCGTCATTTGCTGCCTGCCCACCGCCCGCCGCTTACCAGCCCCAAACCCGCGTTACGGCCGCGTGAAGCCTCATTTCAAGGAACTGCGCCGGAGCGCCCGCGAATACGCTTTTTTGTGGACAACTCGCTCCTTTATTCGGTTATCCACAACTCAAATGTGGATAACTATGGAAAAAGCGCCTGATTTTGAGTGAAAAAAGATTAATGCCAGATTAAGAAAGGGGCGGAGCCCGGGCAAAAACCTGCTCTGAAGGTACCGAAAAATTAGCCGGAAAAAAACCGAAATTCTGTGCCCGAACCGGGTCGGGGCAAGCCTATCTTTGAAGTCCCAACCGTCAGCGCCGGGCCCAAACAACTCCCGCCCGCGCTGGTTGGCTTACCCTGCCCGATTCCGCCAACCGCAACAAAAACGCTATTCTCTATGGAGCCGCTCCTCGCCGAAAACCCCAACCGCTTCGTGCTTTTCCCGATTCAGAACGATGAGGTGTGGCAATTCTACAAGAAGTCGCAAGCCTCGTTCTGGACCGCCGAGGAAATTGACCTCTCGCAGGACCAGAAGGATTGGAACGGCCTCAACGACAACGAGCGCCATTTCATCAAGCACGTGCTGGCCTTCTTTGCCGCTTCCGATGGCATCGTGAACGAAAACCTGGCCGTCAACTTCATGCAGGAAGTGCAGATGCCCGAGGCGCGCTGCTTCTACGGCTTCCAGATTATGATGGAAAACATTCACAGCGAGACGTATTCGCTGTTGATTGACACCTACATCAAAGACCCCAAGGAGAAAGACTACCTCTTCAACGCCCTCGAAACCGTGCCCGCCGTGCAGAAAAAAGGCGAGTGGGCCCTGAAGTGGATTAATTCCGAAAACTTCGCCGAGCGCCTCATTGCCTTCGCCGCCGTGGAGGGCATCTTCTTCTCGGGCTCGTTCTGCTCCATCTTCTGGCTGAAAAAGCGCGGCCTGATGCCCGGTCTGACCTTCTCTAACGAATTGATTTCGCGCGATGAAGGGCTGCATTGCGACTTTGCCTGTCTGCTCTACAGCTACCTCCAGAACAAGCTGCCCGAGGAGCGCGTGCAGGGCATCATCCGCGACGCGGTGACCATCGAGCAGGAGTTCGTGACCGACGCGCTGCCGGTGAGTCTTATCGGCATGAACGCCAAGGCTATGTCGCAATACATCGAGTTTGTGGCCGACCGCCTGCTGGTGTCACTGGGCTGCGCCAAGATTTACAACACGGCCAACCCCTTCGATTTCATGGAGATGATTTCGGTGCAGGGCAAAACCAACTTCTTCGAGAAGCGCGTGGCCGAGTACCAGAAAGCTGGCGTGATGAGCGAGCGGACGGAAAACCTGTTCTCGCTGGACGAGGACTTCTAGGCGGTTGCGCCCCCATGCTTGCAAGCCCCAGCTCCCCACCGGAGTTGGGGCTTTTTGTTGGTTCAGCTTAGGCCGCGATAGGGCGTTTAACCGTACAGCAGCTACTCACGAGCTTACTTGCCATGACTGACTTCCGCGAACAGTGGCCCCTGCCCGGCCAGATTGACCCCAACATTACGCCCTGCGCCTTTTGCCGCCGCCACATCCGGGTGAATGGCCAGCCCATTTTCCAGACCTGCTCCTGCAAAGCCCTCGGGCCGCCCGTCACGATTGGCGCGCTGGTGGCGGGCGCGGTGCTGGCCGTGGCCGGCCTGTGGTGGCTGGCTAAGCGCGGCAAAGCCAATCAGTAAAACCGTGTAGCTAAACCAGGACGCTGCTGCGCGGTTGAAGGAATCCAATCATCTAAAACCAGGTGGTTTTCTGTTGTTCAGGCAACCTTTTCACCACATTCGGGGAGTTGTCGTATGTGAGCCGTTGGTTGCCGGGTTGAACAATCGTCCTTTTCCATTTCTCTTCCATGAAATACGCCTTACTCCTTCTTGCTTTCTTCGCTGCTTTCACCGTTCAGGCCCAGAAAACCGACAAATACCCGCGCTACAGCACGGCTGGCGGCCAGATTACCTTCTTTTCCTCCACGCCCATTGAGGACATTGAGGCCCTGAACCAGCAGGTGGCTGCCATTTTCGACCTCAACGCGGGCAAGCTGGCGTTTTCGACGCTCATGCGCGGCTTCGTGTTCAAAAGCTCGCTGATGCAGGACCACTTCAACGAGAACTACGCCGAGTCGGAGAAGTACCCCCGCGCCCGATTCAGCGGCGAAATCAAGAACATGCCGAGCGACGAGCTGCTGCGCTCGGGCCCGCAGCCCGTGGAGGTGCAGGGCCACCTCACCATCCACGGCGTGAAGCGCAAAGTGAAAGTGCCCGGCACGCTCTTCCTGCGCGGCGACGAACTGGTGGCGACTTCTAAATTCGCCGTAGCGCCGGAGGATTACAAAATTAAAATCCCGGCCCTGGTGCGCAACAACATCGCCAAGTCCATCGACGTGAGCATCATTCTCTCGTGCCGCCCGGGCTCAGCCGTGGCTTCGCTGAAATAAGCGACTTCCCGGCGCGGCGTACCTTGCCGGGATGAAAATCCCCCGGCTTAGCTCCGCCCTCATTTTCGGATTACTGGCTTGCGGCTGGCTGCTGGTGTGGCTGGGCCACGCCTACCTCGTGCCCTACCTAAAGCTGCCCTTGCTCATCGGTCTGGCCGACCCAGCGGTGCACGGCCTCGTGTCGGTGCTGCTGGTGCTGCCGCTGTGGCTGCGCCGGGCGGTCGATACGCCGGTGGCCATCATTGCCGTGCTGGTGGGCGTGCTCATCGACGTGGACCACGCCATCGCGGCGGGCTCGTTTGATTTCAAGGCGATGCTGTCGCTGCCGGGGCGGCCGCTGGGGCACAGCTTCCTGGTGAGCACGCTGGTGGCGGCGGGGCTGGCGCTGGCCCTGCGGCTGGGGTGGAGGCGCTACGCTTCGTGGGGGCCATTTTATCTGTTCTGGGTGTCGTTGGCTTCGCACATTGCGCGCGATGGGGTGACGCCGTGGGCCTGGCCGTGGGCGGCGCCGGCTATTCCGGCGGCGGTGTTCTTTGGGGTGTTTGTGCCGTTGAGCTTTGGGCATCTGCTTTTTGCCGAGCGGCTACGTGCCCACTGGTCATGCTGATGAAGGAACCAGCGGTCGACGTTAGCCAAGCATCCTCTCACGCCTCAACGATTGATTTACTGCATCCTTCTGGCGCGAGAGGATGCTTCGCTGTGCTCAGCATGACAGTCCCGTCGTTGAAGCGTGAGAGGATGCTTGGCTAACGCCGACCGCTGGTTCCTTCGTCAGCATGACCGGCGGGTGCGGGAGAGAGGAGGCCATACTGAAAAAACGGCCGCTCAGGCCTATTAGAGTGGTATGTGGAAAACTTCTAAATATTTTCCTTGCCCTCGCCAAAACCTAGCGGTAATTTCCGGTATTGATAGACGCGGCCATTCCCGAAATGGCCCGACCCCACTCCGCTTTCACAGCTTGCCCGGCCCCCGCCGGCTTGCCCAACATATTAAAAACACCTAACCCCTCCCAATAGGTATGCTAGTAATTAAACGCGACGGCCGCCGCGAATCCGTGAAATTTGACAAAGTCACGGCCCGGATTGAGAAGCTCTGCTACGGGCTGAACATGCACTTCGTGTCGCCCATCGAGGTGGCCAAGAAGGTGATTGACGGCATCTACGACGGCGTGACCACCGTGGAGCTCGACAACCTGGCCGCCGAAACCGCCGCCTCGCTCACCACCCGCCACCCCGATTACGCCATCCTGGCGGCCCGCATCGCGGTGAGCAACCTGCACAAGGTGACGTCGAAGTCGTTTTCGAGCACCATGAAGCGGCTTTATACCTACGAAGACCCCAAGAACGGCGATAACGCTTCGCTCATCGCCAAGGACGTGTGGGAGGTTATCCACAAGCACGCGCACACGCTGGACTCGGCCATCATCTACGACCGCGACTACAACTACGACTTCTTCGGCTTCAAGACGCTGGAGCGCAGCTACCTGCTCCGCCTGGATGGCAAGGTGGTGGAGCGCCCGCAGCACATGCTGATGCGCGTGTCGGTGGGCATTCACAAGGACGATATTGAGTCGGCCATCAAGACGTATAACATGATGTCGGAGCGCTGGATGACCCACGCTACGCCCACGCTGTTCAACGCCGGCACGCCGAAGCCGCAGATGTCGAGCTGCTTCCTGCTCACGGTGAAAGAGGATTCCATTGAGGGCATCTACGAGACGCTCAAGGACTGCGCCCTTATCTCGCAGAGCGCGGGCGGCATCGGGCTGGCCATTCACAACATCCGCGCCACGGGCTCCTACATCAAGGGCACTAATGGCAACTCCAACGGCCTGGTGCCGATGCTGAAAGTGTTCAACGACACGGCCCGCTACGTGGACCAGGGCGGCGGCAAGCGCAAGGGTGCCTTCGCTATCTACCTGGAGCCCTGGCACGCCGACGTGTTCGAGTTCCTCGACCTGAAGAAGAACCACGGCAAGGAGGAGATGCGCGCCCGCGACTTGTTCTACGCCCTCTGGACGCCTGACCTGTTCATGAAGCGCGTGGAGGAAAACGGCGACTGGACCCTGATGTGCCCCCACGAGTGCCCCGGCCTCGACACCAGCTGGGGCCCCGAGTTCGAGAAGCTCTACCTCAAGTATGAGCGCGAGGGCCGCGGCCGCCGCACCATCAAGGCGCAGGAGCTGTGGTTTGCCATCCTGGAAAGCCAGACCGAAACCGGCACGCCCTACATGCTCTACAAGGATGCCGCCAACGGCAAGAGCAACCAGCAGAACCTGGGCACGATTAAGTCGTCGAACCTGTGTACCGAAATTATGGAGTACACCGACAAGGACGAAATCGCGGTGTGCAACCTGGCCTCGCTGGCCCTGCCGCGCTACCTCGTGACCGACGCGCAGGGCAACACCACCTTCGACCACCAGAAGCTCTACGAAGTAGCTTACCAGACGACCCTGAACCTCAACAAGGTCATCGACGTGAACTACTACCCGGTGCCCGAAACGCAGCGCTCCAACTTCCGCCACCGCCCCATCGGGCTGGGCGTGCAGGGGCTGGCCGATACGTTCATTCACCTGCGCATGCCCTTCGAGAGCGACGAAGCTTCGGGCCTGAACAAGGACATCTTCGAAACCATCTACTTCGCCGCCATGACGGCCTCGAAGGACCTCGCCATCAAGGACGGGGCCTACGAAACCTTTCCCGGCTCGCCCCTCAGCCAGGGCAAGTTCCAGTTCGACCTCTGGGGCGTGACGCCCGACTCGGGCCGCTGGGACTGGGACAGCCTGCGCGCCGAAGTAGTGCAGCACGGCGTGCGCAACTCGCTGCTGGTGGCGCCCATGCCCACCGCCAGCACCGCCCAGGTGCTCGGCAACAACGAGTCGTTTGAGCCCTACACCTCCAACATTTACGTGCGCCGCGTGCTCAGCGGGGAGTTTATGGTGGTGAACAAGCACCTGCTGCACGACCTGGTGGCCCTGGGCCTGTGGAACGAGCAGATGAAGCAGGAAATCATCGCCGCCAACGGCTCGGTGCAGGGCATCGCCCGCATCCCGCAGCACATCAAGGACCTCTACAAGACGGTGTGGGAAATCTCGCAGCGCCGCATCATCGACATGTCGGCCGACCGCGGGGCCTACATCTGCCAGAGCCAGAGCCTGAACCTGCACGTGCAGAACGTGAACTTCGGCAAGCTCACCAGCATGCACTTCCACGCCTGGAAGCGCGGCCTGAAAACCGGCATGTACTACCTGCGCACCAAGGCCGCCGCCGACGCCATCAAGTTCACGGTGGAAAAGCAGGCCGCCGAAACCCTGGAGCCCATGCTCGTCGCCGCCCAGAACCAGTCCGACATGGCCTGCTCGCTGGATAACCCGGAGGCGTGCGAGGCTTGCGGGTCGTAAAATCAAGATTGTTTGTGTTGGCAATAAAAAGGGGCGGAAGATATTTCGCCCCTTTTTATTTCTTATCTGACACCCCAACTGTCATTAAGCAATTTCATGAAGAGTATTCTAAAGAAGTTCTCTGAATCATCTCCTGAGAGATATTATAGCAAGGAGGCTTACAGCACCTACATGGATTTCTTGGACGAAAGCTTGCTGGCCAATAAAACGGAGCTTTTACAATTCCTTGCTAGCAAAGAGGAGGCTATCAATATTTCATACAAACTGCTTGTTAGTATAAATTCCAAGCCTATACACGAGTGCCAAGTAAAGGATACTGATGCGGGTTTCATCGATGAACATATAAATTACAGTTATCTGCAATTGCTCGAAGGAGTATTGTTGGTTTACGTGCAATTAGCAACTTATATAGATTTGATAAATGAAGGCAAAGGGACAGATAATTTGGATTTATTCACTTGTATCACAAAACTGAGTAAGGGGAAGTTTGGCTATCTAACGTCTGTTTATGAACATACCGTAAGGAATGGTATAGGTCATGGTAAAATAGTTTACGGAGAATCTAAAGCGGATTACATCGACAAGAAGGACAATAAAGCAACACTGTACTACTATCAATTTTTGAAGAAGTTTGATTCGCTATTGGACCTTGTTAACGGCTTCGCATTCGCATACATAACATTTTGGAATAAAGAGCTAAGTAAACTGAGCGTAGAATTACCTCGTCAAATGCTCTTTGAAGAAGTAAGGCTGAATAGTACAACATCTTCGTGGGAAGTGGTCAGTGTGATTAATCAGCAAATTTTAGAAAAAAAACAATTAGCTATTGAAGTTACGTCGCGGTGTTCTTCCAAAGAGGAACTCTATAAAGAAGCGGTATCGACTGCTACACATGCCGCTCATTTAGCTGCTGACAGGTTTGATATAATCTATCTGCATATCACGCACAATAAATTTCCAGGGTACATAAAATTTGATGTTGAGGCTATTAATGCTATAGACCAAGCGCACGCTGATATTCAGGATTACTCCTCTGCGGTTACTGATAGCCTGCAAATATTTCTTAACGGCTTTACCGAGAGCATGCCAGCAGGTATGGATTCAAATGGATTTAAGAAAAGTTTGAACTACACTACAAATTCAAGTGCTCTAGAAACGGTTGGCCTTTTTGCCTACAAGGATATCAAGCAACATGTGGACCCATACAATGAGTTTATGTTAGTAAAGGATGCATGTTATGTTTATTGTAGCATGGACTCTGAAAAGAAGGAGACATATCATGCAATAAAATCGGCTTTACCCAACTTGTTATCACATGCTCGCAAGAAAAGTAAAGAGCTAACTGCAAGCAATAATCATCCGCAAATTCCCATAAAGTACCTGTGCATTTCCATATACGAACGAGACAAAAGAGGGCGAGAATTACGCGGCAACGGTATCAAGCCGAATTTAATATGCACAATTCATTATAATGTGACTAAATCTACTGGGAATATCAGGCTCTTGGACAGCAGGACAGAGAACTTTAAGGATGTTTTCATCAATTGGAATCATTATTGGAAAAATAATGAAGAATATGAAAGGGTGTTCCCTGATTAGGTTCACTTAGTCCCCCCAGCCGCTGCCGCCCCGGTAGCGGCTGGTTGGTTTTTCGGGGGCGTGCGGGCCGGGCGTATCTTAGCCGTATGGAAACGCCTCGCTCCACCGCCCACCCGCGCATTCCGGTTAGCTTTGCGGCATGAGCCTACCCGATAAGCCGCTATTCGTTGCGCCTGCCAAAGTGCAGGAATAGCTGCTCAATCCCGACCATCCGATTGGCGGCGCCAAAGCGCGGTTCTTCCTAGGCATTGGGTATTCGCGGCAGCACTACGAGCAGTTGATTGCTGACTTGATTCAGCACGGGCACACCGGCACCGTCACGGAAACCAAAGAATCGCCCTACGGGACTAAATTTGTTATCGACGGCCCGATGCTGGCCCCCAATGGCCGGGAGTATCCCATCCGTACTGTGTGGATGGAACAATCGCCGGGTATCTACGTTTTGTTAATCACCGCCCACTTACTCGACCGCTAATGAAACCCTTCGCCGAATTAGACATTGTGCAATTGCAGCAAGCGCACCCCGAAGCCGGTTTGCCTATCGGCGCGCAAGGCACCGTGGTGCTCGTCCACGCGCAGGGCGAGGCGTACGAGGTGGAGTTTGTACAGCCCGATGGCAGCACTCAGGCCGTGCTGACGCTGCCCGCCGCCGAGTTGTCGCAGCCGCTGCGGCAAGCGGCTTAGGCTTCTGTCTTTGTTTTGAATAACACCCGCCACGCCTCTGCAATTTTGGTTGCACGCGCACCAGAGCGGGTTTTTTGTTGCCCTAGCATCACCCCCAGCCGCTGCCGCCCCGGTAGCGGCTGGTTGGTTTTCGGGGGCGTGCGGGCCGGGCGTATCTTCACCGTATGTTCGCGGCGGGTATCGTTTTCGTTTGGCTTATTTATGCCGTACCAGGGTGGGCCCTGTGCAGGGCCTTGCTGCGTTGGTACCGCGCCCCGGCGGGGCCGGGGAAGCGCCGGTTTGCCATCCTGTCGGTAGTCTGGGCAATGGCACTGGGTGGGCTGGCCGGCCAGCAACATATGGCGCACAAGGAGACCGAAGACCGGTACATTGGAACGTATTCATTGACTGACTATCCGCACTGCCCAACGTGCGTCCTGCATTTGCAGTCCCGCAATCGGTATGAAGTACGCCAGGGGAGCCGCCTAAAGGAAACTGGCTCGTGGCGCTTCGAAAGCGGCGCTGATTACTGGATAGTATATATCGGGGAAGATGGGCAGCAGCTAAATAGCGGGAGGTTTCGCTACCAGGGCCACCAGTAAGTGCTACTCCCGCCGCTCCGGCAGCGTCTGGGTAATGTGTGCGGAAAAATACAATTTCCTCGAAATGGCCATGCTGCATTTATGCAATTTGACTCCCTCTTTCGCCTAAAATCCCCCATTCGACTCCTCTCGCTCGCTCTTTAGCAGGTCTACCACCCTCCAAACCGCCTGCCGCCGGTAAAAAAGCCCTT
>Ga0247804_10000327_pt1 | contig 21857 bp, 36 predicted proteins | sample UWRJL029104C1_FD_181142 | JGI IMG/M metagenome (GOLD analysis project Ga0247804, IMG submission 181142) | Plant litter microbial communities from Arlington Agricultural Research Station in Wisconsin, United States - UWRJ-L029-104C-1 | ecosystem: Environmental > Terrestrial > Plant litter >...
CGGGGGAACGGTTCGTAGCCGTGTCTAGGGTAGCTCGGGGGTCTTTCACTTCGCCTCGGTTTCCTGGCATTCGCCGTCGCAGAAAGCTTCCTCGTAACCTTCATCCCAGCCCCGGGCGTACCCGTCTTGGTCGCCTCGGTCATAAGCCGCTTCCTCGGCTTCGTCCAGCTCATCTTGCGTATACAGCTTTTCATTCATCTTCGTCGTCTCCCTCGGTTTCTTCGTCGTCCCAGATATCCAAACGGTTTGCACGTTCTAGCTCTTTCTTCGATACGTTGCCCGTGAATGCCCAGCCCTTGGGGCTGGAGCTCGGCCAATCAACGTCGCACAAGAGAAGCTTTTGCTCTTCCCCTACCGTGTCTCGAATTGACTCGGCTTGCCGGATGGCCTTGGGGATAGCCCGGTAGTGCTCCGCGCATCCTAGGAATACATCCGCGCTAATGGTGTCGGCTTCTTGTCCGTCCCGGTGAGTACGGCCTAGGAGTTGTTCCCAGGTCATACCGTTAGTGGGTACTGAGACGATTAGATTCTGGTTATACCTCTGTAGGTTACGTCCGGTCGCGTTGGAGCTAATCGAAGCGATGATAACCGGATACTTGGCCATCGTGCGGTGGTCGTCTATCGCTTCTTTCTTGCCGTTGACCCCTCCCAATCCAAAGTAGGGCAGTCCGGTACGTTTGGCAAGCTCTTTCGCGAAGAATCGGTGCTCTACCCAGATAATGCCGTTGTCTGCCTTCTTGGCCCACTCTTCGCACACCTTTAGGGCCGAGTCGTCATGCCAGACAGCCAGCTGGTACGCATCGAACGTATCCCGGACCGAGCGCCAAGCGTTGTAGTATCGAGGGTCTAGATGGCCTGCAGCGCACGCTAAGGCTACTTGCTTTTCTGTGTCTAGGGTGCGGCTATCTGCGAGCTCGTCTCGTACGAACTTGGCCCACTCCCGCCGAGGTCCAAGCCATTCATCCGGCGGCCTGGCTACGGCTAGGAACGCTTCGAACTCTTTCCGGCCCTCGGCTGTCATGGTCCGGTTGTAGATAGACCGGGTGGAAGCCTTGGTATAGGCCTTGTAGGACTTCTCGCTAACGGTTACGTAGTGAAACCCTAGGGCCAGCTCACGGGCTGTCTTCCAAATAATGACCGCTTCGGAAATCGAGTACCCGTCGGGGGTTTCCCACAAGGTGCGCAATTGCTTGAAGTTGGCTTCCGTGTGGCTATTGACCGGGTAGGTTACCGGTTTGAGGTAAAGAGAAGCCGCGACTTGCTCGCCCCGGGAGCCGACAACGCCCCCGGTTTCAAGCATGCGCAGCTGTACCTTTTGCCTGACTTGCTGGCGTTCGTCTTCCGCGTCGTCCCCTCCCGGTAGGCTCATGAGCTGGCCGGGGTGAGTAACGCTTAGGAAGCTTTCGGGGTCTTCTAGGGCTTCGGCCCACTCCTTTAGGGTGCCATAGTCATTGGGAAGGGGGTTACCCTCGCCTAGGGCCCATTGGGACAAGTGCCCGAAGTCTTCGATAGAGTTCCGTAGGAGGGTCCCGGACATGACGATAACCTTCGTGTCTGGGAATTCTTGCATATACCGGATAAGTCGACGGACTACGCCGGCCTTCCGATTCTTGGCCTTGTGGGCTTCGTCTAGGATGAGAAGCTTAGGCCGATGGGTCGTAAGGATGTTGGCCCCCTGGACCCGGCCGAGCTCTTCGTACGACCAAATCCGGAAGGTCTGGGGTAGCTTCCAGTGCGCCGAATACTTGACCCGTTCTCGATTGGTCTTGTCTCGAAGTGAGGCCGGGACGATAAGCGCGTAGTTCTGGATACCCAGGACGGCCGGGGCCAGGAGGGATACAAGGGTCTTACCCGACCCTACCCGTAAGTGTGCGACCAAGCCCCCGTACTTCTGGAACTCGTACAGGGATACGGCTTGAGCTGGCTTAAGGGCCATAGAACCCCCAGGCCGCTTGAGCGTATTCGTCATGACCGTAGCGAGCTTGGCTGCTTCGGCCTCGGTCCAGTTCCGACGGGGGAGGGCTAGGATGCGTGCAAGGTCGGGGGACTTGTTAACCTGGGTATGCTTGATTAGACCCATGAAATCACAATCAGAGGGTACCCCAAAGAACGTACCTTAAAACCCCTAGTAACTAGTGCAGCCTGTAGGCTTTGGTAAGGCTCGGTTGCCGGGACTTCATAAATGATATCGTAAAGACCTGACTTTGCAGCCCTTCGGATGAGCTCCGGTAGGCCGGGCTCTTCTCGGTTGTACTCGTCTGCAATGTCTTTCTGGGTTTCGGCCAGGATTCCGGTTAGCTTTTGCATGGCTTCCTCTTTCACTTGTACGGGAAAACGACCGAGCGCACGGTAATCCCGGCCTCGACATAGTTGGTAGCGAAGAACTCCAAGGCCTTGATTTGCCCGGATTCGGCTTCGATAGGGATAGACAAGACGAGCTCCCGGAAGTCGTCTTTCAACTCGGACAAGACGAAGCGCATGCCTAGCGACTCGGCTTCGTTCCGCAGTATTTCAGCCAGGGTTCCTTGGTGCTTTTTCATGCCAACTCGGTATTCTGCCAAGCGGTTGTCGTAGTCCCGGAAAGACTCCCCGAACTTCTGCACGGGCCGGGTTAGTTTGGCTTGGGCTAGAGGGGACTCTTCCCTAGCGTACTTGGGATGGCCCCAGATGCGCCGGGGATTGCTGAGACTTTCGTACAAAGTCGCATCTAGCATGTATACCGTGCAATCAAAAAAGCCCCCTTCGTTGGTCTCTAGTCTAAGGGTTCCGGGGTTAATGATGTGCCCGGAACTGAGTAGGTCTAGCGTAGTGCCCAACATAACCCAACTAGGTGGGATGCAACTCGGTCTTACGACGATTAGTGACATATTTTACCCTTTCAACTAAAAAGGCCCCGTTAGGGGCCGATGTAGGTTACTCGCTAATCCGAATCTTGAAGTAGGGAGTACCCGTGGAGACAATAGGCCCCTTCGGGTTATCGGTCGGGGGACCTCTACGCCCGGTTGCATCGTGTACGAAGCCCGGAGGGGTTTGGTCCGAGTAGAAAGCACACATAGCCATGGCTTCCGACTCTAGTTCCTTTAGAGTGCCTTCGGGGTCGACCTCGACAGGGATTACGATGTAGGCTCGGACGGTCTTGGATTCACTTGACATGATGTTCAGTTCCCTTTCACGATTGAATCGGTTAGAGTTTCGTAACCTTAACCGGCGGTTCGGCCGATTCCGCTCGGAAAACAGCCTTGTAGACGAAAACGTGAGCATTGCCGCTTAGATGTACCTTGGCGCGTCTCAAAGCTTCCGTTTCGGTCATTTCTCCGTCCTCGAGAGGTTCTGCAGATTCGTCCGCTACGATATACAGTGCCTTTTTAGGTGTTGCCATTTTCAGTTTCCTTTCACGATTGAGTCGGCCCGGTTGCGCCAGGTAGCCGAGGTAATCGACCACTCCCGGCAATGCATGTCGCACAAGAAGAGCACGGCCGATGCTCCGTCTTCTTTAGCACTTGCAATGGCCTTGTCCAACACTTCCGCGAAGACGACGGAGAAAGCCCCGGCTCCCTTCCCGTAATCGGCCATGGTGTAGTCAGGCACCTTCAACTCTTCGTTGACCTGGCGATGCACTTCCTTGTAGATGGCCGAATCCGTGATAACGGCCGAGTTGGCGAGCTCACCTACGAGGAAGGCGTCGACTAGGAGGATAACCGTGGCCTCGGATTCGGCTTCCTCGGGCCCATCCAATTTAGCCATGGCTTCTTTAAGAGGATTGGCCTCGGTCGGTTGGGCCTTAGGCTTGTTCGGACCTCGGGTCCGCTTGGCCTTCGGTTCTTCCGGGGCCGACTCGGCGGCCGTCGGCTCCTCTGGGATAGCTACCGCCTCGGGGGCCTTGACGTCGTCTACGATAGGGTCCGCGGGGGTCGTAGCCTCGGGTGGGTTGACGTTCGGGCCTTCCGCGGCTTGCTTGGCTGCCAGGGCTTTCGCTGCTTTGAGCTTCTCTAGGATACTTGACATAGGGGCTTCTTCTTTCTCTATTCCGAGCGGGTTATCTGAGGGGGCATCGAACTTGGTAAACACGCTACGCAAGCGAGCTACCGGACTGACTTCGCAAATCTCTCGGTACGGGCAACCGCCGTACTTGTCACAGGACTGCAGATTAGGTTCTACTTCGGTTTGGTGCAAGTCCTTTCGGCCAACTAAGGGTAACATTTTCCGGCCTACGATTTCGTCCAGCTTGACCATTTCGGCTTCTACGTGGGCTTCGTCTAGGACCACCTCGACTAGGCGGGACTTGTAGGGGCGCTTCGTCTGGTAGTAAATCCAGGTGAGACGGACCTTATCTCGGTTGCGTGCCTGTAGGGCTTGAGCTCCGTAGAGAATACCCTGGGGGTCGGTCTTGAGGGCTTCCTTCGTTAATGCGTACCGGAGGCTACTCGTGGTCTTGTGGTCACCTACGGTCCAGATACCATCGGCCGCATCGTACTCCAAGTCTTTCCGTCCGTTATAGAGGACAGGGCCGCCGGGGGTCTTTCGGGTAAAAGACCAGGCCGATTCGAGGTCAATCTTGAAGTGGGCCGGGTCGGGTAGATGGCAGATACCGGACTCAGCGATGGCCGCGAGCTCGGCCCCGTCTAAGGTAGGGGGAGCTACGAGGATGCCCGTCCCTAGGTAGCCCTCTAGGATGGTGTGAATGCGCTCCCCTTTCTCGGCTGAGGGGTGGGTAACCCGGGGGACTTTGACCACGGAACCGAAGTACCACTTGCGCGGACAATCGGTAAAAGTAGCTATCTGGCTGGGGCTGATTTTAGGGGTAGGTAGCATCCCGGCCCAAGGTAACCACTCCGGGTAGGCAGGGGTAGGGGTTCCCTCGGTTGGGGGTCATGGCTATCCTACCCCCGTGGCATGTCGCCACTAGAAAAGAGGAAGAATGCACGCTATCCCTACGAAATATAAGGGAGTCCAGTTCCGTTCGCGCTTGGAGGCCACTTGGGCGGCTTACTTTGACCTACTAGGTGTCAGGTGGGAGTATGAACCTTTTGACCTCCCAGGCTGGATTCCTGACTTCCGAATTGAAGGCTCCTTGGGTGAATCCTTCCTTGTAGAGGTTAAGTATTCCTCTGTCGAATTTGGAGAAGCCATGCACAAGGCAAGCGCTTCTTGCCAGACCGCTCTGGAGGAGGTGACTGTACTTTTCCTGGGTAATGGTCCGAGTGATTCAGCCCTCGCGGAAAGCTACCGAAAAGACGACCCCTTCCCCGGTTTTGGTCCGTCTTTCGATGATTGGGCTTTTCGAAAGTACCGCAGAGTGACGAAAAGCTTGGGTTCCGCACCTTCGCTTGTTCTGTCAGGCTATGGCGCACATGTAGGCGCCCCCCTTAGAGAAGAGGAAACCGAAGGCCTGGCGGCCCTTTGGAAAGAAGCACGTAACCTAACTCAATACAAGGCCCCTAAATGACCGACACGATTACGACAGAACAAGACCGACTCAGGGCACGCTTTCACATTCAGACCATTCCTATCTACGCTATCCAGGGCGGCAAGTGCGCTTGTGGGCATGCTCAGTGTAGCCCTTTGAAAGCGGGCAAACACCCGATTTCGTGGTCGAGGGAGGCCAAGCCCGGGGAGCCATATGCCGTCAAGACCGGTAACGGCTTGGCTGTACTCGACTTGGACCTAAAGGGGCGTTCACTAGAGGAAGTCATTCGTTTGGTAGAGGACAACTTCGGCCCTATTCCTAAAACTTTCACCGTCCGAACGGGGTCAGGGGGAGTGCACTTCTACTTCCGCACGGATACCCCTGTCAGGAACGATACCAACATCTTGGGACCCAAGACAGGGGTAGACGTCCGAGGCGAAAACGGTATCGTCATTGGTCCGGGTAGCCCGCATCGCTCCGGCCGTGCCTACGAAATCATTTCGGATGAGCCTTTGGCCTACATGCCCGCGGCTTTGCTGGACTTGGTCCGTAAGAAGGTCATTCCCAAGGAAGAGAAGAACTACGTCAACCGGACCCCTCTAGAGGAAGGTCCCGAGCTGGAAGCGGCTGTATCCTTCTTCGTGCGTCGTATCTCTGAGGAAATGCCCCCGTCTATCGAAGGCCAAGAAGGGGATAAGGCCTTGTGGCAAGTAGCCAGGCAAGCGGCTAGCTTGAACCTCCCTCCGGAGCTTAGCTGCGAGCTCACGCTACAGCACTTCAACCCCCGATGTGAGCCGGCCTGGGACGAGAAGACGATTGAGCGGAAGATGAATCAGGCTTGGGAGAAATCCTACGTTCCTTCCGTGGATGCGGATACTATCAACTTCATTGCCAAGCGGCGCCAACTGGCCATCGATGGCGAAACCCCCGAGGTCTTGAAGTTCGAAGTGCCGGAGTTCATTCGGACTCGCAAGATTCCCGACCCGAACCATACCTACGACTACCTGGCCGTTTCAGGGTTGGATAACGAGAAGCTGAAATCCCTTTCGGCCCCCCAGCTTGTCTACGTCATGGCGAACCACCCAAGCTGGGATGGTGTGTGGCAATGGGATATCCGTTCGGAGTCCCTCGTTTGCGTTTGCCCTCCCTTGGAGCTGGACGCGGAAAGAGGCAGGGGGCTTACCGAGCGGGACAAGTTCGCCATTCGATGCTGGCTTAACGCTCAGGGGAGCTCGGCTACCGATAAGGATATTGAGTTGGCGGTAAACGAAGCAGCCCGCGCTAACGGGTTTCATAGTATCCGAGAGTACCTAGATGCTCTTCCTGGGTGCGATATCAAAGAAGCCGAGCAAGTCTTTGACGGGCTGGCCAAGGTTCTGTTTAGCGACGGAGCTCAAGAAATCGAGTCGGACTTCCTCAAGAAGTTCTGCATCGCCTCGGTTCGGCGTGCTTATCGGCCAGGGGAGCAAGTGGATACCATGCTCGTACTGTACGGGGCTCAGGGCTTGGGCAAGTCGTCTTTCGCCCGTATCCTGTTCGGGGAGGACAACTATCTAGAGCAGATGCCAGAGAAACTAGCAGGCCGGGACGCTAGCCATATGCTGGCTGGGAAGTGGTGTGTCGAGTTCGCTGAGCTGGAAACTATTTTGCGTTTGGACCAAAACGAGGTCAAAAGCTTCTTGACAAGGCGAATCGACGAATACCGCGCGTTCGGTAACGGAGCTCGTATCCGTACCCCTCGCGAGACGGTCTTTATCGGTACCACGAACGAACAGGACTTTCTCAGGGACTCCACGGGTAACCGTCGCTACTGGCCTGTAGAGGTCACCAAGAAGCTGGACCTGGACCTGCTTACGGAAGCCAGGGATACTATCTGGGGGGCTGCTAAGACCTTGGCTGAGTCGAATGAACCCCACTTCTACCATGACGAAAACTCCCCGGTCTTGGATGCCATCCGAGAGCGCTATCTACGAGAGGATGAGTGGGCCGAGCCTATCTCTAAAGAGCTTGCGGGTCGGGACTTCGTTACAGGCTTGCAGATATTCATTGACGCTATCACTAAGGATACGAAAGAGGCTTTGCTGAAATACGACCGGAGAACCCAACTCCGGGTAGGCTCTATCCTCAGACAGCTAGGGTGCAAGAAGAAGACAAGGGTATGTAAAGACGGAGTCAAGAGAACCGGGTACGAGACTCCGGACGCGATACGGAAACTCAAGATGTCGGCAAGCGGTAAGTCAGAAGCCGCAAACACGGACAGATAGGCAAAAGCCCCGAACCTAACAAGGTCGGGGCTTTTCTCTTAGTGGAGGGAATCGTAGTGGCACCGTGGGAGAACCGTACTTTTGAAAAGAACGATTCCGAAAAAGCTTAGATGTTCCGCATACTTACAGACAGGGAATCGTGGGAATCGTTCTTTTTTAGAAATTAAGAGAGAGAGTAAGGATAGGGCCTCCCGGTGCTGTGGTGGGGAATCGGACATTGACGAAAAGAACGATGTCATCGATTCCCGAGGGTTAAGTATGCGGAACATCTAAGCTTTTTCGGAATCGTACTACGGTTCCGGGGACGGTTCTAGAGCCACTACGATTCTGCCTTATCCGTTATCTTGACATCCCCCTAGGACTGGCGTCCGTTATGACGGATAACCCCAGCCCGGGCTATCCTTAGAGGTATGAGCTTCCACGTAGACTTCCGCGGCCCGCTTACTGGCGCTAAGACCATGCCGGATGGCACGCTAAGGGTTAAGGCCCATTTAGCTCGTACTGGCATCCAGACCTATAACTACTCAGATGGCCGGACGGTCCGAGAGTACCGGGATGAGTCCGAGGTCTTCTCAGAAGACAGCCTCGACACCTTCCGAGGTGCGGCCCTGACTGTCGAGCATCCTAATGCCAAGGTAGAGCCCCGCCTATGGCGCTCGGTAGCCGTGGGTCATGTAGGGGACGACGTCCGCAGGGATGGCAACCTACTAGCCGCCACTCTCTATATCAAAGATGACTCGACCATTGCCCGGGTCAAGTCAGGCGAGCTCGTGGAAATCTCTTGTGGCTATGACTGCAAGATGGTTCCAGAGGCTGGCCGTACCGACTCGGGGGAAGAGTACGACGCAAGGCAAACCCAAGTGCGAGCTAACCATGTGGCCCTTGGTCCGGCTAACTGGGGCCGAGCTGGGCGTAACGTGCGGCTATACCTCGACTCAAAAGAGACCCAGCCGGATTCGGCTAGTATTGCCTTTAGCACCACTAGCGAGGATTCATCTATTATGACGGACGAAGAGAATAAGGCCAAGGCCGAAGCAGACAAGAAAGCAGCCGAGGCTAAGGCCAAGGAAGAGGCGGACCGTAAAGAGTCCGAGCTCGCGGCCGAAAAGGTACTAGCCGAGCAAGCGGCCAAGGTCCCGGCCCCTACCCAGCCAGAGCCCGGCCAGGTCAAGCCCCCGGGTAACATTGACTCGGCCGATGCAGTCAAGTTCGATAGCGCGGTAGACGAGCGACTAGAGGTACTCGACAGTGCACGCAAGGTTATCCCCGGTTTCGACCACAAGGGTAAGTCCAATGCGCAAATCCGTCGGGAGGTTGTCGAGGCCAAGGGCCTAAAGACTGACTCCAAGTCAGACGACTACGTAACCGCACGCTTTGACTCCCTTGTAGAGGAAGCCCTTAAGCAGGATGCGGCGGATGGCGCACTAGGTACCGTTCGCACCGTGGCGTCCAACCCTGTCGTCAAGACGGACAAGGCCGAAAGCGCGCGCGAGAAGATGGTACGAGAGAACAACGAAGCCTGGAAGAACAAGACCAAGCCCCGCGGCCAAAAGTAAACCGGCTATTATAGGAGTACAAGAGGAATCAAATGCCAGTTCAGACCACCTATAATCAGTTTAACCCGGTAGCCGTACCTGGTATGCTATTCGACTTCGCGAGCGATGCTAGTGGCATTGTCTCGTTTGAGTCGGCTACCGCACTACCGGCTGGCCGCTTCGTTTCCTTGGACGCTAACGGGCGTGCGGTACTAGCCAACGGCTCGCTACCTATCATCGGCGTTACCGTCTACTCAGCTACCAAGTATCAGCAACCGAGCGGCTACCCAGCCAATACGATTGTTCCGATTCTCCGTAAGGGTCGCATCTTTGCAGAGAAGGCAGTTGGAGCTACGGCCCCGGCCTTCGGTGTTATCGCTCAGCGCCACGCATCGGACGGTACGGTTGTATCTACGGCCGGTGTCAACGTAATCGGTGCCTCTGGCTACCAGCGAGGGACCACGGCCCAGCTCGTTATCCCTACCAACTGTGCGCTAGTCGAGCTCAACCTACCTCTCGTAGCGGCCTAATCCCTTACTTGGCTTAGAATAATATGAAACTAGATTCACTACAGCGATACTTTCAGACGGTAGGCCCCTCGGTCGACCCAACCGCACGTTGGGACGCTAACGAGTCCCTTGCATTCGCTCGCCAGCTCGAGTTTATCTATACCCAGACGTACGATGTCAAGTACGCGGACCTTAAGGCCCGTACCCTCATCCCGGTCGATACCTCGGTACCGCCTGGTGCGGAGCTCTACTCGTACAAGGTCTTTAACGAGGTAGGTGAGGCCAAGCTCGTAGACGACTACGCAACCGACTTCCCCAATGTCGAGCTTTTCGGTACCGAGTCTTTTGGTAAGATTGTCTCGCTTGGTGACTCGTACCAATACAGCATTCAGGACATGCGGCGTGCTCAGCTAATGAACATGCCGCTACAGGCCAAGAAGGCTCTAGCCGCACGACACGTTATCGAACGTAAGCTTGACTACATTGCTTGTGTTGGCGCCTTAAACGGCACCGTCCCGGGCTTCGCTACGAACACCAACGTACCGGCGCTTAGCTCGGCCTCGACTCCGGCCCTTACTGCGGGCACGTGGGCCAGCCGTGCGAATACTACGGCTGGCAGCCAGTCGATTATCAATGACTTGCTCGTAGCTCAGCAAGACATCTTCACCAAGTCGCTTGGCTTGGCTGCCGGTCGGGACCTAGTCCTACCCCTAGCGGCGTACGCAGAGCTCGTACGACGGACCATTAGCCCGGACAACGGCTTTGACCAGCGCACGCTTTTGGACTTCCTCCTACAGACTGGCCGGTTCGATTCTATCGAGCCTTGGGTAGCCCTCGCTACGGCTGGCCCTGCGGCTGCTCCCCGTGGTGTCATCTACGACCGTAGCCCCGAGAACCTACAGCTCGTAATCTCACAGGACTTCGAGCAGCTAGCCCCCCAGGCGGTTGGCATGACCTTCAAGGTTCTTTGCCACATGCGCACGGGTGGTGTAGAAATCTTCTACCCGATGACCATGCGCTACCTCGACGGTATCGCTTAGTAGACGTCCCCGGGGTTGACCTGGGATTAACCCCTTCTTGGCCACAAGCGCCGAGAAGGGGTTTCTTTATGTCTGCGCTCTCTCCTTAAGCCAAGCCTGGTAGTCCTCTTCTTCGGTCCCGTCTTTCCAGACATAAGGTCCGTACTCAAGAAAGGCTTTCTTGTAGCCGGCTCGGTAGGCTTCTTCCAACTCTTTAGAATGTCCCCTGTGCTCCCCGGAGTTCACGTTTGCACCATAATCGAGCAGATGTAGAGTAGGCCATTGCCGTTCTGCCAGGTGAAACAGGGGCACTCTTCGGTGCCGACTAGGGCCGAGTCCGAGGGGTATTCTAAGAACTGGTAAGTCTCAATATACTTCAACGCTTCGGCGTGAGCATCGGTCAAGCTCGGGAAGGCCCCTAGGATAAACGGCTGGCCGTAGTCTTCGTGCTCAACTAGGAGATAGATACGCATTTCAGCCCTCCCATCCGCAGTACCAGCCGAACCGGCCACAAGGCGAGAGACGGATAAAGTCCTCTTCGTCGGGGCCCAGCAAACCAACCTTAGTGCCATCGCTCAGGGTCAATACGCACCTAGTATCTCGGGGCCCCAGAGTCCACCCTACCCCGCCCCTGTCGTCCTGAGCCTGCATAGCATTGTGGAAATCCGCTTCGGTGCGCAGGATTCCGTTGATAATGTAACCCTCGGAAGTCGTTTCTAGCGTGGTGTGCATCCCCCGACCTTAACCCCGGGGCCCTTCCCCGTCAAGTTCTTTCGGACTAGGATACTACCATGGCAGATGTAGCAGGCTTCCGAACGCGCTTCCCCGAGTTCCAGAACGTACCGGACGCGGCTATCTCAGGGCACCTAGCCGGCGCACTCCTAGAGATTGACCCGGTCATGTGGCGCTTGAAAGCGGACGAAGGGACCTACTACCTCACGGCGCATAAGCTTGTCCTCAGCCCCTGGGGCCAGGGAGCTCGCACGGCTAAAGACGGGGTCTATATCAAGGGCCAGACCCTCTATTGGCAAGAATACGTAAGGCTCATGCGCTCGGTTGCGACGGGGCCTAGGGTTATCTAGTGGCCAGGTCGATTGGGGTCCGGATTAAGGATAAAGACAAGGGCTACAAGAAGATGCTTAAGCGTGTCTTGGCCCAGCAACCTAAAGAGGTGTCCGTGGGTATCTTCGACGCAGAGGCTAGCCAAGTCCACGAAGAACCTCAGCGTTTCATCGGTCCGGTACAAGAGGGGGCAGAAGCCCCGAACCCCAAGCCACGTAAGCCCATGACCGTGGGCGAAATTGCAGAGATTCACGAGTATGGTCTAGGGAATAACCCTGAACGCTCCTTTATCCGAGCTTGGGTAGATGAGAACCCGGGGAAGATTCGCGCGGCTATGACTCGGCTACTCGAGTCGGTAATCAAGGGAAAACGCACGAAGGAAACAGCCATGAATGCCTTTGGCCTTTGGGCCGCGGGCCAGATGCAAAAGCGTATTGCGGCCGGTATTGCCCCCGGCTTGTCTCCCGTAACCATCCTGCGCAAAGGCTCGGCTATTCCCCTTATCGATACAGGCCAGCTCAGGGCTAGTATCACTTACCAAGTCAAGTTTACGGGTTCCTAATGCTAGTCAACCAAGAAGCCATCCGACAAGCCCTAGCCTTTTGCATCGGGGAGGGCATCGCCGTCTATTGGGATGGGGAGCCTGAAATGCCTATGTATACGGTCCCCTATGCCGTAGGAGTAGGTCCGGCCGGGGCCTGTTACGTAGTTGTCAAGCTAGGCCAAGCTATCCAGGTCGGAGGGGATGACTTCCGTAACGACTTCAACGAAACCAGCGAGCTCGTAGAGACGACCGTATCCGGCAACCGTCTGGCTACGCTAAGCCTTCGGGTCGAGTCCAACTCCCGGGAAGAGTCGACCGAGACGACCGAACGGGTACGTACCCGGCTTAGGTTCCGAGCTCCCCGGGAGATTCTCAAAGCGGCCAATATCTCGATTGCCAGCATCGAGGCTACCCAAAACGTAGACTATTCCTGGGACAACCGAGATATCAGCGCTTGTGTGCTCGATATCCGGCTTAACATCGGCTCGAATGACCGGGACGAAGACGTTACCTACATCGAAACGGTGAACACGACGGATTTGGTGTCCGGCCCAGCCCGGCCTAGAGTGACCACGGCCGTGGATATGTCCGGTACCGTAGCTATCAACGGCACGGGCTACGAGCTTGGGGCTTTGGTCGTTATCGACGGGCAGACATACACGCCAGCCATGGTAGAGCCTACCCTAATCCTGGTATCTGCTCCTCTTCCCCCTGGCACATACACCGTTACCGTAATCAACCCCACCCTACAGACTTCAGGCTCGACAGGGTCGGGGAAACTTACGGTTGCCTAGGCTAGAATACCTACATGGCCGACCCCAAAGATACCCGATACATCCCTGATTCTAGGGTCGACCCGAGGGCCGAGCCCCCTTCCGTGCGTTCTAAGTTGGACACCCCGGTAGAGGGTTCTAGCAAAAGACCCCCTTTGCCCCCAGGCGCGAAGGTCTATCAGCCGCATTTCAGCGCCAAACAGACCCGCCAACTAGAGGCCCCGGATGCATTCGCGGCTATCCAGGACTTGCGCTCGGACCTAAAACGCAGATTCGAGAGTTACGAGAAGGGCCTTCGGGAGCTCACCGAACGGACTTCGGAGCTAGAGCGCGGCCAGGGGGTTGTCTCCCACAATGACCTAAGCCAAGCGAAAGAGCTAGCCGATGCCCTGATTCGTGTCAAGAAACTAGAAGAGGACCTGCCCAAGGCTACCGGGCTGGCCGTAGAGAAGGCGAATGCCAAGCAAACGGTCGACCTCAAGTCGAACAAGTTAACCGAATACCTACGCCTACTTGGGGTAGTTATCGGTACGGCTGTAGCCTCTTACTTCGCTTCGTACAAGGGTTCCAGCGAAGCCCCCAAAACCCCTACTATCGTCAACGTCCAACCCCAGACCCAAGCCCCGGCGGCCCCAGCTCCCTCGGCTACCGGGCTATGATTAGTGTATATGTCCGCTCTAGTCCTCTTTCTAGCCGCTCACCCCGAGTTTTGGGCCTACTTCTTGTTCCCCCTAATCACGGCCGTAGTCACCTGGCTAACCAAGCCTCGCACGGCTGAGGACTTCGCAGCCATGAATCCCCGAGTTGCGGCTTTCCTTAAGCTTGTAGCCGCGGTCGGGTTCGATGCGCCCAAGATTCTGGACTCGATTAAACAACTCGTTAGCGGCAAGGTGCGAACCCCCGCAGAAGAGAAGAAGGAAAAGTAACATGCGCAAATCCCTGTTTTCGTTCGCGGCTGGGTTGGCCCTCGGTTGCTTCTCGTTTGCTTGTGGGCACCAGCTCCAAGTAGAGACGACTAAGAGTAAGCAGTACGAGGAAGATGTAGCCATGTGCCGAGAGTATTCCGAGAACTGCCCTGACTTCCTCATCTGCCAACACAATGCCCAAAGACAGTACGGTTACCCGTTCACTGGCAAGTGTAAGGGTCCGGCTGTATCGGACCTCGTAACCGACGCCGGTGCGGACTCTAGCGGGGGTCTCTAATGTGGACAGTAGATGGCGCGAAAGGGTCCTGGGTTCACGGGCCAAACGAAGTGAAAGCTGTGGTGGAATACAAGCCCCAAGGCTCGGCCGCACTTGAGTTTAAGTCCCCCAACTGGGTTAGAATCCCCCTGAATGTCATGGCCTGTATTCTTCGGGCCAACGGCTACACTGTCGAGGAGAAGTAATGGGTACGCTAACCGTCCTGAATTGGGCATGGTCTATCGCTCAGCTAATCGTTACCGGGCTTCTAGACCCAAGCAAGTCAGCCGAACAAGTCATGGCTTCGGCGGCCTTGGAAGTAGCAGCCTTCAAGGTAGCTCAAGCCCGACAAGACGCGCTAACCCAGCTCAAATTCCCTGACTACGAACCCTAGGCCGTGCTACGATGGCCAGACGAACATGGCCCGTAACCCAGAACTCTACCTGTACCTAGCCGGCTCCTATGCGAAGACCGGTCCCGAAGACCTCCGTAGCTATCGCTTCGGGGGCTTTGGTGTTCGTGCGGACGGGGCCGTAGTCAAGTCTCGTAACGGCTCGGCCCAAGGCCCAGTTCCTGAGCATCATTGCGAAGCCCGGCTATGTCGCAAGCTCACCCCTGGCAGCACGGTTTACGTAGCTCGGGTGTCGAGGCTAGGGGATTGGGCGCTGGCCCGTCCTTGTGGCAACTGCGAGCGGCTAATGCGTAATCGAGGCGTACTCCGGTGTTACTACACCATCGCTCCGGATGAGTATGGTGTAATGGTGTTCTAATAGAAAAGGCCCCTTTCGGGGCCCTTGGGTTATTTCTTGACTGAGCGGACTAGGCCTAAGAGAACTTCCTTGAAGGCTGAGGGAGTGGCACTAGCTTCCTTTCGGTCTAGCCTTTCCCCCTTCCCTCGGAAGTAGTCCTTGTTCTTGGTGTTGTCCCAAGACAGGTTTGACACTACAGCCCTGGCTTCACTCTTACCCCACTTGAGTTGGGGCAACTCACTCACTCCTACCACGTAAAGCCAAGTTCCCTTGCGGGCCCGGTGACCATATTGCCCCTGCTCTACATGGCACGTGTAGCCACCGAACTCATCCGGCCCAGACCAGCCCCCTTTACGGTCCGGCCGAGTCAGCCCAAAGGCTTTCCAGGCGTCCGAATAGGCCGGATGTTCCAAGACTCCCCCGCACCGACGGACCGATTCCAAAGCGGACTTGAAGCAGCCCCCGTCTTCCCCCTTCTTGTAGCCCCAACGCTTTTCCACCATGCCAGCCAATCGGCACCAACGGGCACACGGGGGGTGTGCGATTACAGGGTCGTTACCCTCATACAAGCGGGCGTCCCGGGCTTCGTCCCAGGGGTCAATCCCCTCGACCCCAAAGTAAGCCCCGTTGGTTTGAACGAATAGCGCGGTAATCATGGTAGGTTCCTTCTTAGCAACGGACCGAGCCAGAGTCAAGAGAATTTCTTTGAACAGGGGAGGGGTAGCGCTTCTTTCTCGCCTACCCATGTGCTCGAATACGGTTCCCATAGATACGACCTTAACACGCTTCCGGCTAGACTTCAAGGGATGAAATCGATTCCCTCCCCCAACTTTACCAAGGGCCGTAAGCGAGCTCCGCTAGTCATTGTTCTACACACGACCGAAAGCCCCGAAGTCCCCCAAGGTGCGGAACGGGTAGCCCAGAATTGGTTTGCCTTGAAGTCGTCCAAGGTATCCGCGCACTACATCGTATCGAGCACGGAAGCCGTTCGATGCGTCAAGGAAGAGGATACGGCCTGGCATGCAGGCAAGGCCAACGGCTGGACTATCGGTATCGAAATGTGCGGCAAGGCAGGTCAATCGGCCTCGGACTGGGTCGACCCGTTCAGCAAACAGATGCTCATCCGCACGGCTCAGCTCGTAGCCGAGATTTGTGTACGCCATGATATCCCCGTAGCTCGGCTTCACCCCGGGGACTTGAAACTGGTAGCCGAGGGGAACGATATTCGAGGTATCTGTGGCCATGTGGACGTGTCCAAAGCCTTTGGGGGAACGCACTGGGACCCGGGTCCGGCCTTCCCATATTTGGAGTTCCTGCTTATGGTCAAGGGCTACGTAGACAGCCCGGCCCCGGAGAAGCTTTAGTCATGTCGCAGTTGTGGGATGACTGGCCTAGGATTGTCTTCAACGGCCAGCTATACGCCGTAGCCCCTCGGTATATCGGGGGCGTAGGTATCAAGGAAGCCCATGACCTGGCTACTAACCATGGTTGTATCCTGCCTACTGTGGCCTTGGTCAAAGCCATCTACGCAGCTGCGGACTGTAAGCTAGACGCGAGGAAGTTCGTTCGGTCGCACGACGGGACTTACCGAACGATGGCCAGCCCGACCGTTCTCCAAGCGCAGGACGACAAGGTAGCCGATGCCATCGAGGCTTGGGAGGCTGAGCACGGACGCGCGAGACTCGTAGCCGGGACCCATAAAGACGTAATCCTAGACGGAGCTAAGCCCCGCCTAGGATTATATGGCTGGCAAAAAGCCGACGGGACCGTAATCCAACCGGCTTTTTATGGTCATGCCGGCGCCTGGAAAGACTACTCCCAGGGTGCCCGCTTGGTCAAGGTTCTGTAGAAAGACCGTAGCTTTCGGCTACCATATCCAGACGTTCACGCCAGTTGCACGGGTGGAAGGTGTCGTGAATGACTTGCAGCTCCCGAATCAAGTGCAATTGCTCGTCTTGTTCCTGGGTTCGCTCTCCCCACAAGTAGCCCATAGCCGCAGCTACTCCGGGGCTAGTCGCACTAAACGACTCCAAGCCAGGATGATAGTTCTCATCCGGGATAAGACATCCGGCCGCACAAGACCTGCCTTCTTCCCCTCGGTAGGCGCACTGGGCTTGGAAGTCGTTCGAACTCCTCGGGAGCATTGACTTAGCCCCCTGGCTCAAGAGGTGGTTACGGACCTTCGTGTAGATTTCTTGCTTCGTCATGGTTTTCCTTCTTTCTGGGCTTCCCGGGCCAAAGCCCGTTCTTCTCTTCGTTCTTTAGCACGTTCGGCCTGCCTGGTCTTATGTTTCTGGTACTGAGCCCGGCCGTAAGCCCTGGCTTTCTCTAGGTCGGCTTCCCGCTTGGCTTTGGCGTATGCCGCGGACTTTACCGGGTCGTAAACCGGCCTCGCTAGGTCCTTCCGCTCGTTTTCCGCTTCGTGCCAACGCCCTGGCTGCTTAGCTCGGTAAACCTGACCGTAGAGACGGCGGTATTCCCTGTTCTTCTCGTGTCTACGTTTGCGCCCGGCCTTCTGGGCTTCGTGCCATTCCTTTGACTGCCGAGCTCGATAGGCTCGGTCGTAGTCTCTTCGGGTCTCTCGTACGAGCTCCCGGACCTCAAGAAACCTCAGCTGAACTTGATAGACCGACTCTTCCTCGAACTCGCCGAACTCTTCTGCTACTTGGGACTCTAGGTCTAACCAGGGCATGAGCCGACCGTAGCACCGGCCCGGCAAGGGGTCAAGTCAGACTAGGCTATTATAGGAGGGTACCGCATTTTAGAGGACTCCCAAAAATGGCACTAGAAGACATCGTTAACATTACCATTAGCCGAAACAGCCTAACGCCTAGCCGTCCGGGCTTTGGCGTTCCGCTTCTTGCCGTAAACAAGGTCCCAGTTAGCTGGGGCCCCAACCGCGTTCGGGAGTTTACCAGCCTTAAGGAAATGACCGATGCGGGTTTCGTAATCTCGGACCCGGCCTACCTCATGGCCAGCAAGCTCAAAGCACAGAACCCCAGCCCTCGTCGCTGGAAGGTTGGCCGGCGCTTGCTCCCTACGACCTCGGTTAACACCCTAACGGTAGTCGGTACTCCGGCCCCGGTACAAGGGGACGTCTACACGGTTACGGTCGGAGCCACCACGGTTACCTATACGGCTGCCGCGGCCCCTACGGTAACGTCCGTAGCCACGGCCCTAGCCGCTGCTATCACGGCAGCCGCTGTAGGTTGGACGGCTGTAGGCGTAGCTGGCGTAATCACGCTTACGGCTGCAGCTGGCGTTCTCCCCAACGTCTCCGCTTGGACGGATAACCTACTTTACGCTGACACCTCGGTTGACCCCGGCCTAGCTACTGACCTCGTAGCCTTCTCGGCTCAGGATGCGGACTGGTACGGCCTGCTTATCGACTCGAACTCCAAGGCTGAAATCCTTTCGGCCGCGGCCTGGACCGAATCGAACAAGAAGCTCTTTATTGCCGAAAGCGCGGACTCGGTCGTAGTTGACCAGGCCGTTACCACGGACGTAGCGAGCTCACTCAAAACGGGTAACTACTTCCGTACGGCTTTGCTCTACTCCCACAAGGCACCTCGGCTTTACGCTTCGGCTGCTTGGGTTGGCAACCGGTTCCCTTACGACCCTAGCGCGGCACCGTTCGCAGGCGGTACCTGGGCCTACAAGACCCTTGCCGGTACGAACTCTAGCGCCATGACCGGGGGCCAACAGTCGGCCGTCGTGAACAAGAATGCGAACGTTTACACGGTCGTAGCCGGCATCGCTGTAACTCAGTACGGTAAGACGGCTGGGGGCGAGTGGCTAGACGTTATCCGCTTCCTTGATTGGCTTGAATCGGAAATCAAGATTCGCGTCTTCACCCTCCTAGCCTCGCGCCAGAAGATTCCGTTCACGGATTCGGGTATCGACTCGATTAAGAACGTAATCCAGGGCACGCTACAGGACGGCGTAACGGCGGGCGGCCTGGCTGCTAACCCAGCCCCCGAGACCACGGCCCCGGTAGCGAGCGCCGTCAACCCGGTAGACAAGGCCAACCGGAACCTTCCTACCGTACAATTTACGGCTACTCTAGCCGGAGCTATCCACACGGTCGCGATTAGTGGCTCTGTAAGTGTGTAGTCTCGGCTAGACTAGGAGGGTAATACTATGGCCGCACTTAAAATCTACGACGCGCAGGAAATGACCTGCAACTTTGCTGGTATCCCACTAGAGTCCGGCCTTGCCGACGGAGAGTTTCTACGCGTAGAGAACGCGGAAGATGCTTTCATGACGGTTGTAGGCACGGACGGGGAGGTTACCCGTAGCAAGTCAGGCAATAAGATGGCTACCGTAACGGTCATTCTTATGCAGTCGAGCTCAGGTAACCAGGCTCTTTCGACTCTGCATAACCTCGATATCGAGACGGGGAACGGGGCTGGCGTAGGCCCTCTTCTCATCCGGGACCGGCAAGGTACTGCGGTTTACGCTGCATCCAAGGCCTGGATTCGAAAGGCCCCAGATGCGAGTTTCGACCGCACCGCAACTAGCCGAGAGTGGGCTATCGACTGCGCGGACCTAAAGCGACTAGACGGCGGCAACTAAGACGAAGCCCGGACCCCGATAAAGGGCCCGGGCTTTTTACTTACACACCCCGAGGGTTGGCGATTGCGGGGTGCGCCCAACTGACATCGATGTAACTCGACCCCGTTTGGTCTCTTTGGTCGTATCTAGAACCTCGGGTTACCTTGAATCCGTTTTCGGCCAAGACTTCCTCTGTCAAAGAATCCGGGGGCATGCTAATGCGAACCTGCATTCGTCCTTGGTCGGCGGCCACTCTGATGTGCGTCATAGCGGCTGACAGCCTGTGTTCTTTGAGTTTCTTCTGGGCAGCCTCGGATTCCTTGGCAACCTCCTGGGCTCGGTTATACATTTCCTTGGCTACCATTGTCAATCGTCCTCCGGTTCAATAAAAGTCAGTACGGCTTGCGCGAGCTCAATCAACTTGGCCAGGACCCGGAGGACTAGCCGAAGTCGCTTAATCACGCGGAACCCACTTAGTAAGACAAGAAGGGCATTGGACTCTGGTGTTTCTGTCTACCACTTGGCAGTATTCGCCGCAGTAGCACTGAAAGACTCCCCAGAATACGGACCGTCTGTGTCTGGAATTTCTCTTGTAGTTAATCACGGCCAGCACTCGCTTTCGTCGTAAAGTGAGTCCGTATCCGGGACCTCCCCAGCCAGGAGAATATCCGCATATTCCCGTGGCCCTAGCCCGTTTTCCCAAGCCTCGGAGTGGTCCCGGTCAAAGTCCGTGTGCGCCGGGCCGTCCAAGTAAAAGTCAAGGTCTTCTAGCCAAGCTTCGAAGTCATTGTAGGAGCGGCCCATTTAGGCTTCCTCAATTTTCAGGCCCATTGAAGCGGCCAGTTGGTTTAGGTGCTCCTCCCAGCGGTGTTCCGACATTTTGTCGTGAATGCCCTGCAACCGGCCAAGAAGGCCTGCCGATTCAGAACCGATGCCCAGCTTTACGAAGATGGCATGCAGAAAGCCCTCCGCCCCGTCTAAATAAAATCCCTTTGCGGCATCGGGCGCGGAAGCCCCCTCAATATTGCCCGTATAGAGCTCTTCCGGGATGAGACAGCCGACCGCACAAGTAAGACCTTCCTCGGTACGATACCGGCACGAATAACCGTTTTCCGCGGCCCTTTCTTTCTGGGTAAGCAAGTGCTTTCGGACCTTCGTGTAGATTTCCTGATTCGTCATGGCTCTTCCTTTCAAAGACCGGGCCTGGAGTCGACCCGGCGCAAACACTCTCTCACCTTGTTAACTACATTCGCTTCCGTGTCAACCTGAAAAAGACTATTTCCGAAGTCGACCCGGATAGCCGTAGCGGTACCGAGCTCGGCCTCTGTAAACCACATTTCGAACATGCCATAGCCTTTCAGGCCCTTGACGATTTCGGCCCGGTACTCTTCTATTGTGCCGTAGCCCCCGTGGCGAATGGTAATCTGCATCCCCCGACCGTAACCTAAGTTCCAGGCCAAGTCAAGCCTTTTGCCGGGCTAGTCTAAGACCATGCGCAAAGTAGAACCTATCACGATTGGCGAGCATACCTACCACGTTACCCAGATGGGAGCCATCCAAGGCAGGGACACCCTAGCTCGGTTGATTGCGGTAGCCGGTCCAATGCTAGGCGACGAAAGCGGAAAGGGACTAGCTCACCTCAAGCCCGAAGACCTACAGCGGCTTAGCGACGACTTTGCCAAGCTCACGGAAGTAGAGCTCCCCGACGGCAAGCGGCCGATGCTCTCAAATATCTTCGATGCACATTTCGTAGGCCGCTACGATGAAATGTTCGAATGGCTAACGCACTGCATTAAGATTAACTTCTCAAGTTTTTTCTCCAAGGCCCTGGCAAAACTCGGCGTTTTGGCCACGGGCAAAGCAGCAACTCCGGCGGAAAAGTAACCCTCGATATCGAGCCCGAGGTCTGGTGGTGCTGGCGTCTAATCACGGATAAGCGGGTCAAGGTAACCCTACAGGAATTGGAGACGCACTGGTCTTATCTGGACGCGGTACAAGCGCACCAGGTACTAGACGCATTGGAAGAGGCGGAAGAAAAGGCCTACAGAATGGCTCGCGCGGCACGGTCTTAATATGGCACTAAGAGAACTCCTAGCAACATTCGGTGTCGAGGTAGACGACGGCCAACTAAAGGGCTTCGATAAGAATATCAAGTCGACGGTCGATAGTGTCGGCAAGCTAGGGAAAGCCCTTCTCGGGGGCCTGGCTGCTAAGGCTATTGTCGGCTTCATTACCGACACGGCAGCCATGGGGGCTGAG
>Ga0247804_10000328_pt1 | contig 21849 bp, 20 predicted proteins | sample UWRJL029104C1_FD_181142 | JGI IMG/M metagenome (GOLD analysis project Ga0247804, IMG submission 181142) | Plant litter microbial communities from Arlington Agricultural Research Station in Wisconsin, United States - UWRJ-L029-104C-1 | ecosystem: Environmental > Terrestrial > Plant litter >...
GGTGCCGTCGGCTTCCACGCGGGCGTAGACGAGGCCGGTGGCGCCGATTTGTGGGCGCTTGACCCACTCGGTGAGCTCATCAATCTGCTTGCGGGTATAGGGGGCACAGTTGTGGGCGTTGATGCCCAGCACCAGCTCGGCCGAGTCGAAGACGGGGAAGCCCTGGCCCTGGGCGGCGACGGTGAGGTCGGTGAGCTCCATGCCGAAGCGCACGTCGGGCTTGTCGTTGCCGAAGCGGCGCATGGCTTCGGCGTAGGTCATGTGGGGCACTTCGGTGAGCTCCATCTGCTTGACTTCCTTAAACAAGTAGCGGATGAGGCCCTCGAACATGTTGAGAATGTCCTCCTGCTCGACGAAGGCCATTTCGCAGTCAATCTGCGTGAATTCGGGCTGGCGGTCGGCGCGCAGGTCTTCGTCGCGGAAGCACTTTACAATCTGGAAATAGCGGTCGAAGCCGGCCACCATCAGCAATTGCTTGAAGGTTTGCGGCGACTGCGGGAGGGCGTAAAACTCGCCGGGGTTCATGCGCGAGGGCACCACGAAGTCGCGGGCGCCTTCGGGGGTGCTTTTGATGAGCACGGGGGTTTCGACTTCGATGAAATCCTGGCCGTCGAGAAAGCGGCGGGTGGCCTGGGCCACGCGGTGGCGCAGCTCGAGGTTGCGGCGCACGGGGTTGCGGCGCAGGTCGAGGTAGCGGTACTTCATGCGCAGGTCGTCGCCGCCGTCGGTGTCGTCCTGGATGAGGAAGGGCGGCAGCTTGGCGGGGTTCAACACTTCCAGCTGCTCCACGCGGATTTCAATTTCGCCGGTCGGGATGTGCAGGTTTTTGGAGTAGCGCTCAGCCACTTTACCGGTCACCTGAAGCACGAATTCGCGGCCCAGCTCACGGGCTACGGCGCGCACTTCCTCGCTTTCCACGCCTTCTTCGAGGGCCAGCTGGGTGAGGCCGTAACGGTCGCGCAGGTCAATCCAGAGGATGCCGCCCTTGTCGCGGGTGAGTTGCACCCAGCCGCAGAGGGTGACGGTTTGGCCAATGTGTTCCGGGCGCAATTCGCCGCAGGTGTGGGTACGTAACATACGGTATCGGAATTTTCGACAAAGTTAGGCCCTGCGGCGGGGCCTGGCGCAGGGTTTTTCGACTTCTCAAAACATAGTGTTTTGATTTTTCAGAGACCTTCGAATTTCCAGAGTGTCTGAAAAACGTTTTTCAGACACCTTCGAAAAGCCACGACGTCTGAAAAACGTTTTTCAGCCACCTTTAAAAAGTCAGGGACTCTGAAAAACGTTTTTCAGCCACCTTCGAAAAGCCACGGGCTCTGAAAAACGTTTTTAGGCCTTTTCCGAAAACCAGACCGCTTATTTTGGCACGCCGCATGCAATGAGCCCTCGCAACTGCGTTCCTTTGTCTTCTTCAACCCCTCCCCTCGCCATGAAATTCTTCCCCACGCTCGCTCTGGCTGCCGCCTTGCTGGCCGCCGGCACCGCCCAGGCCCAAACCAAAGTCAAAACCAAAGCCAAAACCTCGACCGGCACCACGGTGAAAGCCAAAGCCGAGCCCGGCGCCGTGACCCTCGACGGCCCGGTGAAGCGTATCGAAACCCTGTCGGGCATCGACGTGTACCCGAAGTCGAAATCGAACAGCGTCATGCTGAGCTTTTCGCAGCAGTTCACCAAGCCCGGCACGCTGGTGATGACGGACTATAAAAACAAAGTCATCTACAGCACCGACCTCGACCCCGCCACCTACACCGGCGCGCCGGTGGATTTGGGGAAAATCCCGGCCGGCACGTACCTCGTGGAGGCCAAAATCGACAACTACGTGTACTGGAAAAAGGTCCGCATCAAGTACCCCACCAGCCGCTAACCGTAGCGTGCCCCGCCCCCGAAGGGCGGGGCATTGTTTTTTTTGTTGCGTTGTTTTGTACCCATGAACATCCGGATTCTGTCGTTTTTCCTGCTGACGCTGGCCCTGACGGCCTTCGCGCCCAAGCCCAAGCTCACCACTACCAAGCTGGCCTCGAACCTGACGGTGGGTGTGCCGCCCACCTTCGTGACCATGCCCGACGCCGGCATCGCCGTGAAATACCCGGCCCCGCGCAAGCCCCTGGCCGTGTACACCAACCCGGCGGGCCGCGTCGATTTTAGCGTGGGCACCCGCCCTACCACCTTCGAAAGCATGGACTACGGGGTGCTGATTAAAATTTATAAATCCAGCATCCAGCGGCTGTATTCGAAGGTGGAGTTTTTGAAAGAAGACATCCGCACGGTGAACGGGCGCGATTTTATTTTCTTCGAGTTCGTCTCGACCGTGACGGATAGCAAGCGCAGCGGGCAACTGGCGCCCATCAAGAAATACCAGATGGTACAGTATGCCATTCAGGCGCAGCAGGTGTACATTTTCACCTTCGACGCGCCGGCCGAGGAGCAGGCGCAGTGGCAGCCCACGGCGCAGGCGGTGATGGATGCGGTGGTGCTGAAGTAGGAAGGGAACAAAAAGAACGTCATCCTGAGCCGAAGGCGAAAGGACCTCGCCCGCTTCGTTGGGGTAGTAACTTTAACCGTTCAAACGGTAATAATTACTGCCCCAACGAAGCGGGCGAGGTCCTTTCGCTTCCCTTCGGTCAGCTCAGGATGACGTTCTTATATGCCTCAGCCCCTCCCCGACGACTCCTACTTCATGCGCCAGGCCCTGCTGGAAGCCCGGCAGGCCCTCGCCGAGGAAGAAATTCCCATCGGCGCCGTCGTGGTGCTGGATAACAAAATCATCGGCCGGGGCCACAACCAGACCGAACGCCTGCGCGACGTGACGGCCCACGCCGAGATGCTGGCCCTGACGGCCGCCGCCAACCACGTCGGCAATAAGTATCTGGCCGGGGCTACGCTTTACGTTACCATCGAGCCCTGCGTGATGTGCGCCGGGGCCAGCTACTGGGCCCAGGTGAGCCGCGTGGTGTTCGGGGCTGAGGAATTGAAAGTGGGTTTTCGGCGCTTCGGCAATTTATTGCACCCGCGCACGAAGCTGCTGAGCGGCGTATTGGCCGAGGAATGCGCGGCGCTGATGCGCGACTTCTTCGCTTTAAAGCGGAAATAATTTACTTTTGACGATGGCTTCATGTACATCAGCAAGCCGCACATTCTAACTTTAAAGCGGAAATAATTTACTTTTGACCGTCCGGAAGCCCAACCCTATGGGCCGACTGGCGGTTATACCAGCATCCTTCCTTTTCATCAACCACCCCCAAACACCCTCTTTCCTATGGCATTCGAACTGCCCGCCCTCCCCTACGCCTACGACGCCCTGGAACCTCACTTCGACGCGAAGACGATGGAAATCCACCACTCGAAGCACCACCAGGCCTACGTAACCAACCTCAACAACGCCATTGCCGGCACCGACATGGAAGGGCAGTCGCTGGAGGAAATCCTGCACAACATCGCCAAGGCCCCCGCTGCGGTGCGCAACAACGGCGGCGGCCACTGGAACCACTCGCTGTTCTGGACGGTGCTGTCGCCCACCGGCGGCGGCGAGCCCACCGGCGCCGTCGGCGAAGCCATCACCAAGACCTTCGGCAGCTACGAGAAATTCAAGGAAGAATTTACCAAAGCCGCCACCACGCGCTTCGGCTCGGGCTGGGCCTGGCTCTGCAAGCAGGCCGACGGCTCGGTGCAAATCTGCTCGACCCCCAACCAGGACAACCCGCTGATGCCCGACTCCGGCTGCAAAGGCCAGCCGGTGCTGGGCCTCGACGTGTGGGAGCACGCCTACTACCTGCACTACCAGAACCGCCGCCCCGACTACATCGCCGCGTTCTACAATCTCATCAACTGGGATGAGGTGAACCGCCGCTTTGCCGAGGCTACGCCGGCGTAGGTTTTCGGTTTTATTGATTTGGGAAGGCCCGTTTCTGGAAAGAAACGGGCCTTTTTTCGTCTCCGAAAACAATCCGTGTACCTACAGACTTTACCCCCGCATTTCAATCAATCCCTACCAATGTCCACCAACCAAACCTTCTCCCCCGCCAAGCTGGGCAACCTGACCCTCACCAATCACATCGTGATGGCCCCCATGACCCGCTGCCGCGCCCTCGGCGGCGTGCCCAACGAACTGATGGCCGAGTACTACCGCCAGCGCGCCAGCGCCGGCCTCATCATCACCGAGGGCACCTCGCCCGCCGCCGATGGCATGGGCTACGCCCGCATGCCCGGCCTCTACAACCAGGAGCAGGTCACCAACTGGCAGCGCGTGACCGAAACCGTGCACCACCACGGCGGCCACATCTTCGTGCAATTGATGCACGCCGGCCGCATCTTCCACGCCCACAACCTGCCCGAAGGCGCCCAGGGCGTAGCGCCCTCCGCCATCGTCGCCGCCGGCCAGATGTGGACCGACCAGGCCCAGATGCAGGACCACAGCACGCCCCGCGCCCTGCAAACCGAAGAGCTGGGCCGCGTGCGCGACGAGTTCGTGCACAGCGCCAGGCTGGCCATCGAAGCCGGCTTCGACGGCGTGGAGCTGCACGGCGCCAACGGCTACCTGCTGGAGCAATTCCTGAGCCCCCACTCCAACCAGCGCACCGACGAGTACGGCGGCTCGGTGCAAAACCGCGCCCGCTTCGTGCTCGAAGTAGCCCAGGCCGTGGCCGAAGCCATCGGCGCCGAGCGCACCGGCATCCGCCTCTCGCCCTGGGGCGTGGCCTCCGACATGCCACACTACCCCGAAATCGACGAAACCTACGCCTACTTGGCCGAGGAGCTGCAGAAACTCAACCTCGTATACGTGCACCTCGTGGACCACTCCAGCATGGGTGCCCCCGCCGTACCCGCCGAAACGGTGGCCACCTTCCGCGCCAAATTCACCAACACGCTCATCCTGGCCGGCGGCTACAACACCGTTGCCGCCATCGACGGCGCCCTCAATGGCCAGGCCGACCTAGTGGCTATCGGCCGCCCCTTCCTCGCCAACCCCGACCTAGTCGAGCGCCTGCAAACCGGCGCCGCCCTGGCCCAGCCCGACTTTGCTACCTTCTACGCCCCCGGCCCCAACGGCTTCGCCGACGGCTACACCGACTACCCCACGGCCAATGGCCAGCCGGCGGGAACGTTTGCGCCCGACTACCAGGCCTAGGCAATTGCCAAGGTTTTTCGAAAGCCCCTGTGCCGCCGCGCAGGGGCTTTTTTATTTATCTTTGACGGTCACGGCCCCGGCCTGCTTTTCCCTCTTTCTTTATCTCGCTTTCGCATGAACACGAAGCTGCGTCTTACCATCCTGAGCTTTTTGCAGTTTTTTATCTGGGGCTCGTGGCTGATAACCATTGGCGCCTACTGGTTTCAAACCAAGCAGTGGTCGGGCGCGCAGTTTGGCGCTATTTTCTCCACCATGGGCATCGCGTCCATTTTCATGCCCTCGCTCATGGGCATCGTGGCCGATAAATGGGTAAATGCCGAGAAGCTCTACGGCCTGCTGCACATCCTGGGCGGCATCACGCTGTGTACCATCCCGCTGGTCACCGACCCCGGCACGTTCTTCTGGGTTATCCTGCTGAACATGATTTTCTACATGCCCACGCTCTCGCTATCCATCGCCGTGTCGTACTCGGTGCTCAAGCGCGAAGGGCTCGATGTGGTGAAGGATTACCCGCCCATCCGGGTGTGGGGCACCATCGGCTTCATCGCGGCGATGTGGACCGTTAGCCTGCTCGGCATCGAAAAATCGGCCAGCCAGTTTTACGTAGCGGCCGGCGCGGCCTTCGTGCTGGGCATCTATTCGTTTACGCTGCCCAAGTGCCCGCCCCAATCTACCAATACTTCCAGTCAGAGCCTGATGGAAATTCTGGGTTTGAAGTCGTTTGCCCTGCTGCGCGACCGCAAGATGCTCACGTTTTTCCTCTTCGCGCTGCTACTGGGTGCTGCTTTGCAGCTCACCAATGCCTACGGCGACACTTTCCTGCACGACTTCGACAAAGTACCGGCTTACAAAGACACATTTGCCGTGAGGCACCCGGCCATCATCATGTCGATTTCACAGATTTCGGAGACCCTGTTTATCCTCGCCATTCCGTTCTTTCTGCGTCGTTTTGGCATCAAGCAGGTGATGCTTTTCAGCATGATTGCCTGGGTTCTGCGCTTTGGCCTGCTGGCCTACGGTACCCCCGACAACCCCGGTATCTGGCTGATTGTCCTCTCCTGTATTGTCTACGGCATGGCCTTCGACTTCTTCAACATCTCGGGCTCCCTGTTTGTCGAAACCCAGACGGCGCCCAGCATCCGCGCCAGCGCCCAGGGCTTGTTTATGATGATGACCAACGGCTTCGGCGCCGTGCTGGGCAGTTCCATCAGTGGCCTCGTCATCCAGCAGTACTTCACCGCCGCCAACGGCACCAAGGACTGGCACGGCATCTGGCTGAGCTTCGCGGCGTACTCGCTCGTCATCGCGGTGCTGTTTGTGTTAATTTTCAAGCATAAACATACTACCCAAGCCACCGAGGAAAGCGTACTAGCCGAGCCGGTCGTATCGGCTTGATAAAGGTGTTTTTGGTTAATCCAACCTTCTGTTTTCGTTCGTCACTACGCATTTACCCCAATTCGTAGCACGACCATTTCACGCAGTTTTTTTTGAACAACCCTTCTATTCCTACTCCCGCAGTATCGCCAGCTGATTTGTCCCGCACGTATGCCTTGCAGGGATTTCAGCCCGTCAATTGGTTTTGTACGGTATTCGGTCGCTTACCCAGCCGGGAGTTTTACCAACTCACTTCTTCCGAAGCACGGCAGCTCATTCTGGCGTCGCTGGCTGAAACCATTGATTTAGCTCAAGCTACGGTAATCCGTTCCGTTTATCTGGAAGAAGTGGATAAGCCCGAAGAGCTTCATTACCATGCCCTAAACCTGGCGCCACACCTGCTCCTGTGCTTTTATGACCGGGGCATTTATGGTGACCAGGGTGCTCAGTTGCTGTACTCCATCGACACCGACGCCACGGCACTAGCCCAGGTGCGAGCACTCCTGCAGACCCATCTCGACACCGGTAAGCTGGAAAGACAGCGTATTCAGGTGCTCCGGCAGAGCAGCGACAGCCTGGAGTTTTCGCCCCTGAAAATCAAACTACCCGAGTTGGACCTGGCGACGCACTACAACGACGACCTGCTGTCTGTCCACGACACCATCGTGAAGCGCCTGCAAAAGCCTGATGACAAAGGCCTGCTGATTCTGCACGGTCCGCCCGGTACCGGCAAAACCAGCTATATCCGCCACCTGTGCGGCCTCACTGATAAGCCCAAGCTTTTCATCCCGCCCAACCTGGCCGCCCGCATCGCCGACCCGGAGTTCATCAACCTGTTGCACGACAACACGAACTCCATTCTGCTCATGGAGGATGCTGAAGAACTACTGGCCACGCGCGGCAGCAGCACCGGCACCAACGCCGTGAGCAACCTGCTCAACCTCTCCGACGGCCTGCTCTCCGACGGCTTCCACATCCAAATCATCTGCACCTTCAACGCCGACCTGGCCCGCATCGACCAGGCGCTGCTGCGCAAAGGCCGCTTAATTGCCTCCTACGAGTTCGGCCCGCTGGCCCAGCCCAAAGCCGAGGCGCTGGCCACCACGCTGGGCCAAACGGCCCCGGTAACACAGGCTATGACGCTGGCCGACATCTACAACCGCGACGAAGACACCCACATCAGCGAGCCTAAAAGCCCGGCCCGCATCGGGTTCAGCCGATAATTAACAAGCCCGGCAGTATAAAAAAGGCACAAAAAAAGTCTGGCTTTGGGCCTAACAAAAAAGGCCCGCTCAACCGGTGGTTGAGCGGGCCTTTTTTGTTGATTTCGCGGAATGAAATTCCGCGTTACGGCTTATTTGCCGAAGAAGAAATTGCCTTCGATTTGGGCGTTTTCGTCCGAGTCCGAGCCGTGAACGGCGTTCGCCTCGATGCTCTTGGCATATTTTTTCCGGATGGTGCCGTCTTCGGCATTGGCCGGGTTGGTGGCGCCGATGAGGGTGCGGAAATCAGCCACGGCATTGTCCTTCTCAAGGATGGCGGCTACGATGGGGCCGCTCGACATGTACTTCACGAGGTCGCCGTAGAAGGGACGCTCTTTGTGCACGGCGTAGAATTCGCCGGCGCGCTCAGCAGTGAGGGCAACTTTCTGAAGCTCAACGATGCGGAAGCCGCCTTGCTCAATCATGCCGAGGATGCCACCAATGTGGTTGTCCTGAACGGCATCGGGCTTAATCATCGTGAACGTGCGGTTTGTGGCCATTTTTTGGGAGTCTTATTGAAAAGAAGTTGAGGGTAATTCCGCCACAAAAGTAGGTAGAAACGAGCGGCCCGCGTTCGGCGAGTGTCGGGGCCCGTTGGCCGGGTTTTAAAGAACCTTTCGGGGGGCTGCCGTTGTTGGGAACGGATTTCTTCCGACTTTTGCGCCCCGGTTTTATTTCTAACCGCCCGGAGCTTAGTTGTATTCTTAGGTCATTTACGTAGTCAATGTCCACTCCCATATCCGCGCTGCAGGCTTTGCTGGCGCAGCCGCAGCAGGTTGTTATCACCACGCACCACAAGCCCGACGCCGACGCGCTGGGCTCCTCCCTGGCCTGGGCCGGCTACCTCAAGCAGCGGGGCCACCATGTGACGGTGGTAGCGCCGTCGGATTACCCGGCTTTCCTCAACTGGATGGAGGGTAACGACGAGGTCGTCATCTACGAGAAGCGCCAGAACGACGCCCAGGTCCGGGACCTTTTCCACCGCGCCGACGTCATCTGCTGCCTCGATTTCAGCTGTTTGAACCGCATCAACGAGCTTGGCGACTACGTCCGCAGTTCGCCGGCCGTGAAGGTGCTCGTGGACCACCACCAGCAGCCCGAGAATTTCGCCGACATCAGCTTTTCGCAGCCCAAGGCGGCCGCGACGGCCGAGATGATTTTTGAAATCATCCGCGACCTCGGCGACCAGGAATTGATTACCAAGGAAATGGGCGAATGCCTCTACGCCGGTATCATGACCGACACGGGCTCGTTCCGCCACCCCAGCACCTCGCGCAACGTTCACCTCATCATCGCCGAGCTGCTCAAGGTCAACATCGACCTGTCGTCGGTGCATCGCCGCATCTACGACTCGCACTCCGAAATCCGGCTGCGTTTCTTGGGCTACGTGCTGAAAGATAAGCTCATCGTCAACCGCCAGTACAACACCGCTTACATCGCCATCTCGCAGGATGAGCTGCGCGAGTACCAGAGCAAAACCGGTGATACCGAGGGCCTGGTGAACTACGCACTGAGCATTGAGGGCATCGTGTTTGCCGCCGTTTTCATCGACCGCGGCGTGGCCGTCAAAATCTCTTTCCGCTCGGTAGGCGACTTTTCGGTGAGTGACTTTTCGCGCCGGCATTTCGACGGCGGCGGGCACCACAATGCCTCCGGCGGCATCAGCTACCAGAGCCTGGACGACACGGTGGAGCGCTTTCTGAGCATTCTGCCCGAGTATCAGGAGCAGCTGACGGGCGCACCGCTGGCGGTTGCGCCCCCCGTGGCGTAACTTTGCGACATTCTTGTTTTTTCCCTTCTTTTTACTTCATGCTTTTTTCCTCCCGCCCTGCGCGGCAGTTGGCCCTGGCGGCCGGGCTGCTGGGCTTCGCAACCCTGACGGCCTGTAACAAAGGCGATGGCGAATTCGCCAAAACCAAGTCCGGCATCGAATACAAAATCTACAAAAAAGAAGGCGGCAAGTACGTTTTCAAAACCGTAGCCAACGGCGTCGACCCGACGTTCAAGAGCCGCATCGACAAGTTCCTGACCGGTCACCTCTCCTACCGCACCGGCAAAGACTCGGTGCTGGAAGACACCCGCAAGAAAATCGGCGCCCCCGTGCCCCTGCCCTTGATGGAGCTCAAGCAGATGGGCGGCCCGGAGGAAGCCTTCTCCCTGCTGCAGCCCGGCGACAGCGGCGTGTTCCGCTTCAGCGCCGACTCGCTCTTCAAAGGCCCCGGCCGCACCGTGCCCGGCTACCTCAAAAAGGCTGGCAACGTGGTGGTAATGACCCTGGCCACCGAAAAGCTGATAGACCGGAAAGAAGCCGACCTCATGCAACAGGAGTTGCAGCAGAAAATGATGGCCAAGCAGCAGCAGGAAATGATGTCCTACGCCGCCGAGCAGCTGAAAAAGGACGACGTGGTGCTGCAGGACTACATCAAGAAAAACAACCTGACGGTAAAGAAAACCCCGTCGGGCATCTACTACCAGATTCTGAAAGCCGGCGCAGGTGCCAACGCCAAGCCCGGCCAGAAAGTAAGCGTAAACTACACCGGCACCCTACTGAGCGGCAAGGAGTTCGATTCGTCGGCCAAAGTGGGCAAGCCGTTCGAATTCCCGCTGGGCCAGGGCCAGGTGATTCCGGGTTGGGACGAGGGCATTGCCCTGCTCAACAAGGGTAGCCGTGCCATCCTGCTGATTCCCTCGACGCTGGCTTACGGCCAACGCGGTGCGGGCGCCGACATTCCGGCCGACTCGCCCCTGCGCTTCGAAGTGGAATTGGTTGACGTGAAGTAGTGTTGCACAATCCGGCCGGGTGGCCGGCCGGACGTCTGCCCCACGGACAATCCGGCCGGTTACTCGGCCGGATTGTCTATTTTTATCCCTGAGATGATGAAACGTACGTTGTTTTCCTTCCCGGCCCTTAAGGCGCTGTTTTTGCTGGTAGTGGCCGTGCCGGCCTTCTGGAGCTGCAATACCGAAACGGCTTACATGAAGTCGATACGCGAGCAGACGGAGGCTTATAAAATTATCGACAACGATACCATTCAGAACTATATCCGCCGCAACGGCTACGTCAACAGCGTGCAAACCACTGCCAGCGGCATGTCCATCGTGACGCTGGCGCAGGGCCCGGCCACGGGCACCGCCGTTACCGCTGGCCGGCAGGTACGGGTAAAATTCGTGGCTCGTTTTCTGAGTAACAGCTACAACAACACGCTATTTCCTCCCGGCGGCATTTTCGATAACTCTTCGGAAAATCATTCGGCCTGCGGCTGTGCCATCTTTCCGGCCGGGGTAGTTAATACCTATGGCCAGGGCTTCAGCGAAGGCCTGCTGACCATGCGCGAAGGCGACCGTAAGCTCCTGTTGGTTCCCTCGCGGTTAGCCTCCGGTCCTACTGGTCAGGCCAATGCGGGTGGCACGGGCTACTTCATTCCCCCGAATGCCGTGTTGTCGTTTGACATCGAGGTTCTCAACGTTCTCTAACTTTTAACCGTGCAAGTACCTGCCGTTCTGCGTCTGCTGGGTGGGTGGCGTCTAACGGCTCTGGTAGGTATGGCGTGGCTCGGAGCCCCAATTGGCCTGCACGCGCAGGACGTCGCGAAGCCGGCCGTGCCGGGTGTTCCTACTGCCCCGCCCCCCACGGCCGACACCGCGAAGCTGGTGACGCAGCAGACGCCCGGCGGGGTGCGCTACATATTTCACGTGCGGGGCACTGGCCCCACGGCCCAGCCTGGCAGCCGGGTAGCGGTGCGCTACACCGGTTTTTTGCCCGATGGCCACGCCTTCGACGCCACGGCCGCCTCGGGGGGCCCGCTGCGGTTTCGGGTGGGGCGCGGCGAGGTAATTCCGGGTTGGGATGAGCTGTTGCCGCTGCTGCCCGTCGGCTCGCGGGTGCGGGCCTGGATTCCAGCCCACATGGCTTACGGCTCCAAAGGATTTGCGGACCCGGATAATGAGCAGATTTTCGTTATTCCGCCCGATACCGAGCTCGTGTTTGAGTTATACGTTGTGAGTGTACGCTAAGGCTTTAGCCTGGTATTTTATTTTGCTTTTTTCGATGCGTTTTTCTCTTTTCTGTGGTTCCCTGCTGGCCCTGGGTAGTGCCAGCGAGGCCGTAGCTCAAACGGCGGCTCCCGAATTCCAGCGGACGCCTTCGGGCATTGAATACCGCTTATTCAGCCGCGACAAAACCGGCAAATTCAAGCCCCGCCCGCTCACCCGGCCCGGCGATGCGCCCTACGCCAGCCGCGCCGGCAAGCTGCTCACCATGCATTTCCAGTACCGCACGGGCCGCGACTCGGTGCTCATCGACTCACGCAAAATGATGCCGGCTCCTCAGCCTTTTCCGCTGATGGCGCAGGTAACGCCCGGTGGTCTCGAAGAAGGCCTGAGTTTGCTGCTGCCCGGCGACAGCGCCGTGTTCCGCTTCCAGGCCGATTCGCTGTTCAAAAAAACATTCCATCAGCCTGTCCCGCCGTTCATTGTCAAAAGCGGCAATATGTTTCTGGCCTCCGTGCGCGCGTATGAGTTGACGTCGGAAGCAGAAATCAAGGCCAAGCTGACGACCAAGGACGAAGCCCAGATTCTGGCTTACCTGAAAAGCCGTAAGGCCACGGCCAAGAAAACGCCGGGCGGCACGTACTATCTCGTCACGCGCGCCGGCGCAGGCCCGCTGCCGCAGCCAGGCCAAACGGTGAGCGTGCTCTACCGCGGCACCATTCTCAGCACCGGCGCCGAATTCGACGCTTCGGCCAAGCACGGCAACACGCCTTTTTCCTTCACGCTGGGCCGCCGCCAGGTAATTGAGGGCTGGGACCAGGGCGTGGCCATGCTACCCAAGGGCAGCAAAGCGGTGCTTTACATTCCCTCGGCGCTGGGCTACGGTGCCCGCGGTGCCGGCGCCGATATTCCGCCGAATTCGGTGCTCCGCTTTGAAGTGGAGGTAACCGACATTAAATAATTATAAAAGCAGAAGGCCGCCGGAAATTTTCCAGCGGCCTTCTGCTTTTACAACTACCTCTGAAAGCGCTATTCTGCCAGCACTTCCGACAGAATATCCAGCGAGCGGATTTCGCCCATCTGCTCCACGTGCAGCTGGTAGTAGCGAATAACCACGTTCAGCAGCTCGCGGCGCACCCGGCCGTTGGGAATCGTGCTCTGAAATGGCTTGCTCAACAGCTCGTCAAAATAGCCTTCAAACTCGCGCAAGCGCAACGTTGGCGGGCTGCTCACGCCGTAGCTGGTTGGGGCACTACCCGCCATAATCACTTGGTCTACCAGCTCGCCGCCGGTGCTCACCCCGAAACCAAGGTAACCGGTCAGATGCAGTAAAAAAACCAGAGCAAAATTCTCCGTGCCGCTTTCCTGCTGGTCGAAGGCCAGCATGGTGTCGTGCAAGAAGTTAAATAGCGGCTCGTTCGGCTCCTCCTCGCGCACGGCCCGCGACACTACTTCCGACAGTAGCAGTACCACGCTGCTTTTCTGCACGTCGTAGGGCAGGGTTTGGTACGGTTCGGCGCAACGGTATTCCGACAGGCGCGAGAGCGTGCTACTGCCCTTAGGCGTGTAGGCCACCAAATCCAGCAGCGTAAAGGGCTGAAACAACGCAATGCGTCCCGGGGGCTTGGCTTTGCGCACGCCATTCACCACGTAGCTCTGCACGCCCAGCCGCTCGGTATAGATGCGGGCAATGATGCTCGTTTCGCGGTATTTCAGGTAGCTGAGGACAATGCCCCGGGTTTTGACTAGCATATAGTTTAAGCTGTTAGCTAAGAGCTTTCGGGCTGTTAGCCTCCCACAGAACAATAGCCAGCAGCTAATAGCTCTCCGCCGACAGCTTTTTTTATTACTTGCTCAGTACCGCTACTTTGCTCACGCAGGTGTTGTTACCATCGGCATCCGACGACAGCACCAGGTACATCCCGGAGCGCACGCGCTGGCCGTTGGCATCGGTCATGTTCCAGGTGAGGGTGCCGCCGGTGGCGGTAGTAGCGTACACCAGGTGGCCGGCCACATCGGTGATTTTCACCAGTGCATTGTTAGCCAAGCCCGAAACGCCCACTACGCCGGTGTAATCCGGCCGCACGGGGTTGGGCGAAGCTTTGGTACAGTTCGGGCTACCTTCGGTTAGCGTAGCCGAGCCGCGGTATGATACGACGCCGCCGTCGGTAGCCACCCATACGTCACCGGTACGGTCGTTCACCGTCACATCCACAATCCGATTGGAAGGCAGCGGGCTGTTATCGATGGTAAAGTGCAGCAAGGCTTCGTCGGCATCGGCGCTAAACAGCCACAGGCCTTCGTCCGTGCCAAACCATTTGCGGTTGGCGCCGTCTACGGCCACTGTCCGCACCGCGGTATTCCATAAGGCTGGGTAGCCCGCGCCCTCCCCGCGCCGCACAATGGGCGTGATAAAATTGGTTTCGGGATAGAAGGCACCGCTGGGGCCGCTCAGTCGGGCTGCGCCCAGCAGCGTAGCCACCCAGATGTCGCCCGTCCGGTCTTTCACTATATCGTAAATCTCGTTGCTCGGCAGGCCATTGGCCGAAGAAAAATACCGCGCCTGGTTATTAATCGGGTCCACGGCAATTACGCCCGGCCCGGCACCTGGGCTGCCGTCCGTTTTGCGCGATACCGACGCCCATACGAAGCCATTATCATCCAGGGCCAGACGGTCAAGAATCTGCATTCCCGGGATAAAAATTGCCGGTGAAGTTATGGTCGGCGGCGAAGTGCTGGGGTCCAGCTTAAACAAGCCGGAGGTCTGCTGCAGGCCATGCCGATTGGTTAGCCAGATGCTCCCGTCTACATCAGTAGCAAGGTCGGCGATGTAGCAGGTTTTATCGTTGTTATTAGCAGTCGCATTCCGCAATGCACTGTTATGAGCGTTGAGCGTATCATAGCTTCCCACGCCATTCCATTTCACCAGCCCATCACCGTAGCTGCCCACGTACAGGGTACCATCAGGCGTCCGGGTTCCCCGCACAAAATCGCGCACATGCGGAAAATCAGTAGTCGATGGTAAAGTCTGGCGGGTAAAGTTCGTCCACTGCCCGTTGGCATACTCATAAAAAGCGCCGTTTGAGCCGGCCGGCAAGTACCGGTCGTTGTAAAGCCCGCCAAATATAGTGACCTTGTTGCTACGGGCATCGGCCAGGATATTGAAGGCCAAGCTCGATTGCGGACCATTGGGTTGAAACAACTCTACCGTTGGCACCGCCCCCGGCACAATGCGCCGGAATCCTAACCCATAATCGGCTACATAATAGCTGCCGTCGCTGTTTTGCAAAGCATCAAGGGTTTGCAGGCCCGCCGTTTCTCTCGGAATCAATACCGACGGTACCGGCAGCCCATTACGATAGGCAATCTGTTGTATTGCACTATTATCGCTCAGTAACATGAGTCCGGTATCGGTAGCGCGTATCTGCCTCAACGCATTGACATACCCGACTTGCCGCCAGGTACCACCAGCTGCCGCATTCTGGTTGGGCAGGTATTCGAACACTCCTCCTTCCGGATTGCAGGCAGCATGCACCCGGCCATTCAGCGTGCTCAGCATGTGTCGGGTACGATTTCCCGGCGTAGGGCCCATCTTCCAGTTATTGTAATCCAGCAGGTTAGTGCTGCTGCTCAGGCGGCCACGCAGTATCCCGGCCGAAGTCGACACGAAAAGCGTATCGTGCGCCGTAGTAGCAGCATATGCCTGCACTACCGCCCCATTAGGACCGATATTGCTGTAGGTATCCGAAATTTCCAGCTTGGTCAGGTTTACGACCACCAACCCAAAATCAGTAGCAATGTACGCCCGGTCGCCCAGCACCTTCACCTGGTTTACAGTACGGGTGCCCGAAATAGCTTTGCGGGCCACATCATTCAGGTTACGAACTTTACCGTTAGGCTGAATGATGTCGATGTTATTATTGCGGTACACCACCACGGTTTGCTTTGTAAGCGGGTCGTAGTCAAGGCCTGCTATGCCGACATCGCTCAGCCCGTCGCGGCGCGACAGCACGTGCGTTGTATTCAGGGCTTTATCCAGAAAGTAAAAAGAGCTTTCGGTCCCCACATATATCCGGTCGCCGGCATCGGCCAGGAAAAGCGGCCGGTTGGCGGGCAAATGAAGCTGCCAGTCGCCGTAGCCTACGCTCTGCGCCCGGGCACTGCTGCCCAGCAGCACTAGCGAAAGAAAAAAACAAAAGCTGCGAAAGACGTGCGTCATAGCCAGAAAGAAAACCCAAAAAAATAAATTACCGCCGAAGCGCAACGTCCTACCAACGCCGACAGCGGCTGTTTAGTGCGTAGCCGCGGCCTGAATAGTGGCGGGCCGCTTGGCCTGCATGCCTGCCAGGAAGCACGGCCGGCACCGCGCCTCGTACGAATCGGTTTCGCCCAGCAGTACCTGGCTTTCGCTGGCCGCAATGCGGTACGAATAAGAAGCAATTTCGCCGCAGCACACGCACACGGCGTGTACTTTAGTCACAAACTCGGCCGTAGCCAGCAGCGCCGGAATCGGACCAAACGGCCGGCCCAGATAATCCATATCCAACCCGGCTACTACCACGCGCACACCATTGTTGGCCAGTTGCTCGCACACTTCCACCAACGAGCTGTCAAAAAACTGGGCCTCGTCGATGCCCACCACGTCCGAGCCTGCCGCCAGCAGCAGCATTTCGGCCGGCAGCGCCACCGGCGTCGAGCGGATGCTGTTGGCATTGTGTGATACTACATCTTCGGCGTGGTAGCGGGTATCGAGGGCGGGTTTAAAAATCTCAACCTGCTGCCGGGCAATGCGAGCACGGGTCAGCCGCCGAATAAGTTCTTCGGTTTTGCCCGAAAACATAGAGCCGCACACCACTTCAATCCAGCCCCGGTGGGGCGCATGGTGACGGTTGCCAACGCGTGGTTCAATAAACAATGTGAGTGCGAAGTTGAGGTGGTTTTGAAACCTAAAGTTAAGGACGAAGCCGGCAGGATGCCAGCCTTATTCTCGGCTGCGCAGGCCTACGCCCGCGCAGTCAGCGCCTTGCTTGGTTATTCGTATTGCACGTGCGGCAGCTTGGTAGCTTCGGGCACCCGCGCCAGTACTTCGCCCGTCAGCAGGCGGGCCTGGCAGGTCAGCCGCTCATCGGGCCGGAGCCGCCCGGCGCTGCTGTAGCGCAGCTCAGCCTCGGTGTGGGGCGCCAGATTTTCGGCCCCGGCCATCACCTGTATACGGCAGGTGGTGCAGCGGCCTTTGGCCCCGCAGGCGTGCCGCCAGTCAAAGCCCGCTGCCTGCAGCGCGGCTAGCAACGTCGTTTCGGACCGTGTTTCGATAACGGCGCCGGGCAAATTTTGAACGGTCAGGAGGGGCATTTATGCCTAACTTCGGCCGTTGAAACCGGCCTTTCTTATGCAAGACAAATATAGCCTCGCCAAGTGCGAGCAATACGGTCGCCGCCTCGCGGCCCGGCTCTGCGACCAGCACTTCGCTTCCCAGCCCGACGCCACCCTCGACGGCCCGGCCATCCTGAAATTCACTTCCGTCCGGCAACTCAATCTGCTGGTGATGCGCCAGCTCTTGCAGCAGTGGCAAAGCGAAACCGCCCGCTTACGCAGCCCTTATTTCGATTTTGAGGCTTCCGCCGTACAGGCCGCGCTCACGCAGTTTATGAACGTGTTGTCGCGCCACATGCGCCTCGACCGGGCAGCTTTCGAACCGCTACTGGCCCGCGCGGCGGCCGATACGCTGCTCATCGTGGCCGACCCCGTCGGTACTTTCGAGCGCCTACTCCTCGGCAATACCACCCAGCCCACCGTCGCCCAGCTGCGCGACAACCTGCGCTACTTCGATATCGACAAGGATTTTTTCACGGGTTTTATCGATAGTCTGCCACCCTCCCCGGAACTCACCCCCGAGTTCCTCCATCACCGCTTCGAGCTCTACCACGCCGCCAACTACAAGGCCCACCAGCCCATGCAACGGCTGGTGTCCACGCTCAGTAGTCTTCTACCTCTCACCGAAGCCGACCTGCGCGAGGATGGCCCGGTATCCGTCGCGTCGGTCCCGGCCAGTCCCCTCGAAAAACCTGCCGCTCCAGCTCCGCCAATCAGCGCGCCAGTTGTTTCAACTCCTCCTCCAGCGCCAGTTAGCCCGCCGCCTGCTCCAGTTTCGGCGCCGGTAATTGAGCCGATAGCTGAGCCGGTTCCAGTAGCTCCAGTTATTCCTACTTTCGTTGAGCCTACACCATCGGTGGCTTCCCGGCCCATGCCGGAGCCCACCGATTCCATTCCGCTCCACGAGAAGCTCAAAGCCTCCCAGCCCGCCGCCGCCCCGCTCGCCGAAACGCTACGGGCAGGCACCGCATCCTTCACCGAGCGCAGCGCCCCCAAAGTAGAAACCCTCCGCGAGGCCATTTCTATCAACCAACGGTTCAGCTTTATCAACGAGCTGTTCAATGGCGAAAACATGGAGTACCACGCCGCCATCCAGCACCTCGACTCGCTGCCCACCGCCGAGCAAGCCCGCGCTTACGTCACCTCCGACCTCGCCAGCCGCTACGACTGGAACAATAACCGCAAGGAGGAGCACGTCAATAAGCTCCTGAAACTCATCGAGCGGAAGTTCGCCTAAGCCCGCGCTATCGTGCAGCTGTTTGCTCCCGGCACCCGTGGCCGCCGTTGGTTTTTGCCCTGGTGTCTGGCCGTGGCCCTGTTGGCCAACTTGGCCTACCCCATGTACGTGCATTACGATTTCTCGCACTCGCTCGATACCCGGGGCTACCTCCGCATGGCCACCGGCCGCTTCGACAGCGTAAGTGTCACCCGCCGCTACCGAATACTGGTGCCCGCTGCCGCCGCCGTCGTCGCCGCACCCATCGCCAAAGTCTATGGCAAAATATGGCCGCAACGCCCTGCTGGTTATTGGCCCCTGCGCTTTGCCTTTTACCTGGTCAATTGTGTGTTACTGGCCGCCGCCGCCGCCACCTGGTTCAATGCCGCCCGTCTCAGCGGTGCCCCGGCTGAAGCCGCTGCCCTAGCCATGCTGGCAGTTCTCTCCAGCCGCTGGGCCGAATATGGCGCGGGCCTTCCCCTCACCGACAGTCTGTACTTATTAATTTTTGGCCTAAGCTATTATGCTTACCGCCAAGGCCGAGGAGCAGGTTGGGCCATCACTCTCAGCCTGCTCCTCGGCCCCTTAGCCAAGGAGTCCTTCGTCTTTTTATTACCCTGGATTTTCTGGTTTGGCCACCCCGCCCTGTCGTGGCCTAAGCAAGCTGCAGCGCTCCTTATGGGCTGCTTGGCGCTGGCCCTAACGCATCACTACATCGACCGCAGCATCGCCGCAGCCTCTACTGATAGTGTTTCTAACGCCCTAAATCACCTCGAGAATATCCGCTATTCCCTGCATCGGGCCGCTTCCCCCAAAGGCATCGGCGAGCTACTTAGCATCTTTGGCTTCTTCACGCTCATCCCTGCATTCGGCTTTTTTCTCAATAAAAGACGCACTAGTACCACCTCATTGGCAGCCCCTGAAAGGTTTGTCTTTCTAAACGGCGCCGATTTCTGGTTCGTAACCATTGTAGCAGTTCACATGCTGCTCTCCGGCGATTTGGGCCGCATGGGGTATTTAGCCGCTCCCGTTTTCGTAGTTCTATTAGCCCGTTCTTTCAAGAATTGGCGCACTTTGCTACAACGCTAGCATCGCTCCACAGCTTCTGGCCTTACCGCAGTAAATCCTGCTTACGATAAGCATCGATTGCCAGTAAGCTGAACAACAGCACAGTAAAAGACCACAGCGATGACCCTCCATAGCTGAAAAATGGCAATGGTATGCCCACTACCGGAGCCAGGCCCATGGTCATGCCCATATTCACCGTCATGTGGAAGAATAATATACTGGCCACGCAATACCCATAGGTCCGCCCAAATACGGATTTCTGTCGCTCCGCCACATACACTATTCGCCACAATAACGTCAGATATAGTCCAATTACGACGGCACTGCCCAACCAGCCAAACTCTTCTCCTACCGTACAGAAAATAAAGTCTGTACTCTGTTCCGGCACAAAATCGAATTTAGTCTGAGTGCCCTGTAAGAATCCTTTTCCAAGAAACCCTCCCGAGCCAAGCGCAATTTTGCTCTGGGTAACGTTCCACCCCTTTCCTAGTGGGTCTGCCGAAGGATTAATCAATACCTCAATCCGCTGCCGCTGGTGCTGTTGCAATACATTATTGTAGAAAAAATCTACCCCCAGCACCATCGCCACTACTATCGCCCATATCCCCACCGAAACCGGCAGAAAGTGCCGAAACACCCGCCGATTTACGACGAATACCATCAGCAGCACTGCCGTAAAAAAACTAATTAGCCACACTTTCGGCACCAGCAGCGCCAGTAACAGAATCACCGCCGCTGCCGCCAGCAATAACAAAATTAGAGGCGACATTCCCTCCCGGAAATAAGCCAACAATAGCGCGCCAAAGACCAAAGCTTGCCCCGATTCATTTGAAGCAACTATCAACAGCGGTGGCAATAGCGTTATACCAGCCAGTACCAATTGGTCACGCCAGTTCTGGTAGCGCAGGTTGATACCTGCCATAAATCGCGAAGCTGCCAGAGCAGTAGTGAACTTAGCAAACTCTGCTGGCTGTAGTCGGACCGGCCCTAACTCCAGCCAAGACCTTGACCCCGCAATCGGCCTGGCCACAAACATGGTAATCAATAGCAGCACTATCATCCCACCGTACAAAATATAAGCTAATGTATCATAAGCCTTATAATCCAACACCAACAACACAACTATCAACACCACCGCTGTCCCAATCCACAACAACTGCTTAAACCAGTTATAAGCCATCAATTGGTCAAAGCTCAGCAACGACAGTGGATTTGCCGGCGCATCCGGCGAATAGCTTGACGCATAAATCGAAATCCAACCTAACCCCACCAATAATACATACAGTAATACTGTAGGCCAATCAATACTTCGACTGTAGCGCGCAGGAATTGTTTGATTCATCACGTTAAAATAAACCCCAAACTGTGGCTATTGTCTACCTTGCGAAGAGGTGATAAAGCACGAATAAGCTACTATTCCAGATAGACAAGTGGGCAAATCTGTTAACTTCTTCCAAACCTCCCTAAAAGCAAACAGCCTGCCGCTGGTGAAAGCGGCAGGCTGTACTGAAAAGGTTGGCGGCGACCGACTCTCCCACCGGTGAAGGCAGTACCATAGGCGCACCGGGGCTTAACGGCTCTGTTCGGAATGGGAAGAGGTGAACACCCGGGCTAAAGCCACCATTGCTGGCGGGTCACTACGTGTTCGTGTAGCAACTCAATAACTCGACATAAGGGGACAAAAACGAAGCGCTGGTGGCGCACCTGACAAAATGAACTGGCTACTCTTGCGAGCAAACCGCGTTTGCGAAGCCCTCGGACACTTAGTACGGCTCAGCTATTCCATTTCTGGTTATTCACCTACCGCCTATCAACGTCGTCATCTCCGACGGTCCTTCAATTGGGAAATCTCATCTCCAGGGGAGTTTCGCACTTAGATGCTTTCAGCGCTTATCTCGTCCCAGCGTAGCTACCCGGCGCTGCACCTGGCGGTACAACCGGCGCACCAGCGGCTGGTCCATCCCGGTCCTCTCGTACTAAGGACAGGTCCTGTCAAATTTCCAACGCCCACCACAGATAGGGACCGAACTGTCTCACGACGTTCTGAACCCAGCTCGCGTGCCACTTTAATCGGCGAACAGCCGAACCCTTGGGACCTTCTCCAGCCCCAGGACGTGACGAGCCGACATCGAGGTGCCAAACCTCCCCGTCGATATGAGCTCTTGGGGGAGATCAGCCTGTTATCCCCGGCGTACCTTTTATCCTTTGAGCGATGGCCCTTCCATGCGGAACCACCGGATCACTATATCCGTCTTTCGACCCTGCTCGGCTAGTCGGCCTCACAGTCAAGCCCGCTTCTGCTATTGCGCTCTGCGTCCGGTTACCAAGCGGACTGAGCGGACCTTTGAAAGCCTCCGATACTCTTTTGGAGGCGACCACCCCAGTCAAACTACCCAGCAGCCACTGTCTCCCGAACACTCGGGATTAGGCATCAGGCACAG
>Ga0247804_10000329_pt1 | contig 21808 bp, 13 predicted proteins | sample UWRJL029104C1_FD_181142 | JGI IMG/M metagenome (GOLD analysis project Ga0247804, IMG submission 181142) | Plant litter microbial communities from Arlington Agricultural Research Station in Wisconsin, United States - UWRJ-L029-104C-1 | ecosystem: Environmental > Terrestrial > Plant litter >...
GGCGATTCTCTGCTTTTCGTGGCCGGCACCCTGGCTGCGATGCCTAACCCCGATACCGGCCAGCCGCTGCTGAACATCCTGTATCTGATTCCGCTGCTCATCGCGGCGGCTTTCATCGGCGACAATCTCAACTATTTCGTAGGCGACTACCTGGGGCCACGAGTGTTCCGGGAAGACTTTAAATTCCTGAAGCGCAAATACCTGGAGCAAACCCAAGCCTTCTATGCCAAGCACGGCGGCAAAACGATTATCATGGCCCGCTTCGTACCGATTGTGCGCACGTTTGCGCCGTTCGTGGCCGGTGTGGGCACCATGACGTACCGCTTTTTTGCTTCTTACAGCATTGCGGGGGCCGTGCTGTGGGTGGTTTCGCTCACGCTGGCGGGCTACTTCCTGGGCGGCTACGAAGTGGTACAAAAGAATTTTACCCTGGTGATTTATGGCATCGTGCTGTTTTCGGTGCTGCCGCCGCTGTTTCAGTTTCTGAAGCAGAAGCTGAGCGGCAAGCCCGCTAGTGTGAATGATTTGCCCAATGGACCGCTGTAAGCGTCACTCTATTTCAGTTATCCCTAAAAGCCTCGGCCTCGTTTGGCTGGGGCTTTTAATTTTATTCAGCAGCTTTTTACGCCTGATTTTCTCTTGCTTATGCGTCAGTTTGGCTTAATTGGCCGCTCTCTGCGCCACTCGTTTTCGCAAACGTATTTCACGCAGAAATTCGACTCGCTGCAACTCAAAAGCCATCAATACGAGCTGTTTGAGCTGGCTGATATTGCCGAGCTACCGGCTCTGCTGGCTGCCTACCCACAGTTGGAAGGCCTGAACGTGACCGTACCTTATAAGGAATTGGTAATGCCTTACCTCGATGAGCTGACGCCTACCGCCGCCCGCGTGGGTGCCGTCAACGTCATCCACCGCCTGCCGGACGGCCGCCTTATCGGCCACAACACCGATTACATCGGTTTCCGCGAGTCGCTGCGGCGCTTCTATCCGTTGCGGGGAGAGGAAAGCCGGGCGCTGGTGCTCGGCAAGGGCGGCGCCGCCAAAGCTATTGCCGTGGTGCTGCGCGACCTGGACATTCCGCACTCATTTGTGACGCGCAATCCGCTTGCCAGTAGCCTCAGCTACGACGACTTGACGCCACAGCTACTATCCCAGCACCGGCTGATTATCAACGCCACACCCCTAGGTACCTTTCCGAATGTGGACGAGTGCCCGCGTCTCCCCTACTCGGCTCTTACGTCGCAGCATTACCTCTACGATGTGGTGTATAATCCCGCCGAAACACTGTTTATGCGCAATGGACTGGCGGCTGGCGCACGGGTCAAGAATGGTTTTGAGATGTTGCGCTTACAGGCGGAGGCATCATGGGAAATATGGAATGCCGGTAAGGGACTGTCCTGCTGAACGCAGTGAAGCATACTATCGCGCCACAACGATTTCGTTCGGCCGTGATAAGATGCTTCACTACAGTCAGCAGGACAGTTCTTTATTCTTTCGAATCATCGTTGCGCACACTGCGCCGCGCCCGGTTCGGTCGGGTATCAATCTTGCCGAAACGGTAGCCAAAAGCCAGACGCATACTGCGCAACGGAATGTAGCTGTGCTGCTCCAGTGCAAACTGTGGGGTTTGCAGCTCAGTTTTCTGGTCGCGGCGGGCTTGCAGAAAGTTGTCGGCATTGAAGGTCAGGTCGCCTTTGTCGTGCAAAATGGTTGTGCGCAGGCCCACGGAATACCAGCTCCAGGCGGCGGCGCGACCCTGCAGCTGCACCCGCGAGGAGTTGAGGCCCGCAAAAGCCTGGGCGCTGAAGGTTTTCAGAGCCTTGATTTTAGTAGCGCTGAAGCGGAAGCTGGTATTAGCGTTTAAGCTGAATATCAGGCCTTCGTTCTTAGTATCCAAAGCACCGGAGCGGAGTACCAGGTAAGTGAGCGTGGCCGAGCTACCGATATCCCAGCCGGGCACGGGCTTGCAGGAGCCGTAGAGGCTGGTGCCGTAGCTGGCGTTGCGGGCGATATTGCCGTAGGTGGTGAGCACGGTGTCGGCGCGGCGGCTGCGCACGGCCTCGATGGCATTATTTGTCTGGCGCGAAAATACGCTAAGGTTCAGCACCGCGCCATTCCAGAAAGAGCTGGAATCGTTGACAAACGTGCTATAGCTGATATCGTAGTTATCCGCAAATTCGGGCGCCAGCTCGGGGTTGCCCTTGCTCACGTTGAATTTATCGACGCGGTTCTCGTAGGGGTTCAGATACGAGATGTTGGGGCGCTGCACGCGGCGACCGTAGGCCAGACGCAGGGTGTTGCCGGGCTTGCGGGTGAAACTCACGTTGGCATTGGGCAGCAGCGTGGTGTAGCCGCTACTGAAGCGTGTTTCGGCATACTGCGTGAAGCGGCCAACGATGTCGGTGCGTTCCAAGCGAGTACCGAGACGGCCGCTGAGCTTTTTACCCAGCTTACTATTGCCAAAGCCAAAGCTATAGGAGGCATAGCTGGCCGCGATATTCTGGGTGTAATCAAAACCGTTGGAACGGCGCCGGTCGCGCAGGAATGGGCCGGTTTCGCCGCGCAGAGTGTCAATCTGGTAATCGCTCAGGGCGCGGCGCAGGATGGCCTTGCCGCCCACTTCCAGCGTGCGGCGCTCGCCCAGCGGGTGGGCATAATCGGTCTGCAGCGTGGTTTCGATGCTTTGGGGCTCGTTGCGGCTGGTTTCCTGGTATGAAGGCAGGCCGCTGGCCGTGGTGCGGTTATCATACTGGTCGAGGTCGTAAGGCTGCAGGCTGCGGTTGCGCAGGTGCTGGCCCAGCACGCTCCACTCGCGCCGCCGCTGCCCCTCGAAAGTGCGCGTGTAGCTGCCGCTCACGTCGAAGCTACGGGCGCTGCTGCGCGAGTCGGTGGCGCGGGTGAACAGCTGCGGACGCGCCCCTACGAAATCGTTGATTTGCTGGCCGGTGCTATGGTTGCGGCCTTGGTTGCCGTGCAGGCCCAGCGTGAAATTGTGGTGCTTGGCGGGGTCATAGTCGAGGGTCAGGCGAGCGTCGCCGCTGCCGCCCACGCCGTAGCCGCGACTGTCCTGGTGTAAGGTCGAAATTGTCAGGCCGTCGCTATCAAAGTTATTACGGGTCAGGCTACTGGCGCTTGGGCTGTAGTTCACGTAGCCGCTGGCGCTGCTGTTGACGCCGATTTTGCCGCGTCGCACGTTCAGGTTGGCGTAGGCATTGGAGCCGCGGTTGCCGGCAGCGGTGCCTACACTGCCATTCACCCCATACAGATTGTTCTTTTTCAGCACAATGTTTATCACGCCGGCGGCTCCTTCACCATCATACTTGGCGCTGGGGCTGGTAATTACCTCCACGCTCTGAATCTGGTCGGCGGGCAGCTGCTTGAGGGCATCAGCCAAGTTGCCGGCCAGGATACTGCTGGGCTTGTTGTTGATGAGCACCCGCACGCTGCTACTGCCGCGCAGCTGCACATTACCGTCGAGGTCCACGTTGAGCAAGGGCACTTTGCGGAGTACGTCGGCCGCTACGCCGCCTTTGTTGGTCAGGTCGCGGTCAGCGTTGTACACCAGGCGGTCAGGCAGGATTTCCACCACTGGCCTGGTGCCGGTCACCGTCACTTCTTCCAGATTTTGGCTACTGGTTTTCAGAATAATATTACCCAATTCAGTAAGTGTGCCGTTCACACTCACGGCCCGAACCAACGGTGCGTAGCCTACAAAGCTCACCTGCAGCCGGTAGCTGCCCGCCGCAAGGTCGCGCAGCATGAAGCGGCCCTGCTCATCGGCCACGGTGCCGGCCACGGGCGCGGTGCCCGTCGGCGGCAGCAGCGCCACCGAGGCATACTCCACGGGCTTGCGGGTGGCGCTATCCAGCACCACGCCACTCAGGCGGCCGGCATTTTTAACTACGTCTGATGGGATAGTTTGTGCCCACACGGCGCGGGGCAGCCCCAGCCCGAATAGCCCGAAGCTCACCCCGAGCCACCACGTTCTCAACAGACTTTTAAACAGCGAAATAATATAACCCACAACCTATTACCCGATAAGAACCACAAAGGTAGAACTGTTCCGGGGGTACCCCAAGCCTTTTAAAATAAGTTGGTTAATTTTAAGGCAGCGGAGTAACGCGGCCGCGCCGCAAGTTTCTACTACCGGCCGTTGCAACCCTTTGCCGGGTGGGCGGCTCCCTGTTCTGCGAGCTGGCCACGGGGCCGGTTTCGCGGCTCTTATCCTACCCACCATGACGCACTTTTCTACTTGCTCTGCTGCTGGCCGGGCCTTCATGCTGCCTACTGCGGGGCAGCCGGGCGCATGAGCGCGGCCGCCTGGTCGCTGGGGCAGTTGTTTGCGCCCCGCGCCGAGGAGGTAACCAGCACCCCGCGCCTCACGGCCAGCCGCACGACCAGCGCCGCCCCCACCGAGGCCGAGCTGATTGACGGCTGCCTGCGCGGTAGTCAGCTGGCGCAAAAGCAGCTCTACGAAAAGTACGCCGGCCGCATGATGGCCGTGTGCCTACGATACGCCCAAACCACCTTCGAGGCCGAAGACGTGCTGCAGGAAGGTTTTATCACCGTATTCCGCACCCTGGGCAGTTTCCGCCGCGAGTGCCCGCTGGAATTCTGGGTTCGCCGTATTATGGTGAATGCTGCGCTGCGCCAGCACCGCCGCAATGCCCCGCTGGTGGCAGTAAGCGAGGGCGAATACCCTGAAACACTAGCCAGCGAGGAATTTACGCTCAGTAATTACAATTTTCAGGAACTCCTGGAAATGGTGCAGGAGCTGGCCCCACGCTACCGCATGGTGTTCAACCTGTACGCTATGGAAGGGTACAACCACAAGGAAATCGGCGAGTTGCTGGGAATTACCGAGGGTACCAGCAAGTCGCAGTATTCCCGGGCCCGCGTTATTCTACAAACTAAACTGGAGCGCCTGAGTGCTCCGCGTCGTCATGTCAGCTAATCCTATCGATTCGACTACTACCGATAAGCCCACCGGCAGCCTGGAAGACTTGTTTCGCCACCACCTGGCGGAGGCGGCCGTGCCGCCCCGCGCGATGGTGTGGGAACAGATTGACAACTCGCTGCTGCAGCGGCAGAATGAGCAGTACCGCCGCCGCCTCACCGCCACGCGCTGGGTGGCGGCCGCCAGCATTGCCATTGCCACGCTGGCCGGCACCGGCTGGTGGGCCACCCACGATGCCCTGGAGCACGACCGCGCCGACCTAGCCGCCGTTACCCACCGAATTGAAGTGGCCGAAGCTGGGCAGCGCGGCCAAGGCGCTGGCAGTTTGAACAGTTCGGCCTCTGAAGCCAGCTCGGGTATAGCACAAAATGCGGCGGCGCCTACCGCTGTGGGTCGCGTCGCCCAATCCGGCTCTACCAGTTCGGCAGCAACCGGCTACGCGGCCATTGATGCTTCGGCTAGTCGGGCAATGACTCCGGCGGGCAGCGCTGTTTCCGTAGCTTCGGCGGGCACGCCGGGCAGCCAGAACCGCGCTAATGCCTCGTTGGTAGCCGCCAGCACAGCAATTGGCGGTCAAAGCAGTAGCGCTTCCCGCCAATTCAATCAGCAAGCTGCCGCCTCGACCTCGATGGCGGCCGTAGTGGCTGCCGGCGCGGGCAAAACCCCGGCTGGTCAATCGGCCGGGCAACTGGCGGGCGTTACGACTGGTACGTCCGCAACGGTCGGGCTGCTTGCCACTAGTCTTAATACTGGTATCGAAGGCCTGACCTCTTCGGCTGCACGCAATGCGGTGGCGGCTTCGGTAGCCAGCACCAGCGCTACGGCAGCCGGCAGCAGCTTTGCCAATCGGCAAAATGATGCGACAAACATTCTCAACAACAGCCATGTGACCGAGGACTTGGCCCTGCTGGCCAGCCGCACCACCGCCCTGAACCTGGCCGACGCTACCGCCCTGCCCACCGGCTTCGCCACCGTGGAGGTGCCTGCCGACGGCACGCCGCCTGCCACGCCCCCGGCGCGCAAGTGGCAGTTTGGCGCCAGCTACGCGGCCGGTGTATTCAACCCTAATATCAACTTCTCGCGCGCCGGCGGCGCCGCCGAGTTCGATTACAACCCGGCGCTGGGCGCCAATTCGCCTGCTCTTTCGGAGGCTGCGGCGGCCGAGTACCGGAACAACCTGCGTCCCGGTTTCAGTCAGCGACTGGCGGTGCGGGCCACGCGCCGCCTGGGCGGCCGCCTGGCCCTCAGCACCGGTGTCGAACTGGCGCAGAGCCGGGCCTCCTCGGCCAGCAGCCTCGCCTTCGTGGGCGAGCAGGTGCCCGACTTCGGCCAGAGCCCGGGCGGCCCGATGCGCACCACCAACTTCCGCTACCAGACGGCCAGCGTGCCAGTAGAGTTGCGCTACGCCAACCCCGTGAAACGCGGCCTGAGCTTGTATGGCCGCGTGGGTGCCGCCGTGAGCGCTCTGCTGGGCGTGCGCGCTGAGGTAGAAGGCATTCCCGAAGCCACCCGCTCCTACTCCATCGCCGCTGAAGGGCCGTACCGCCGGGTGCTGGCCAATGTGCGCGGCGGCGTGGGCGCGCAGTACCGCCCCACTGTCGGCCACTGGACGGTGAGCCTGGGGCCGATGGCCGAAATCGGCCTTGTGTCGCTGAATGCGCATCCGGCGCAGAATTTCAGCAGTCAGAGCCGGGCATATAGCCTGGGCCTGGAAGCCGGGGTGGAATTTGGCCGGGCGGCGAAGTAAAAAGAACGTCATCCTTTTGGCTGCGGCTCAGGATGACGTTCTTTTTTTATTCTCCCCTTCCCTTTTTCTCAAAACTGGGGAAACCCAAACTCCCCGGCAGCGGTTAAATCAGGCTGAGCTTTTTCGGCCTAACTTGCCCGTTGATGGAGTACCAACTCACTTCCGAATTTAAGCCGACCGGCGACCAGCCGACGGCCATTGCCAAGCTTGTAGAGGGTGTAGAAAACGGCGAGCACGCCCAGGTGCTGCTGGGCGCCACCGGCACCGGCAAAACCTTCACTATGGCCAACGTCATTGCCCAGACCGGCAAGCCGGCCCTGGTGCTGTGCCACAACAAAACCCTGGCCGCCCAGCTCTACGGCGAGTTCAAGGCCTTCTTCCCGCAGAACGCCGTCGAGTACTACATCAGCTACTACGACTACTACCAGCCCGAGGCCTACATTGCCAGCACCGATGTGTTCATCGAGAAGGACATGGCCATCAATCAGGAGATTGAGAAGCTGCGGCTGCACTGCACCTCCACGCTGCTCAGCGGGCGGCGCGATGTGGTGGTGGTGGCCTCGGTGTCGTGCATCTACGGCATCGGCAACCCCGAGGAATTCAGCAAGAACGTCATCTTCCTGAAGCCCGGCATGCGCTACTCGCGCAACAACCTGCTTTACCAGTTTGTGCAGATTCTGTACTCGCGCACCGAGGTGGAATTCACCCGCGGCTCGTTCCGCGTGAAGGGCGACACGGTGGACGTATTCCCGGCCTACGCCGACTACGCCATTCGCATCTACTTCTTTGGCGATGAGATTGAAAGCGTGCATAAGATTGACCCCGTCAGCGGCAAGAAGCTGAGCGACGAGACGACCGGACTCGCGCTGTACCCGGCCAATTTGTTCGTGACCGGTAAGGAGACGCTGAACGAGGCCATCAAGCAGATTCAGTTCGACATGATGCAGCAGCATTCCTACTTCGAGAAGGAAGGGCGCGATGCGGAAGCCAAGCGCATTCTGGAGCGCACGGAGTTTGACCTTGAGATGATTAGAGAGCTGGGCTACTGCTCGGGCATCGAGAACTATTCGCGGTATTTCGACGGCCGCACGCCCGGCACGCGGCCCTTCTGCCTGCTGGACTATTTCCCCAAGGACTACCTGCTGGTGGTGGACGAAAGCCACGCCACGATGCCGCAAATCCGGGCCATGTGGGGCGGCGACCGCGCCCGCAAGACGGCCCTCATCGAGTACGGCTTCCGCCTGCCTTCGGCGCTGGACAACCGGCCGCTGACCTTCAATGAGTTCGAAAGCATGTACCAGCAGGCGGTGTACGTATCGGCCACCCCGGCCGACTACGAGTTGGCCCAGGCCGACGGCGTGGTGGTGGAGCAAATTATCCGTCCTACCGGCCTGCTCGACCCTATTATCGACGTACGCCCCAGCGCCAACCAGATTGACGACCTGCTCGACGAAGTGGACGAGCGGGTGAAAGCCGGTGACCGCGTGCTGGTAACCACCCTCACCAAGCGCATGGCCGAGGAGCTGAGCAAATATATGGACCGCCTGGGCATCAAGGTAGAATACGTGCACTCGGACGTGAAAACCCTGGACCGCGTGGAAATCCTGCGCAAGCTGCGCCTGGGTGAAGTGGACGTGCTCATTGGCGTAAACCTGCTGCGTGAAGGGCTTGATTTGCCCGAAGTAAGCCTCGTGGCCATCCTTGATGCGGATAAGGAAGGCTTCCTGCGCGACCAGCGCAGCCTCATCCAGACCATGGGCCGGGCGGCCCGGAACGAGAACGGCAAGGTTATTCTCTACGCCGACCGCATCACCGGCTCGATGCAGCGGGCCATGGACGAGACGAACCGCCGCCGCGCTACCCAGTTGGCGTACAACGAGGAGCACGGCATCACGCCGCGCACCGTGCGCAAGAGCCACGCCCAGATTATGGGCCAGACCGACCTGGCCGACTACCGCACCGTGGAGCCGCAGGCCTACGCCGGCCCCGATGCCGACGGCGGCGTGCTGGCCCTCGCCGCCGAGCCCGTGGTGGCCATGATGGACCGCGCCGGCCTCGAAAAACTCATCAAGCAGACCGAGAAGCAGATGGAAGCGGCCGCCAAGGAGCTCGACTTCCTGCAGGCGGCCAAGCTGCGCGACGAGCTGGCGGCGCTGAAGCAGATGCTGAAGACGAAGCGGGAGTAACTTGCGCCTGTTCCCACCCTTTTACTCCAAGCATTAATGACTTTCTTTTGCGTTAAACACTTTTTTTCGTTTCGGCTTTCATTGTTGGCAATAATCTTATTGCTAGGCATCACCTCCAATATTATTGCTCAAACGGCAGCCCCTCCTGCTTACGAGTTTTTAACCGTTACAACATTTGAATCACCAACAGAAGTGTTGGCTAAAATGATTATCGTACCCCCTTTTGCAGGTAAGAGCGAAATTCAGCTGGAAGACTTTGGTGGCTTTTCGGCTTCTAAAAATCTGGACAAGCTGCAACGGAATACTCTATTGATAAACCAGCAACTCAGCGCTATCACCAGCGCTGGCTGGGAGCTAACCAACGTGTACCCGGTTGCAGAAATGCGAGGATTTATTACGCGTTACCTGTTTCGCAAAGTAAAAAACTGATGGCTTCTTTCTACTGGCTATCTTGTCTTACCTAGCAGGATGTTAGTGGGGGTTCTTTACCACGCTGATGGCGCCATCGTGCTCCAGCCGCACAGTTGCTACCTGCTTGAGGTCATCGACGTTGGCGGCGGCGCGCACACCGGCCTGCACTGCCTCGGCGCTGACGCTGGCGCGGCGCATCTCCTTCTTGTTGAGCTCACCGCCTTCGGCCAGAATGCTGGATTCGCCCTTGACTAAGCGGCCGAGGGCGGGGAAGAAATAGGTGGCATAAGCTAGGGCGCGGTGCAGCAGCACCAGCGTGGTGGCGGCGGCCAGGATGGTAAAAAACGGTGCATCGGCCGCAATGGCGCGGCTGAGCGTGGCCCCGAGCATGAACTTCACAATCATGTCGAGGGCCGAATTGCTGGCGAAGATGCGGCGGCCGGAGATGCGCAACAACAGCAGCGCGATAAGGAAGACGACGCCGGTGCGGGCCGAAATCTGGCTGGCGCTGATGGTCTGGGCATTTTCGTGGAGGCCAATGAGGTCGGCGAAGAAGTTCTGCATAAGGATTGACAAGGGTTAATCGGGTGTACGTAGCGCGGACTTTGGCGGGCGCCGACCTGCGGTCGTAGCCCGCGAGTCCGCGCTATTTGGTCGTTCAGACTTGCGGACTACAACCGCAGGTCGGCGAGTAGCCAAAGTCCGCGCTACATTCGCAGTTCACCTTTGCCTGCACGCTAGTATGGACCTGAATTACACCGCCGACCCCGGCCTGACCAGCGAAGACCTGGCGCCGGTGCCCGCCGGGCGCCGCCACTGGGGCACCTGGAACTACGCCGCCCTGTGGATTAGCATGAGCTTGTGCATTCCCACCTACATGATGGCCAGCTCGCTCATCGGGGGCGGCATGAACTGGTGGCAGGCGCTGCTTACTATCTTCCTGGGCAACACCATCGCGCTGGTGCCCATGCTGCTCAATGGCCGGGCCGGGGCGCGCTACGGCATCCCGTTTCCGGTGTTTGCGCGGGCCAGCTTCGGGGTGCGGGGGGCCAATGTACCGGCTTTGCTACGGGCCGTCATTGCCTGCGGCTGGTTTGGCATTCAAACCTGGATTGGCGGCTACGCGCTCTACCAGATGGGCGTGCTGTGGTGGCCGGGACTGGGCACGCTGCCGGCCGTGTTTCCGGCCTCGTGGGAGCTGGCGACGGGGCCGGCCATTACGTTTCTACTCTTTTGGGGGCTGAATATGTATGTGGTGAAGCTGGGCGTGGACAGCATCAAGCATCTGCTGGTTTTCAAGGCTTTCTTTCTGCCGTTGGCGGCACTGGCGCTGCTCATCTGGGCCATTGGGGCGGGCCACGGGCTGGGGCCGATACTGGCGCAGCCAGCCAAATTTGCTTCGAGCGCGGCGTTCTGGGCTTTCTTTTTTCCCTCGCTCACGGGCATGGTGGGGTTTTGGGCCACGCTGTCGCTCAATATCCCCGATTTCACCCGCTATGCCGTGAGCCAGCGGGCGCAGCAGCTGGGCCAGGCCATCGGGCTGCCGACGTCGATGACCCTGTTTTCCTTCGTGGGAGTGGTGGTGACGTCGGCTACCTTCATCATCTACGGCGAAACCATCTGGGACCCGGTGGTGCTGGCGGGCAAGTTCGACAGCAAGCTGCTGGTGAGCTTCGCCATGCTGGCCGTGGCGCTCTCGACCTTGGCTACCAACATTGCGGCCAACATCGTGAGCCCGGCCAACGACTTTGCCAACCTCGACCCGACCCGCATTTCCTTTAAAACCGGGGGCTACATTACCGGGCTTATCGGGCTGTTTATTTTCCCCTGGAAGCTCATTGCCGACCCGTCGGGCTACATTTTCACCTGGCTGGTGGGGTATTCGGGGCTGCTGGGGCCCATCGGCGGCATCATGATTGTGGATTATTACCTGCTGCGCGGGCAGCGGCTGAACGTGGCGGACCTCTACCAGTACAAAGGAGAGTATGCCTACCGGGGCGGCTACAACCCGGCGGCGCTCATTGCCTTGATTGTCGGGGTGCTGCCCAACGTGCCGGGCTTCCTGGTGGCTATCAATGTGGTGGAGAAGGCGGCGGTGTGGCCCTGGCTGACGGGCGTGTACAACTACGCCTGGTTTGTGGGCTTCGCGGTGGCGGGCGTGGTGTATCGGGGGCTGATGCGGCGAACCACCGGAGCCTTAGCGCGGCTTTAGCGCCGCCGTAAGGTGCCCCCTGCCCGGTGCAGCCAGGGGAAGTTGGTGAATGATGCGCCCTGTTTGCTCTCCAACGTGCCCTGTTTGCTCTCCAACGTGCCCAGGTTGGAGAGCAAACAGGGTACGTTGGAGAGTAAACAGGGCACGTTGGAGGACAATCTGGGCACGTTGGAGAGCAAACAGGGCACGTTGGAAAGTAAACAGGGCACGTTGGAGGGCAACGTACCCACGCCAGACTTCAGCCCAACGCCGAAACCAGCTGCTGCCCTGGCCGCGAAGCCTAGCCAAGTCAGCCTATTACGTGGCGCTGCCCCGCCCGAATGGCAGGCCGTGCTACGCTGCGCGAAGCCCACGCCGCCTGCTTTTCGTAGAGCCTGCATGCTACGCTGGGCCGACATCATCAAATACGCCACCTACGGCAATCCTGAGCCGCCCCGGCGCCTGACGCTGACCGAGACCGAGTGGGCCGCCCGGCTCACGCCGGCGCAGCTGGCGGTGCTACGCGGGCGCGGCACCGAGGCGCCCTACCGCAACGCTTACTGCCGCAGCTACGAACCGGGCCGCTACCGGTGCGCCGGCTGCGGCAGTGGGTTATTTGAGGCTGCCACCAAGTACCACGCTATTTCGGGCTGGCCCAGCTTTACCCAACCGATGGCGAAGCATGCCATCACCTACCACTTCGACTACGCGCATCAGATGACGCGCATTGAGGTGCGCTGCAACACCTGCGGCGGGCACCTGGGCCACGTTTTTCCCGATGGGCCGGCGCCGGCGGGAGTGCGGTACTGCATCAATTCGGTGAGTGTGCGCCAGGAGGGCACTGGGGAGTAGGGGCCCGGTCCGGCCATCCGCGCCGGCCTTACGTACGCCGGTAGTTTCCTGCTGCCTCCCATGCCTTCCCCAACTCCTCCCCAAAACCTGACCGCCGCCGTGCGGGTGCGCGGTGCCCGCGAGCACAATCTCAAAAACATCGACGTGGACATTCCGCGCGATGCGCTGGTGGTGTTCACCGGCGTGTCGGGCTCCGGCAAATCGTCGCTGGCCTTCGGCACGCTCTACGCCGAGGCCCAGCGGCGCTACCTGGAGTCGGTGTCGCCGTATGCGCGGCGCTTGTTTCACCAGATGGCGGTGCCGGAGGTGGACAGCATCGACGGGCTGCCGCCGGCCGTGGCGTTGCAGCAGCAGCGGGGCACGCCCACTACCCGCTCGTCGGTGGGCAGCGTCACTACGCTGTCTAACCTGGTGCGGATGCTGTACTCGCGGGCGGGCCACTATCCGCCGGGCCAGGGCATTGTGTACGCCGAGGGCTTTTCGCCCAACACGCCGGAGGGCGCCTGCCCCACCTGCCACGGCCTGGGCCGGGTATATGAAGTGACGGAGGCCAGCATGGTGCCCGACTCCTCGCTCACCATCCGGGAGCGGGCGGTGGCGGCCTGGCCGCTGGCCTGGGGCGGGCAAAATCAGCGCGATATTCTGGTGACGATGGGTATCGACGTGGACCGGCCCTGGCGCGAGCTGCCCCAGGAAATCCGCGACTGGATTCTCTTCACCGACGACCAGCCCGTAGTGCCCGTGTACCCCGGCTACTCGCCCGCCGAAACCCAGGCCGCCCTCCGGCGCAAGGAGCAGCCCAACTACATGGGCACCTTCAGCAGCGCCAAGCGGCACACGCTGCACACCTTCGCCAACACCCAGAGCCCGCTGATGAAAAAGCGGGCCCTGCAGTACATGCTCAGCACCGAGTGCCCGCTGTGTCACGGCAAGCGCCTGCGCCCCGAGAGCCTGGCCGTCACCTTTGCCGGGCTCGACATTGCAGATTTTACCCGCCTGCCGCTCAAGCAGGTGGCTGGGCTGCTGCGGCCCTACGCCGACGGCTCGGCCCTCTCCGATGCCCAGGCCGCAGCCCACCCCGAGCAGGTCGAAACTGCCCGCCGCATCACCGCCGACCTGGTGGCGCGGCTGGCCGTGCTGCTCGATTTAGGCCTGGGCTACCTCTCGCTGGAGCGCAGCACGCCCACGCTCTCGCCCGGCGAGCTGCAACGTCTGCGGCTGGCTACGCAATTGTATTCTAACCTCTTCGGGGTGGTGTACGTGCTCGATGAGCCCTCCGCCGGCCTGCACCCCTCCGATACCGAGGCGCTGCTGACGGCGCTCAAGACCCTGAAGGCGGCGGGCAACTCCCTATTCGTGGTGGAGCATAACCTCGACGTGGTGCGGCAGGCCGACTGGCTGGTGGACGTAGGCCCCGACGCCGGCGAAAAGGGCGGCCGGATTCTGTACAGCGGCCCGCCCGCCGGACTAAATGAGGTGAAAGCCTCGCACACGCGCCGGTTTTTATTCACTGAACCTAAAGCTACTGTCGCGTCCCACGCGGTACGTCAGCCTAGTGGGCAGCTGCGGCTCGAAGGCGTGAGCCGCAACAACCTTGATAATCTGAGCATCGAATTTCCCCTCGGCGTGCTCACCACCGTCACCGGCGTGTCGGGCTCGGGCAAGAGCAGCCTGGTGAGTCAGGTGCTGGTGGAGCTGGTGAGCGCCGCATTGGGGCAGGAAGTCCTCACCGAGGAAGAAGAAACCGACCCCCTGGAGCAGGCCGCACCCCTGCCGGTGGGCGGGCGCATCGCGGCGGGCATGGAAACCATTAAGCGGCTCGTGCAGGTCGACCAGAAGGCCATCGGCCGCACCCCGCGCTCCAACATGGCCACTTATACCGGCCTCTTCGACCACGTGCGCAAGCTGTTTGCCGCCACCCCGGAGGCGCGCAAGCGCCGCTACGACGCTGGGCGCTTCTCGTTTAACGTGGCCAAAGGGCGCTGCGAGCACTGCCAGGGCGAGGGCTTCGTGATGGTGGAGCTGCTGTTTCTGCCCAGCGTGTATTCGCCCTGCCCGGTGTGCCACGGCACCCGCTACAATGCCAAAACCCTGGAGGTTACTTATAAGGAAAAGAACATCGCCGAAGTGCTGCACCTCAACGTGGACGACGCCTGCGCTTTCTTTGCCGACGATGCCACCGTGCTGCGCCCCCTGCAGGTGCTGCGCGACGTGGGCCTGGGTTACCTGCGCCTCGGCCAGCCCGCCACCGAGCTGTCGGGCGGCGAGGCCCAGCGCATCAAGCTGGCTACCGAGCTGCAACGCGCCCAGCGCGGCCACGCTCTCTACGTGCTCGACGAGCCCACCACCGGCCTGCACCCGGCCGACGTGGAGCGCCTCCTGGCCCAGCTGCAGCTGCTCGTGGACGCCGGTAACACCGTGGTAGTGGTGGAGCACGACATGCGCGTGGTGGCCGCCAGCGACTGGGTGCTCGACATCGGCCCCGGCGCGGGCGAGGAGGGCGGCCACGTGGTGGCTCAAGGCCCGCCGACGGCGGTGGCCGTAGCGGCAGGAAGCAAGACGGGGCCGTACCTACGGCGGTTTTTGATTGGGCGCAGCACCTAGAGCCCTCTCAAACCCAGCCGTAGCAGGGCCCGCCTACGTATGCCCTGCAGCGCCGCTGCTATCCTTGCCTCTTCTTATTTCTGCCGCCATGAAAATTTACATCAAATACATGGTGGGCGGGCGTAGCAAGCGCCTGGTGCAGCGACAGCTAACTACCATGGGCCTGCGTGGTGGCCCCGTGGAGCAGGGCCAGGTAGAGCTGCTGCTCTCGCCCACCGTGGCCGAGCACCACCAACTGCGGCTAGCGTTGTTGAGCGCCGGCCTGGAGCTGCTGGACGCTGGCAAAGCCCGGTTAATCGAAAAGATTAAGGCTGCAATTGCCCTCATGGTGCTGGGGGCCGAGCTGGCACCCAAAACCACCCACTCGGAATACCTCAGCCAGGAGCTGCACCAGGGCTACGCCGCTCTGTCCACGCTGTTTTCCGACGGCACGGGCGGCACTATCGAACAGTACATCATCCAGTTCCGCATCGAGCGGGTGAAGGAGCTCCTGCTCTACGACGAGCTCAACCTGACCCAGATTTCCTACCAGCTCAACTTCAGCAGCGTGGCCCACCTGTCGAACCAGTTCAAGAAGGTAACCGGGCTAACTCCCAGCGCCTTCAAGAAAAACTGGCGGCAGCAGCAGCCGACGGCCGCCACGGGTAATTCTGCAATTCATTTCTGTAATCATGTAATGTTTCCGGGGGTCCGTAGGATGACCTTTGACTAGTGAGAAAACCTACCCTCACGGACCCGAAACATCATGAAGAAAACCTTATTTACCATCCTTTTAGCAGGACTGGCGCTGGCATTGCCAACGGCCGGTTTTGCACAGGTAGCGCCGGCCCTGGGGGCCGCCAGTAGCTTCGTGCTGTTTACTGCCGTGGGCGCGTTCGACAACGTGGGACCGACCTTCGTCAGTGGCGACATTGGCACCAACGCCGGGGCTTTCAGCGGCTTTCCGCTGGGCGTGCAGCTCACGGGCACCATCAACGTGGCCAACACCCTCTCGACCCAGGCCGCCACCGACGTGCAGACGGCCTACGGCCTGATGTCGGCCATCCCGTGCGTGGTGCCGCTGGCGGTGCTGGGCGGCCCGCCCGCCACGCCGCAGGTGCTGCTGCCCAACGAGTACTGCGTAAGTCAGGCCACCACCCTGGCCGGCAACCTGATTCTGGACGCCCAGGGCGACCCCAACGCCACTTTCTTCATCCGGGTGGGCGGCGCGCTCACCACCGGCGAAGGCTCGACGGTGACGCTGATTAACGGCGCTTCGGCCAGCAACGTGTACTGGCAAGTGGAGGGCCGCGTAGACATGGGCCGGATTTCGGTATTCCAGGGCACGCTCATCGCCGACGGCGCCATCAACATGATTGAGGGCGCCAGCCTGACCGGCCGCGGCTTGTCGCGCGGCGGCGCCATCACCCTCGATACCAACACCGCCAGCCTGGCCATCGTGACCGATGTGGTGTGGAACGGCAGCCAGAGTACCGATTGGTTTACGGCCGCCAACTGGACGCCCGCCACGGTGCCCACCAGCACCATCAACGCCTACGTGCTGACCGGCGCGCCCCGCTACCCCGTGCTGGTGGGCGGCACCGCCCTCGCCCAGCAGCTCATCCTCGGCCCCAATGCCAGCGTGACGCAAAACGCCGGCAACCTGGTGGTAAACCAGGCCTGGACCAACAACGGCACCTTCACCGCTACCGGCGGCCTCGTGGCCCTGGGCAGCGAGTCGAACGTGGCTCCGGCGGTGGCCCTGAACGGCAGCAGCCTCACCCGCTTCTGGAACCTGACCGTGGCACCCACCGGCGCCCAGCAAACCGTCCAGGCCGCCGGCCTGGCCGTGCAGCGCCTGCTCACCCTCAACGGCGACCTCACCACCAACGGCCGCCCGGCCACCCTGCTGTCGGACGCCACCGGCACGGCCATGATTGCGAATGACGGCGGCGAAGTAGTGGGCACGGCTACCGTGCAGCGCTACATCAGCCCCAGCCTCAACGCGGGCATGGGCTACCGCCAGCTAACCAGCCCGGTGAGCGGCATGACCGTGGCCGGCCTGGCTACCACCGGCTTTAGCCCGGTAGTGAACCCGGCTTACAACAGCTCGCCCACCCCGGGCACCGTGACGCCCTACCCCACCGTGTATGGCTACGACCAGGGTGTGCTGGCCACGGCTACCAACGACCAATCGGCCTTCGACAAAGGCTGGCAGTCGCCGGCTACGCTGGCCGATGTGATGAGCGTGGGCCGCGGCTACACCGTGCAGATGCCCTCTAACGTGACCGTCAACTTCGCCGGCGTGCCCACTACGGGCCCCGTGACCCGGACCCTGAGCCGCAACGCGGCCAACACCACCAACGGCGCCGACGCCGGCTGGCAGCTGGTGGGCAACCCCTACCCCGCCCCGCTGGCCTACAACCGCGTAGCCGCCGCCGACCGCCAGAACCTGGACGCTGCCCTCTACACTTTCGAAAGCACCGGCCCCTACGCCGGGCAGTACCGCACTTATATCAACGGCGTGGGCAGTGGCGACTCCATCGTGGCTGTCGGTCAGGGCTTCTTCGTGCGGGTGAGCGCCGGCCAGACCAGCGGCACGCTGAACTTCCGCGATGCCCAGCGTCGTACCCAGTACACCGACCGCACCGTGCGCCGGGGCACCACCACGGCCCGCCCGCTGGTGCAGCTCGACCTGCAGGGTGCCGGCCTGACCGACCCGCTCTACGTGTACTTCGAGAACGGCGCCACCGCTGGTACCGACGCGGACTTTGACGCCGTGAAGCTGCCCAATACCCACGGCCTCAACCTGAGCGCCGCCGACTCCGACAACCTCGCCATCAGCGGCCTGCCGCTGCTGGGCGCCACCGCCCTCACGGTGCCCCTGCACCTGCGCGTGCCCGCCACCGGCAGCTACACCCTGCACGCCGCCCAGCTACTCAACCTGAGCAGCACCCATGCCTACCTGCGCGACATGCAAACGGGCGCCCTCACCGACCTCGGCATCACGCCCAGCTACACCTTCCAGCTGAACGCGGCCTCCACGGGCGCGCGCTTCGAGCTGGTATTTACCTCGCAAACGGCCCTGGCTGCGGCCCCGGCCAGCCTGAGCGCCCAGGTGGTGGTGTTCCCCAACCCCGCCAGTCAGCAGGTGATGGTGGAGCTGCCCGCCGCCCTAAGCCGCGCCGCCACCACGGCCACGCTGCTCGATGCCCTGGGCCGCCCGGTGCGCAGCTTCGTGCTGCCGGCCGGTGCTGCCGCGCACGCCCTGCCGCTGACCAGCGTGGCTGCCGGCCTGTATTCGCTGCGCGTGAATACCGACCTGGGGACCATCACCAAAAAACTCCTCGTTAACTAAAGCAGTACCCACCCCGGCAATTGGAGAGTCGTCGGAGGTGGGGCTGACTATGATAAGATGAAAAGGGCGGCCCGGTGGGCCGCCCTTTTTTGGTGCCCGGCCACCGGGAGCGGCCGGGGCCCGGAGCTTACCTTTACCAGTACGCTTAGTGTACTTTTTAGCATGTCTTACCTCTACTTTCGGGTTTCGGCTGCCGTGGCGGCACTGTCCCTGAGCGGCGCTGTGCAGGCCCAGGCACCGCTGGTTACGTCGGTTGTTCCACGCCCCAATGCGCCGGCGGCGGCCCGCACGGCGCCGCTGCTCATCACCTTCGACCAGGCCTTAGACCCGGCCACGGCCGGAGGGCTCCTGGTGTTTAGCAGCCAGCGAGGGGGGCTGCGCAGCCGGGCCCTGCCGGCCACGGCCACCGGCAACAGCCTGTTATTTACGCCCACGGCCCACCCTTACCTGCCGGGCGAGACGGTGCAGTACACTGTTTCGCGGGGGGTTGCCAGCGTGGGGGGCGGCGCGGTGCGCGCCCGCGTGGGGCAGTTTACGGCGGCGGTGGGCGGCACCGGGCGGGGCACGTTCGGCGGTGGCTACGAGGTGCCGGTGGGGCTGGCCCCCAGCAACGCCGTCGTGGCCGACCTCAACAACGACGGCCACCTCGACCTGGTGGTGCCCGAGGCGGCCACCGACATCGTGAGCACGCACTTCAACAACGGCCAGGGCACACCGGGCAATGGGGCTAACATTAACGTGAGCCCCAGTACCAACCCGGCGAGTGTGGCCCTGGGCGACCTCGACAACGATGGCGACCTCGATATGGCCGTGGGCAGCACGACGGCTCGCACCTGCGGGCTGCGCTACAACGACGGCTACGGCAACTTTGGCAGCAGCCAATACGTGAATGCCGCCGAACGCCCCGAGAAGCTGGTGCTGGGCGACGTGAACGGCGACGGCTGGCTCGACCTGCTGACGGCCAGCGCCACGCTCACCAATGCCATTTCGGTATTCCGCAGCACCGGCACCGGGGCCTTCGCCCCGCCCATGGGATTTGCGCTGGGCAGCGTGGCCCGCGATTTGAAGCTCGGCGACCTCGACGGTGATGGTGACCTCGACCTGGTGGTGGTGTACCAGTCGGCGGCCACGGTCAGCGTGTTTCTCAACGATGGCAGCGGCAGCTTTGCCCCGCCCACCAGCGTGACGGTAGGCTCTGACCCGGTGGCCCTGGCGCTGGGCGACGTGGACGACGACGGCGACCTCGACGTGCTGGCGACCAGCCTCAGCGGCGGCGCTTCGTCGCCCTCGCTCAGCCTGCTGCTGAACAACGGCCAGGGCGGGCTGGGCAGCCCCCGCTACCTGAGCCGGGGCACCAACCTGAGTAGTCTGGCCCTGGGCGACCTAGATGCCGACGGCGACCTCGACCTGGCCGTGGTCAGCTACTCCACGCACATGGTTACGCCTTGGTTTAACGACAGGCTGGGCAATTTTGCGCCCGGACCCGACGTGCCGGTAGGCCGCGGCCCCACCGGCATCAGCCTGAATGACATCGACAACGACGGGGACCTCGACCTGCTGACGGCAGCCGACCAGGCCAATACCGTGAGTGTGCGCCTGAACGGTGGCACCGGGCTGGCCGGGGCCGCGACGGCCCCGGCGGCCGGCTTCGCCTTGTGGCCCAATCCCGCCGCCGGGGCCGCCACGGTGCGCGGGGCAATGCCCCACGCTCCCATCACCGTGCTCGACGCCCTGGGCCGCCCCGTACTCACGGCCACCGCCGATGCCGGCGGCACGGCCCGCCTCGCGCTGCCCGCCGGGCTGGCCCCCGGCCTCTACCTGGTGCGCAGCGGTGGCCGCAGCCAGCGCCTGGTGGTGGAGTAAATACTATTGGCCAGCAAAAAACCCCGCCGGAAAATCCGGGCGGGGTTTTTGTTTTATTCCCGCCGGCCAGTAGCCGGACGGGACAATGCGCTAGCCAGCGGCTATTCCACGGCCAGGCGGGTGGTGGCGGTTTCGGCGCCGGCCTGCACCCGCACCGTGTAGAGGCCGGTGGCCAGGCCTGCTACTTCTACCTGGGTTTGGGTGCCGCCGGGCGTCAGGGCAATGGTCTGGCGGCGGACCGTCTGGCCCAGTGCATTCACCAGCGTGAGGTGGGCGGTGCGGGTGGCGCCCAGCGCGGGCAAGCCCAGGGTGAAGGCGCGATGGGCGGGGTTGGGGAACACCGTGAGCGTGCCGCCGGCCAGGGCCGCCCGGGTGGCCGTGCCCAGCAGGGTGGTGAAGGTGGTGGTGAGCGGGGCTGAGATGCCGCCGCCCGGGTAGTTGGCCACGATGGTGACGGTGTAGCCGGTATTGGCTATCAGGCCCGTCAGCACCACTGGCGAGCCGGTTGCGGTGAGGGTGACGGGAGTACCATTCGCCGACGTATACGTGACGGTGTAGCTGCTGGCCCCGGCAGCCGGGCCGAAGCTGATGCTCGCGCCGGTGTCGGTGATGCTGCCGGCGGTGCCGTTGGTGGGAGCAGGAGCTGGCGTGGTGAAGGTAGTGGTCACGGCGCCAGAGGTCTGGCCGGCGGCGCAGTTGGTCACGATGCTCACGGTGTAGAGGGTGCCGGGCTGCAGGCCGCTCAGGGCCACGGGCGAGCCGGTGGCTGCCAGGGTAGTGGTGCTGCCCCCGGCCGGGGTTACCGACAGGGTGTAGCCAACGGCCCCGGTGGCGGGCGTGAAGCTCACGCCGGCGCTGGTGGCGGTGAGGTTGCCCGCCGCCACGTTGGTAGCGGCGTTGCACACCGGGTTGATGGTGCTGAAGGTGGTCGATACCACCGGCGAGGTGACGCCCTGGCCGCAGTCGGTGCTGACGGTGGCGGTGTACGGGGTGCCGGGCTGCAGGCCGCTGAGCACCACCGGCGAGCCGGTGGCGGTGAGGGTGACGGTATTGCCGCCGGCCGGGGTGTAGGTCACGATGTAGGCATTGGCCCCCGTGGCCGGGGGCGTGAAGCTGAGCGTGGCGCCGGTGGCGCTGACGCTACCAGCGGCCAGGTTGGTAACGGCTACGCAGGGCGTGGCCGTGGAGAAGTTCAGCACGACATCCGCCGAGCTCTGGCCCCCGGCGCAGTTGGTGCGGATAACCACCGTGTACGCCGTGCCGGGCTGCAGCCCGGTCAGGTTCACCGGCGAGCCGGTGGCGGTGAGGGTGGTGGTGGTGCCGCCCTGCGGGGTGTAGCTGATGGTGTAGCTGGCCGCCCCGGCCGCGGGCAGAAAGGCGATGATAGCGCTGGTGGTCGTGACATTGTCCGCACCCGGCTCCGTGACGGCCGGGCAGGTCGGCAAGGGCGTGTTGAAGCCCAGGCAGGCAGGCACCGACGTGCCGCCGCCGCTGCAAATCGTGGTGACGCACACGGCGTAGGAGGTGTTGGGCGTCAGGTTCGGGAGCGCCACGGGCGAGCTGGTGGCCGCGATGGTAACGGGGTTGCCGCCGGCCGGCGTCAGGGTGACGGTGTAGCCCACGGCACCAGACACCGCATTAAACGTAAGCGTGTTGCTGG
>Ga0247804_10000332_pt1 | contig 21711 bp, 21 predicted proteins | sample UWRJL029104C1_FD_181142 | JGI IMG/M metagenome (GOLD analysis project Ga0247804, IMG submission 181142) | Plant litter microbial communities from Arlington Agricultural Research Station in Wisconsin, United States - UWRJ-L029-104C-1 | ecosystem: Environmental > Terrestrial > Plant litter >...
TAGATATTTTTTGCATAAAATTATTTTTTGCAAATTTAGACTTAGTCTAAATAGAAACAAATACCTAATATTGATTTAATTAGTACCTAATTCTTAGTAGACCATTTAAAAGTAAGTGTTCCAAATACGCCAATGCCGTCACTTGGAATAATGCCCGGACCAGGATAGCTCTCTGCTCGACGTGTGAAATATTTATTATTTGAAATATTATTTACGGAACAACTTAATTTAAACCATTTGTAAATATATGAAGTGGTAACGTCCATTACATAATAACCTGGAATAATTCCGGTAACGGCTTTTGAGTCGTAAGGCGCATTGGTTGCATCTGTAAATTGTTTAGAAATGTTAGAAATTTGCCAGTTGATTGCAAATGTTTTATACTTGAAACCAACGCCACCACGAAAAATAAATTGAGGTGAAAACTCTACTTGTTTTTTTTCTATTTGTTTGTTTGGCGAATTAATATACAACGAATTGGTGTAAGTAAAATTAGAAAACAAAGAGACACCGAAATTGGAGCGTTCGTTGATGCATTTTAAAATATCAATTTCTACAAAAGATTCAATGCCAAGACTGCGAGAATTTGACAGGTTGGTTTTAAATCTGTAAATATCATAATTGGTAGTATCTACTTGTTGAATAGAACCTACTTTTTTGTTGTAATACAATGCAAAGAAGTTAACATCGTAATTAAATTTTTCGCCATTTTTTCCACGCAAACCAATATCACCATTAAATCCTTTTTCGTCCTTTATATTTGGATCAACACGTACATTATCGTTAGTAATTCTTAAATCTGTAAAATTAATACCACGATAGTTTTGAGATATGTTAGCGTAAATTTCAGCTAAATAATGTGCTTTATAGCTAATGCCAACGCCAAACAAAGGAAATACTCTTTTATACTTTCTGTCTTCATAATTTTTTATAAAAGTATCAGTCGTGTAATAACCATTTACATCTGTAAATAACACTTCTAATCTTGCGCCTGGTGTGATGCTTAATTTCGAAGTGATCTTGAAAATATTTTCAGCAGAAATTGCTAAATTATTTCCATTAAAATGATAATCGGAATTTTCTAAATCATCAGGATTTAAGTAATTAAAGTTGGCATCGTAAGCATCATTACCTAATCCTTGTTGTTTATTGGTAAAGCCTGTAAAATAACGCAATCCAACACTTAACGATGATGTTTGTTTTCCTAATTTATATTGATATAAAACACGTGATTCTAAACCAAAATTTTTGTATTTATCTTTAATTAAATCTCTTTCTTTTAAGTCATCATTTCTATTGGCAAAACTTAAAAAACCAAGTGCATTTCGTGAGCCAATTAAGCCGAATAACATGGTGTTCCATCTAATGTTTTCTTTTGGTCTATATTCTAATTTTAGCGATGGAATATTCCAGTTTATGCTAAACCAATTTCTTTCGCGCGTTGATTGTCTTGGGTTTTGTTTAAACTGATTATCGGTTAAACCACCAGGTTGTTGCATCACATAGTTTTGGTGCGTGAACTCAACAGAAACACTTAATTTCTTATTTACCTGATAAGATAGATTTGCAAATGCAGAATGCGCGTTCAGCTTAGAATTTGATCGCCAACCTTTTGTATGCTTGTATTGGTAATAAGCATAGTAGGAGAATTTTTTATAAGTGCCTTCAATAGCATTAAACACACTTACGGTTGCAAAAGAACCACCGGTAATTTGTGATGTGATCTGAAATTTTTTGGCAATTGGCTGATGTGTTTTAAAATTTATCAAACCACCAAACTGAGTGCCAAACTGCAGCGAAGCTGCACCACGCACGATCTCAATTCTGTCCATGGCTTCTGTTGGTGGTGTAAAGTATGCATCTGGATAGCCAAGCGCATCTGCAGTAATATCATAACCATTTTGACGAATATTAAACTCTGCGGAACGATTTGGATTTAAACCACGTGCGCCAATGCCAAGTTGCATACCTGCTGCATCATTTTCCCAAACATTTAAGCCAGCTACTCTGCTAAAAATCTGCCTGCCGTTGTTGGTTGCTGTATTTGCCTGTATATTGGTTAGGTCGACAATTTCCGTTTTTTTACCTTCAAAAATAACGGTTCCTTCAACGCTTTTCAGGCGAATCTCTTTCATCTTCTGCGCCTGAATGGTTACTTCGTCAATTTGGCTTTGTATGGAATCTACAGCTGCAACTGATGTGTCAACAGTTTGAGCTATTATTTTAGCAGATAAAATAAAAACGAAAGATGATAATATGAAGAAACGTTTTAGCATGTCATTTTTGCCGGAAAGGCAGTATCCATTTTTTCGGTGCAAAGTTAACAGGTTGTTTGGCTAAATCAATAGTATTATCAATAAAAGGTTGACTTGGATGACCATTTAATGCAGCATAGCTGTCTACATATACTTCAGCATTTTTGTAACCTAGTTTTTGCTCATATTCTTTGGCTATAAAATGTGCAAATTGCAAAATCATATCAGGTTGCGTGCTCATTTGTTTTTCTTGTTGTGGTGTTAGAAAGTCTTTGTTGCGCACTTCTGCTATTTTGCCTGTTCTGTCTTTTACTACAAATGTAGTGTAAGCATTTTTTTCCATCAGCATCACACGCCATGAGAAGCGATAGCCTTGTTCTGTCCAAAATAATTTGTCTGGATATAACAAGTATCTGAATGGTAAAACGATTTGAATGGTAAAATGAATTAGAATAATTATTAAAAAAAGTGAAGCAAATTTTGGTTGATAATTTACTTCTGTTTTGTTTTCATTTTTATAAAAAACAGCAATGAATTTTTGATGAAATTCGGCAGAAAAGAAAATCCAGGTGGCAACTATCATTACATAAGGAAACACACCAATTTGAAATAAATAACCGGTTAATAAGTGAAAAACAACAACTGCGAAATAGGCAAATGGTCTTGTTTTTTTATTGATTAAAAAGAAGAAAATGCTGAGATCGAACAGCATTCCAAACCAACAAAATAAATATGGTGTGATTTTATAGTTAAAGAGAAAACCAATGATTGGAAAATAATCTCTGCTTTTCAGCCATATTTTTAAAGGCTGTGCATGCAATAACCAATCCGGATTTATTTTGGCAATTCCTGCAAAAAAATAAACCATTCCGATTTGTAACTGTATGATGCCAATGCACCAAAATGGAATTAAGGTTGCTTTATTTGTGAATCCAAATTTTACATCTAAAGCTGCATATTTATTGGCTGGTAAGAAGCACATCATTAAACTAATGATGCTTACAAAGTAGTAGTGATTGAGATAGTATGTTTTGTCGATTAGCTCAACATACGTAAATAATAAAAAGAAAATGATAGCTGCAACGCGATAAAACAAACCAAGTATGATGCACAAAGCGCTTAGAATTAAAATGCCAAAAACAACATACATACCATTTCCTACAAGTGGTTTTACACATTCAAAACCTTCATAAGCAAAGAAAAATTTTGGTTGTATGTATAATAAATCAATCCAGCCTTTTAACCAAAAACGAACGGTGCTGAACAGCAACATTGTGCCGAATAAGATTCTGAATGATGCTAAAGGTGCAATAGAAACCGGACGAAAGAGAAATTCTATAATTTTTTGCATGAAATGAAAATCAATCAGATTGCACCACAAAAGAAACAAAAGATTGACTAACACAACGTCCACTTGTGAGACGCTGTTTGGAAGATCTTAACCTAATGTCTCAAATCTAAAATTCAAAATCAACTAATCGCCATCAGCATCAGTATATGTAATAGAAACACCTAACGCAGAAGGAACATCTACTTTTATTAAGATCAATAATTTTTTAGATTCTACAAATAATGCATCAGCTTTTGCTTTATCAGTGATTACTGTTTCAGAATAATCAGCACCACAGGCATTTACTTTCGTAATGCAAACATCAATTTGCGAAATAACATCATCTGCTAAATTTCCACCAAAAGTACTCGTAACATTTAGTGTTCTGATGTAATCAATTAATCCTTTACCATCTGTTGTTGCTTTGCCATTCAGCACATCTTTCATGTTATTAAGTGTTAGCAACATAAACTCAATACTTTTATTAGAATAGTAAGCTTGTGATGCAGATGGATTTAAATTTACAGTGGCAACATTGCCTTGATAGCCGGCAGGAATACCTACTTGATGACGTTTGAAATCATCAGTGCGTTGTGCAACAGCATTTACCATTAAACTAATAGATCCAGCAGCATCTGTACCTAAGCTATTAACATAGATATCTCTGTAAGAAGACCATTTTGATATGATGCTTGATTGAACATCAATGCAATTTATAATTAATGATGATAAATAGGCTTTATACGCAGCAGCATTTGGGTTGGTTGTATAGCTTTCTAATATTTGTGATGCATTTAAAGTTCTGCTGAATAAAAGATATTCCATTGCAGGCAAACCTTTATCTGATTTAATTCTGCTTTTTATGAAAGATAATGAAGTTGAATTTCTATCAATATATGCATTGATACTGTCTTTTCTGGCAGGAAAATAGTTGTTGTTATCAATTGCCATTGCTTCTTCAGCAGGTGGTGTTTTTTCGTAAATTTCGCAAGAATGCCATTTTGCGTAAGCAGCTAAGAAAGCTGTTTGTAAAGCCTCTAAATTAGCAGCATCTGTAGTAGTAGAAAAATTATTGAATGCAGTTTGCAAATTAGTTAATGAGCTGCCATAAGCAGTATATGCTGGTAAAATCAAATTATCAGCATAATTTACAAACATCTCATTTTTGCCAAAATTATCAGTGTCTTCTGTTTTACCACAACCTGCAATCATTACGAATGATGCAATAATAACTATCCAATTCTTCATACTATTTCTCTAATTGTTATGTTATGAAAGATAAAAAACTATTTGCTTAAATACTGCAAATAGCTTTTTACCAATCCTGTATTTTATATTAATTATCTTCCTTGAGAAGAAATCCAGTTAGTTTTAAAATCTATCAATTCAGCATCTGTGAAACCATAAATACTTTTAATTTTTGCAATGGCATCTGATATTTTTGTTGTTTCGGTAACCGGTTCTGCAACGAATTTATACATAGCAGCATCAGTACCTGAAGGTGCATGCAGCAATGCTAATAATTCATCAATTTGTGTGTCTGTAATTTTTCTATTTGCAGATGAAACACCTTTAAAACCATGAATAAAACCAACACATTCAGATAAGTCGTGAATTCCACTTGCATTGGTAACAAAAGTTGGTGAACCACTTGTGAATTTTGGAATAGCTGCATAAGAATAATTAATAACAGTAGCCATAATAGACTTTTCGATCAGCAATTTTATTTCAGCAATTGCTTCATTTTTTTCTTGATTATAATCGCTGCCTGCTTTTACTGCTGCTTGTAATTTAATAAACTGATCTCTGATCTTTGTATAGAAGCCGGTTCCGTCGTTCTTATCTCTGCGAGCTGTATATAAAGCAATAAATGCATCAGGTGTGCTGGTATTTGCTAATGTGTTGGTGTTAGGAAAGCTTGAATGAGCACCATAAATTCTTATCATTTTATCTACGGTTGCTTCTGTCATTGTTCCTTGAGAAAGTGTAACCAAATGGTTATAAAAAGCTGCTTCGTACAAACCTTTTTCAACTTCCTGTAAAGTTTCTTTTCCTCTTTTATCTAATAATCTTGCACCGTAAACACCACCATTTGTTGCAGTTGCTCCATCAGCAATATCGTACGCGTTTTGGCTGCAAGCAACCATTGTAGGAAAATAAGAACTTTCTATAAGATTAGAAAAATAAGTAGATGTAATGCTTTTAAGTGAAGGTGTGCCGTTGTTCGTAAAATATTTAGTTAATGAGTCGTCAGATAATTTATTACTTACATTTTCAGCCTTTTTCATATAAGTTGATAATGAACCTAATTGATTGCGCAAACTATTTTCATCGCTCACATTAGCATCAAAATTTGTGCTTACATAGGTAGTAGGTATTACCAAAGGTGTCTTTTCTTCTTTTTTACAAGCAGTAAATAATGTAAGTAACGATATCGTTAATACAGATAATTTTTTCATTTTATTTTTATTTGGATTAATTAAAAATTGAATTACAAAAATAGAGTTTGAAGTCAACCTATACAATCATAAAAATTGTGATACCAATACCTAAAATTAATTAGGTATTCCTTGTTAAATGCTGTTTGGTAATGATAGATTACCTTTCTTCCATCATTTCTTCTTTGGTAACCAGGCTGTTTTGGATAGCATACACAATCATTTCCGAAGAAGAATTGATCTTCAGTTTCTTCATAATGTTTTTTTTGTGCGTATATATGGTATGAGTGCTTAAAAATAAATGACCGGCAATCGTCTTTGCAGTCCAGCCTTTGGCTGTTAATTTTATGATTTCTGTTTCGCGTAGCGATAAATTGAAAGCTTTGCAGTTATCTTCATCAGTATGTACATGCTTTTCTATGATAATGTCAATTACTTTGTGGCAAAGGAACTTTTCATTTTTAGCAGTTGCGTAAATGGCTCCAACAATTTCTTCCTTATCGCACTCTTTGGTTAAAAAACTCAGCGCACCCATTTCTATTACTTTGTAGATGTTCGTTTTTGATTCATCGGCGGAAATAATGAGAAAATTGGTATTGGCAGAAATTTTTTTCACCATATCAATATCTTCCATCAGGAAGTTCTTTTCGCTGTTATAATCAAAGATGACTACCGAAGGCTCATGCTCTTTTACCAATTGAAATAATTCCTGAGAATTTGTAGCTTCACCAACAATGTCAAAATTTTTCGTGGCAGCCAACAGGTTTTTCAATCCGATTCGGATCAAATATTGTGCATCGGCAATCACGATTTTTATCATAAAAGTTACTTGAAAATCAAAAATAGACAAATAAGACGGAAATTTGTATGGATTTTGAAATCATTAAAATAAGATAATAAATAGTATTTTAGCGATTCAATTTTAAAAAATGTGTAATTATGACTAATAATTTATCGTTCCATCAAACTATTTCCGGCTCTTTAAGAAGTAATGTTGATGTTGATAGTTGGGAAAAAGTGCAAAATGATTATCAAAATGGTGCATTTGCAAGCAGTATAAGAAATTGCATTAATTATATCAATCCAAACATAGAAAAGAATTTTGCAAACCCTGAAAGAACGGAATATAATGTGCCTCATGGTTCTGTAATTGTAAATGTGAAAATTACAGAAACTGAATTTGCTGTTTCCGCACCATTTTTAGATATTAAAAATGCAAAACAAATTCCTGTTTTAAGGCAAGTTGCTCAGCTTAATTTTACGCCGTTAATGTTATCGCATATTGATCTGGAAGGCGAACAATTATATTTTAGGTTTTCATGTCCGTTAGATGCTTGTGAGCCATATAAGATCTATGATGTATTGCGCGAGATCTGTATCAATGCTGATAATTATGATGATGAATTTATCCTGAAATTTAATGCAGCACATATTCAGGAACCCAAAATTTATCATTACACACAAGAGCAAAAAGACAATATCTGGAACACGGTTCAGCAATATATAAAAGAAGCATTTGAAATTTATGAGCAACTGGAAAACAAACGTTTAAATGCGTATTTGTGGGATTTGCTCGTAATAACCTTGCTAAAAATTGATTATTTCTGCGCACCACAAGGAAATATTCGCAGCGAAATTGACAAAGCAATCAATAATTTGAATAGCAAAGATGATTACTATCAAAAATTAAATGGCGGAAAAGAATACCTGAAGAAATTGCAGAATTATGACAAAACGAAATTTGAAAACGATCTTTATAAGATAGATATTTTTGTTCCTTATAAATACAGAACTACGCTGGAAAGTGTGCGAAATGCTTTTAAAAAATCTTATGAAACTGCTGACAATGAAATAAAAGCTAAAGATTTTATCGGTGCAACATTTACTTTAGAATATTCGATCTTCAATTTCCTGTATGGAAATAATCTGGATGACAGCATGGCAAATATTCTAACATCGGCATTGCAAAATTCATCAGGCAAACCTATACAGGAAGCTTCACAGGTTTTATATGATGCTGTAAAGAAAATAATGACTACAGATGATTTTATTACACCGATATCAGCGCCTGTAAAACAAGAGCAGGAAACCGATAAAAAGGAAAAAAAAGGTTTTTTCAGTAAGCTTTTCAGTTAACAAAAAAATCCAGATCCATATTTTAAAATTATAATATTAGAAATGAATAACGAAGAATTAAAACAAGCTGTCTATAAAATAAATACTGCAAGTGGAAGTGGTTCAGGTTTTTATTTAAAATCACAAAACATTTTTGTTACCAATTATCATGTGATAGAAGGCAATAAAAATGTTTCTATAGAAGATCAGCAGCAAGACAGGTATCCTGCTAAAGTTGTTTATGTAAATCCTGATGCAGATCTGGCATTTCTAAAATGCGAAGTTCATACACCAACAACAAATATTCCTTTCGATTCTTTGCAGGAAGTGCGCAGTCGCGACCAGGTTTTTGTATTAGGTTTTCCTTTCGGAATGCCTTTTACTATTACAGAAGGCATCGTATCTAACGAAAAGCAATTGTTGGATGGTAAAAATTATATACAAACAGATGCTGCCGTAAATCCCGGAAATAGTGGAGGTCCGGTGCTAAATGCAAATGGCATTTTAATTGGCGTAACCACAGCAAAATTTACCGAAGCTGATAATGTTGGCTTTGCCATTCCTGCGAAAATTGTTCAGGAAGAATTAGATACTTTTTCGCATAACACAGAATTTAAATTTTCCATGAAATGCAGTTCCTGCAAATCATTGATCTATGAGCGAACAGATTATTGTCCGAATTGTGGTGCAAATATCGACGAGAAAATTTTCGATAATAAAGAGATCAGCAAGCTTTCCGGTTTTGTAGAAGAAGCGATAAAAAATATGGGTTTCAATCCGATATTGGCTCGAAGTGGCAGTGAATATTGGGAATTTCACTCAGGTAGTGCTTTGATACGGATTTTTGTTTATAACAACAGCTATTTATATGCAACTTCACCAATGAATAATTTGCCAAGCACCAACTTAGACGGTTTGTTTAAATACCTGCTGAGCAATCCTGTTGCGCCATATCAATTTGGTGTTTATAACAACCAGATTTATTTGTCATACAGAGTTGCCATGAGTGATATATTTTCCGATAGAGCAAACGAAATTCAAAAAAACCTAAGCAATTTAATTTTAAAAGCAGATGAATTGGATGACTATTTGGTAAAAGATTTTGGCTGCGAGAAAACGAATTACGCCAAAGGAAACGTTTAGAAATTGAATACCTGATAAGTTTTAAAACTACCAAATATTATAAATAAGAAAGCGTCCAATCATAGATTGGACGCTTTCTTATTTTACTTCAATAAAGTATTATTTCACAGTAATTCTTCCTGTAGTAATTACTTTATCGTCTGATTTTAATTGATAAAAATAAATGCCTGCATTTTTAAAAACATCGCGATTTATTTTTTCTTCATATTCTTTTACCTGATTAATCTTATACACTTCGCTGCCGACAATATTGTAAAAAACGATGCTTACTTTGGTGTGTTCCAAATCAAGATCATCGCTTACTTTAATTGTAGCGTCAGAAACCATTGGATTTGGATAAAACTTGATAAGGTCTTTATCACCATATCTTGCATCAACAGAAGCTTCTAACAAAGAATTTTTTGCAGTAGATAAATTTGGTAAAAAACTTATCGCGGCAAACAATAAAAATAGTAATGTAAACGTTCTACGCATAGGCTTATTCACAATTTGGGTTGATTATACACAGTTTGTAATATTCAAATATACTGATTCAAGTTTGAAAAGTCAATATTTGTGCCAATTTTTTTTAACTATTTTTAATACGATATGATATTTGTCAATTCTGAGAACTTTTCTATATAAATATCAGTAAATAGATTTTCTGTGTGTTTATTTGATAAACAGATGGTTTTCATACCAATTGATCTGCCAAATTCCATATCAGACGGCTTGTCGCCAACCATAATACATTTTGAAAAATCTATCATCGGAAAGTCATTTTTTGCTAAAAGTGCCATGCCATTTTTAGGCTTTCTTAATGTGTTTTCAGGCGAAGCAAAATCCGGCGCAAAATAAACCGCATCAATTCTGCCACCGTTCAATTCAATCATATTCATCATGTTCTGATGAATTTCATTGACTTCTTCTTCCGAAATCAAACCTTTTGCAATGCATTGCTGGTTGGTTACCACAATAATTCTTGGAAATAATTTCGCGAGTTTGGGCATTGTTTCCAATACACCATCTAAAAACTCAAACTGTTCCCAATCTAAAACATAACCATTATCAATATTTCTATTGATTACACCATCACGATCCAAAAATAAAGTCCAGGTTTCGTCTGTTTGAATTTGTTGCATTGTATGATCGCTGATTAAATGGATTTAAGGATTGCGCTTATTTATTTGAATATTTCTTTGTTCTGTAAAATCTTTAATCTATGTTTCAAAAATTATTTAAAATCAATTTTAGCTTTCTCATAATCTTCAGGAATGCCAATATCGATAAAATAATTGTCAAAAATTTTTCCCTGAATTTGAAGATCATTTAAATGTTTTTCCAGTACATCTTTTTCAAAAGAGAATTTTGTATCGGTTTTTATTTTATCAAAGAGAGATTTTTTGAAGTAATAAACACCACCATTTATCAAGCCATGTTCGCAATGTTTTTTTTCATTAAAAGAAATGATGCGCTGTGTTTCATCTAACTCAACTGTTCCATACCTGTCAAAATCAAACATTGGTCTTAACGCGATTGAAATGTCAGCATTTTCATTTTTTATTTTCGATAAATCAATATCGAAGAACGTGTCGCCATTTAAAACGAATGCATCATCGTTAACAAAATTAAGAGCATTTTTAATTCCACCACCTGTTCCAAGCGGTTCTGTCTCTATGGCATATTGTATATCAATTCCTAAATAATTATCTTGAAAAAAAACCTGAATAACTTCTTTCAAATGACCGACAGAAAGTACTGCATTCTTAATTTTTTGATGTTGTAATTCCTGGAAAATGTAGTGCAGAAAAGGCTTGCCATTGATTGGCGCCATTGGCTTAGGAACGTCGCGTACCACAGTACTTAATCGTGTGCCAAAACCGCCTGCTAAAATTATGACTGGTGTATCTTGTTTCATTCTTTTTATTTCACGCAAAGACGCGAAGAAGCAAAGATAATTTATAATTCAAAAAACTTTTCTTCTACTAATTGGCAAATGATGTGTCCAACAGTGATGTGGCATTCCTGAATTCTTGGCGTATCTGTTGATGGAATATTAAGTAAATAATCGCAATACTCTTTCATCTTTCCACCGGTTTCACCTGTAAATCCAACGATAATTAAACCACGTTCTTTTGCCACTTTAAATGCTTCTACAATATTTCCTGAATTTCCGGAAGTTGATAAGCCAATTAAAATATCACCTTTTCTGCCTTTTGCTTTTACTATTCTTGCATACACTTCGTTATAGCTGTAATCATTTGCAACGGCTGTTAAATAAGATGTATTCACGTGTAATGCTTCTGCGTCTAAAGGTTCTCTGTCTGTGTAAAATCTTCCTGAAAATTCTGCAGCTAAATGTTGTGCATCAGCAGCAGAACCACCATTGCCGCAAAACAATAGTTTGCCATCTTGCTTAAAACATTTTACTATTTCGTTGGTAACAGCTTCCATTGTATTTAATAATGTTTCATCTTGCAAAACCTGTTGTTTTACAGATATAGAAGCGTTTAAAATTTCCTTAATCTTTACTTGCATAGTGTAAAGATAATGATTAACGATGTACGATGAACAATGAGCGATTAGATTTTTTATATTTGATTCATAAAATAAAAAATGGGTATAATTGAGATTGATGCATCTTCTAAAATAATTATCATTTCTGCAAATATTATTTGTTATGGAAATGCTGCAGATTATGATTTGGCGCAACAAATTGCTGATGAAATTGAAACCATGTGGAACGAGCCAAATGCCATTATTGATTTAGATAATACATCGTATTTTGTTCGGTTTGCTATCGCTTCTCAGTATAATAGTGTGATAAACGCACAAAGCATTATTGATAATCAAAATCCAAAGAATAATTATTTCAGGATTGAAGAATACAGCAACATAAATATTTCGTGTGTTGATGCAATTGGAAGTAATACAGGTTACTTTATGTTGGCAAATTTGTACAAAGGTTCAACAACAGCAGCACATGAATTTGGCCATTCTTTAGGTTTGGTGCATCCAATAGATTTGAATATTGTTGGCAAAGGTGTACCAGGCATTATGTATCCAAGAGGTTCTTTAGTTGATCAGGAATTTCAGAACGATATAACTGCAAAACCTGGTGAAGCTGGTGGAACTTTAAATCCACAAAACAGAAGAGTAATGCAAATTGATATTGATAATTTGAAACTGAATAAATTAATCGAACGAGAAATTTTTGCCGTAGGAAAATTTACAAATCAATATCACGCAGCGCATGTGAACGAAAATGTTTAGTTCTTCACGCAATTCCGAAGTTTCAGAACGCAAAGAACAAAGTATTAATTGTAAAAATTAGTTTTGTATGGATAGCGTTTATGGTACATATCTTGAACCATCAGTATCATTGTGTTTCGCAATTCATCTAATCTTTCTTTTTCTGTAGCAGAAATAAATACGCAATTACAATTCATCCATGAACGCATGTTTTTCTCAAAATCTTCCGATAATTCTTTCTTGATTTCTTCAGGTAAGAACTTGTCGAAACTCTTTTCTCTATACAGATCCATTTTATTGAAAACCACTAAACGTGGTTGGTCGGTAACTTTTAAACCTGCTAAAGTTTCGTTTACTACATTTATCTGATCTCTGAAATTTTCGTGCGACGCATCTACTACATGCACAATAATATCAGATTCTTTAGTTTCGTCTAAAGTTGATTTAAAACTTTCCACTAAATTATGTGGCAATTTTCTAATGAAACCAACCGTATCACTCAATAAAAAAGCAATGTTTTCTATCACTACTTTTCTAACGGTTGTATCTAAGGTTGCAAATAATTTATTTTCTGCAAGCACTTCGCTTTTGCTCATCAAATTCATGATGGTAGATTTTCCAACGTTTGTATAACCAACCAATGCAACTCTTATCAATTCGCCACGTGTTTTTCTGCGTGTCTGCTCTTGTTTATCTAAAATTTCTAAATCATCTTTTAGCTTGGCAATTTTATCATTAATCACACGTCTGTCTGTTTCAATTTCTTTTTCACCAGGACCACGCATACCAATTCCACCACGCTGACGTTCTAAATGTGTCCACAAACCTTTTAATCTTGGCAACAAATACTGCATTTGTGCCAATTCTACTTGCGTTCTAGCTTGTGCAGTTTGCGCGCGCATGGCAAAAATATCCAAGATCAAACTTGTTCTGTCCAATATCTTACACTTCATTTCTTCTTCTAAATTCCGTTGCTGAGCAGGCGAAATTTCATCATCAATAATAATTGTATTTACATCAGCATATTCTTTGTATGCTTTTATTTCTTCCATTTTTCCTGAGCCGACAAAATAACGAACATCAGGATGCTTTAGTTTTTGCGTGAATTTTTTAATGGTAACTGCACCGGCTGTTTCCGCCAGAAATGCGAGTTCGTCCAAGTATTCATCTACTTGTTCAGCGGTTTGGTTATCGCGAATGATACCAACCAAAATGGCGCGTTCTTCTATAAGTGGATTTACTTCGTGCATTAATTAAGATGTGAATATTTAGACAAAAGATTTAAGTATATAATGCAAATATACAGAGATTGTTGTCGTATGTTATAAGAAAAAGCAAATGAGAATTTTATTTCTCATCAGTTAACGCCTTCAAAAAATTCACCAGATCTATTTTTTCTTGCGTCGTTAAATTTAATGGCAATAACAATCCGCTTTTATTTGGATGCGCTTTTCCGCCACTATTATAATGTTCTACCACATCTTCTAAAGTTGCAAAAGAACCATCGTGCATATATGGCGCAGTCATGGCAACGTTACGCAAAGATGGTACTTTAAATTTTCCGACATCGCTTGGAAACTGCGTAATATGCGCTCTTCCGGAATCCTGATATTGCAAATAAATTCCATTGTTTTTGAAACTATTATCGGTAAAAAGGTAAGTACCATGACAATGAAAACATTCGCCTTCTTCACCAAAAAAAATATTCATGCCATTTATTTCAGAAGCAGAAAGTGCGTTTAAATTTTTGTTATAGACGTAGTCATCATACTTTGAAGTGCCAGAATATAAGGTTCTTTCAAAGCAGGCAATAGCACGTGTTACCGAAAAAATACTTGGCAGTTGATCGTATGCTTTTAACGAAAGTGCTTTATAAGATTCAGAATTATTCAGTCGCGCAACTACATCAATAATATTAAAATCCATTTCAAAATGACTTTCTATCGGTGCTAAGATTTGTTGTTCTAAATTAGGCACACCACCGTCCCAAAACATAGTTGGCTGATAGGCAACATTTAATAAACTTGGTGAGTTTCTAATTCCAATCCTGTTCTCAATTCCAATACTTTTTGCCAAACCATCAGTAAATTTTTTATCTGTATGATGACAAGAAGCACAGGAAATACTGCTGTCTCGAGATAAAATCGGGTCAAAAAATAAACGTCTTCCTAATTCAACTCTATCTGCATTTGGTAAATTATTTTCAGGAATACTTGGCTTTGGAAATCCTTTTGGAATTTCTAACGTATATTCATCAACAGGCAAATTTTCTTTTTTACAGGCAGCAATTAAAAATAAAAAGAAAGAAAAATAAAGTATTGCTTTTTTCATTTCAAGAATTTTAAAACATAAAATAGAGATTGCTCCATCATTGAGCAACCTCTATAAATTTTATTTATTCAACTGTAAAAGCTGATTGCCAGTTTGTAGCAATTTTTAATGCTAATGGTTTAAGCGCGCCAAAAGAATGTGTAGCATTTTCTGTTTTTAAATCAACATTAGAAATTACTTTTAGTAAATCCATTTCTATTGCTATGGTTTTATCTTCACCACTTATCACACTAAATGACTTGTTAGAAAAATCAATAGTTCGGCTAAATTCATCTGTGCCAACATGAAAAAAGAATTCTTTATTTGGTGTTGTATTATTTGGTGAAATTGAATCGTATTTACCTTCAACCATCATAAAAATATAACCGGAATTCCAGCTCCAATGAATTCCTGGATCTTGTATTGCCAATGGATTTCCAGTTGGATATAATGTTGGATCTTTGTGGTTGGTTACAGAATCTAAACCTACAATAAATTTGAATCCTTTGTAGTTACCAACTGGAACGCTGTCTAAAGAATAATCATCGTTTGCAATATCAATTAAAAATACTTTGTCTGCAATTTTTATTTCGCTTCCGTCTTCTTTTATCAGCGTAAAATTTGATACATAATATCTCCAACCAGAAAGATTGAAATTTACGCCATTGCTGGTGTAAGTAGTTGCGTATGCTGCTTCATTTGCGCCAATCATAGAATGCCAATGGAAGTCTAATATTTGATGTGTATTTAAGTTTTCTTTTTTACAAGACGTAGCAATTAATACAATTGCAAAAAATAATATAGAGATTGATTTTAAATTTTTCATGTGTTTGTTTTAATAATTTTAATAAAGAATTTAGGACGATTAAGTAATCGTACAAAAGAAGAATAACAGCGAAAATTAGTTTGTTGTAAAATTCACAGATTTGGTGCTTTCATTTCCATTGTGATCTTCTGCATTTACTTCTAATGTAAAACTACTTGCAGCAGGCAATTTATATTTCTTACTGATAGAAATATTTCCATGCGTATGTTGGTCATCCTGATCTACAACAGCACTTGTAGTGTTGTTAGTTAGCGTAAAATCATAACCATGAAAATCATCGTCAGTGCCAGTAAATGCTATTGTTACAGAATCAGCAGCATTAAATGCTTGCCCTTGTGTTGGCGAAGAAATGGTGATTACAGGATTGCTTGAATCTGTTTCTGCTTTTTTACATGCAACTGCAATGCTAATTGCTACTATAGTTAATAAGATTATTTTTTTCATTGTTAGAATTTTTTTGAATGATTAATTTTTTTTTCCGGAGCAGAAATTGTTTCCGGTTTTACTTTTGATTTACTCATGAGTTTAGTTTTCTAAATTTTTGAGTTCATGAACCTTTGGTTTCATTTTAATATTGTAACGCGCCATGCAATTAAAGCCCGTTTTTTCCTGAATGTTTCCACCGGAAATATTTTGAGCCATTGGTTGAGAAACGCTGACATTAAATGCAAAATCTTTAATAGCACACTGAACTCCAATGTTTGCTGCTAATGACCAGCCACCGGATTTTGATTGAATAATATTGTTAGAAATATTGTGCTGCGAATAATCCGTACGAACACCAATAATTGGTGTGATGGCAACTTGCTTTACAAAACGCGTATAATTTGCAGCAATTTGGTAAGAATACATATTGCCATACTTCACTTTGTCTTTGTTTAGCAGATTAATTTTTACCAACGCAGAATTTACAACACTCCAGTTTTTGACACTTAAACTATACGTGCCTGAAAAATAAAACGCAATCATTTGTGTGCCAAAATTAAAGTCTTGCAGCCAAACATTAGTTGATACTTTTTTGCTGCCAGTCGGAAAGCTCATGCCAAAGCCAAGGTTAACAATATGTCCAACTTTTTTGTTTCCAACACCTGGTTTTGAGAAAACTCTAAAGTTTGAGAACAGCAATAAATCGCCGGCTCCAAATTTCTTTTCTTTTAGATTCGGTGTGTTTTTATCTTGCACTTTGTATTGGTTAAACATCCATGTTATTGGCATCGACAAGCGAATGTCAACCCATTTTTTTGGTGCATAAGACACAAAAAAGGTCTGCGAAACAATTTGTGTTCGTTTTATATTCGCATCAGACACTAAGTGTTTAAAGTTTTTGTATTGCAAAGATGTTCCTGCAGAAGTTTGTGGTTGCAATGCTAAAACATCAGTATTCATTACTGCTGGTGAGCAACCACAAAAATCGCAACTGTATGTGCTGCTAAAGCAGCACATCAATGCTATTAAAATTTTATACATTTTGATTTTTGTTTTAGAGTGAACCCTAAATCCCTAAAGGGACTTTCAATATCTATCTAAATTTTATTTAGAATTAGGATTACGCTAAACGGTTGGTGGTTTCATCAATGAAGTAGAAAAGCCATTTAATAAAACAGCAACATAATTATTGCTTTTATGTTGAATAGGATTTGAAACAATAGAAGATGAAACTACCTGAATTTTATTTAATAGAGAAAAGAATATTTCTACTTCTTTTAGTTTGATATTTGTAGTAGAAAATGGATTTTTATTGTTTTCGTTTTCAGCTTTTGCAATGGTTTTATTTAAGTGACATGAACCTTTACAACAAGAACCAACAACATCTTTATTGACACAATATTTTTCTGTAATAGCTTTTTCATTTAGTTTATACAATAATAAAAAAGCAGTTTCCTGCATACTGGTGAGCAGAAAAAATGCAGAAAATAATATGGCGAAAATTGCCTTCATCCTATATTGAAATGGCATCAATTAGATGATGCCATTTTGTTTATCTATTCTCAATCTCAGTATATGGACGAACCGTTGCGCCTAAGTAAATCTGGCGTGGACGACCAATTGGTTCTTTGTTTTCTTTTAATTCTTTCCATTGTGCAACCCAACCCGGTAATCTGCCTAATGCAAATAAGGTTGTGAAAGTATCTGTTGGAAATCCAATTGCCTGGTAAATAATTCCTGAATAGAAATCTACGTTTGGATATAATTTTCTTGATACAAAATAATCATCATTCAAAGCTGCTTGTTCTAATTCTACAGCTATTGTTAATTTTTTATCTGTAACACCTAAGTCATTTAAAACTTCATCAGTAGCTTTTTTCAATATCTTAGCGCGTGGATCGAAATTTTTGTAAACTCTGTGTCCAAAACCCATTAATCTAAAACCTGAAGCTTTGTCTTTTGCCATTGCTACAAATTTTGCCGTATCACCACCATCTTTTTCGATAGATTCCAGTTGTTCTAAAACAGCTTGGTTTGCGCCGCCATGTAACGGACCCCAAAGTGCGCCGATACCTGCACTTACAGAAGCATATACATTTGCGTTTGATGAACCAACCATTCTTACCGTAGAAGTAGAGCAATTCTGCTCGTGATCTGCGTGTAAGATCAATAACTTATCCATTGCATCAATTAAAACATCTGATGCAGGTTTGCCAAATGCCATTTGTAAGAAGTTGGCAACGTAATCTAAATTTTTGTCATTAGCTACGAAATCCAATCCTTGTGAGTTACGAATGATCATAGCAACTATTACCGGAAATTTAGCTAAAATATTGATGTAGTTTTCGTCGCTTAATTTTGCGCCATCTTTGTAAACACCAGACAAAACTACTGTTACAGCTGCTAATTGAGCCATTGGATGTGTTCCTTTTGGCATCGCTTTTAAAATAGCAGCAACTTCTGTAGGTATATCAGAATTGTCTTTCAGTTTTTGGTTGAAATCTGCTAATTGTGTAGCATTTGGTAATTCGCCATACAATAATAAATAAGCAACTTCTATGAAGTTTGATTTCTCTGCTAAGTCGGCGATCTCATAACCACGATAGCGAAGAATTCCTAATTCGCCATCTAAGAAAGTTATTTTACTGGTAGTTGCGCCTGTGTTTTTATATCCAAAATCGAGCGTTACAAAACCTGTATCTTCTCGTAGTTTATCAATATTGATCGCATACTCGTTTTCTGTGCCAACTAAAACAGGACATTCAGTTGTTTTTCCGCCAAGCGTAATGGTTATTTTATCTTCTGACATACTTTAAAAATGTGTTTAAAAATACAAAAAAGAATAGTGTTTGAAAGTTAAGATAACATTATACAGGTTTTTTGGATCAATTTGTTTTAAGTTCTTCCTGTACATTAATATTTCTGTTTGGCATAAAACGAGGTATTAAACCTGCTTTTAATAAGATTTTTGCTGCACGTTCTTTTACTACCCAATTTACAAAAGCAGTAGCAACTGTTTCTGAATTTTTACCTAATACAATTGTAATTTGTTGTTGTAATGGATATGAATTATCATAAATGCCTTGCTGCGAAATCTGCGAAATTGTGTTGTTTTGCAAAATGGCTAAGGTCTTTACTTTAGACCTGATCTCGTTGGCTTTCTCTGTATGTAAATCGCTGATGTAATTGAATGGTATAAAGCCGATAGATGTTTCATTGCGGTTAACATACTCAATTACTTCGTTCGTATTATTCACAACCAATGCATTTTTAAATAAGGAAGCATCTAAATTGGCTTTCTCTAAGATCAATTTTGCAATACCGGATTGTTGATTATCAAAAACAAGTTTTACAGAAGAATTTGACTGCAAATAATTTTTAAGATCCGACAAGCTAACAGCTGAATCTTTGAAGTTTTTATTGCCGATTAATGCAAGTGCATTATAAGCTAAAAGATTTTCTATAACCTTTGTTCTTTGATGTTGACTGCTGATGTCAATTTCTTTTTTTGTCAGCGTTCTATTCACCATCATAGAAGTGATTTTGCCATTTATAAAATCATTGATGATTTTATCCTGCGGTTGAAAATCGAGGTTGATTTTTGCGTGTTCGTAATCGTGTTCATAAATCTGAACCAGCTGATTTGCAATATCTTTCAGGTTTTCGTCTGTTGCTATAGTTACTGTTCCTTTGTTCCAGTCATCTTTAGATTCGTTCTGTTTGTTTGATTTACACGAAAAAATCATCAATGAAAAAATCAAAAGAATAATATGGTAAGTTGATCTTGTTTTCATTCCTGCGTTTCTTTGTATAATTGATAAGCTCTGTAACATCTGAAAATACCATAAGCCATTAATAAAGCACTAAATAGATACTTTGTATTACTTGATAAAATTGTCGTTGAGATTGGACTTAGAAGAATCAGGATGCTTAATAAAATATATCCGATCGCAATAGAAGCACGTATGATTATTCCTGGATTTTTAAAAAATTGCATGGCTAAAATTAAACATCTTTTATAATAAAAATGCGTTAATTTATATAAATACAAAAGATGGTATTGCTGTAAGCAATACCATCTCAAAACACAACTATGGAAAAAAGAATTTTAACTTTTTGTAAAATCAAAAGTTACAGGTAAAGTAAAGTATACTTTCACCGGAATGCCATTTTGTTTTCCAGGATTCCATTTTTTCATTTTCTTTACAGCATTGATTGCTGCTTCAGCGCACCTGCCGCCAATATTGTCTTTCACTACTTCAGGATTGCGAACGGTACCATCTGTATCAACATAAAAGCGAAGTATTACTTTTCCTTTTCCGCCATTTTCTACATCAGATTGAAAAGGTTTGATGTTGTTTTTCAGATAGTCCATCATAGCGTCTTTTCCGCCATTATAGCTTGGCATTACATCGGCATAAGTTATAATGGTGTTGGTCGCAACCGGTGTTTTAACTTCTGCAACCACATTGCCTGTTGAATTGGTTGTTTCTATAGGTTCTACATAAGGTTTGTCAACGCCGTTTGTAACCGTTTCTGTTCCGAGATGGCTATCAAAAGCTTCTGTTTGCGTAACAGGTGCTATGGTTTGTGCCACCTGATCTACCACAGCCTGCATTTCTCTATTGTCTAATGTATTTACTAAAGGAGCAGCAGCTTGCTCGATGGTTTTTGGTGGTATTACATTTGGTGGTAATATTTCTTTTATATCTGAAAGGTAATGTTCTACAATAACTTCAGGTGGTGCCATGCTTTTTTCTCGAAAAGGATTGTAAGAATAAATGATCAGAATGGCTGTAAATGCGCTGATCGTAGCCATTAAACCAATACTGGAATGCCTGTCAATTTTTTGTCGTAATTCATACGCACCATACTGTTTGTTTCTTCCTTCAAAGATGATATCATCCATGGAAATTTGCTGATAATTTTTCATGCTATTTTGTTTTAATAGTATAACGCATAAGTTGCAACTTTATTGCATTCTGTTTTTTCCAATAAAAAAAGCCTCAACAAAAGTTGAGGCTTCGATAATGTATTAGTATGATTTATTGTAATTTGAAGGTAACAGGCAAAGTGTAATATACTTTAACCGGATTTCCTCTTTGTAAACCTGGTGTCCATTTTGGCATTGCTTTTACAACGCGAATGGCTTCTTCTCCGCAACCACCACCAACTCCATCTTTCAGAACTTGTGGATCACGAACTGTACCATCTTTATCTACGTAGAACTTTACGATTACTTTTCCTTCTAAGCCGTTTTCATTTGCAATAGGCGGATATCGTATATTTGAGCTTAAATATTTCATCATCGCTGCAATACCACCAGGATAGGCTGGCATTACTTCTGCTCTGTCAAATATTTCAGGTTCTTTTGGTGCAACCGGTTCAGGTTCTTTTACTACAGATCCGGTACTCGGCTCATTAATAATTTGTTTTGCATTTTCGTCACCTTTAACTGTTTCGGTAGAAACTGCAGTTTCTTTTATTTCTTCCTGTTTAGTTATTTCCTGCTGTTGTACTTCTTCATCCTTTTTCGCAATCATTTCCACAAACTTGATCGTTGGTCTTGTTGGTGGCGGCGGCGGCGGCGGTGGTGGTGGTGCGTCAACAGGTGGTGGTGGTGGTGGTGGTAGGTCC
>Ga0247804_10000333_pt1 | contig 21709 bp, 18 predicted proteins | sample UWRJL029104C1_FD_181142 | JGI IMG/M metagenome (GOLD analysis project Ga0247804, IMG submission 181142) | Plant litter microbial communities from Arlington Agricultural Research Station in Wisconsin, United States - UWRJ-L029-104C-1 | ecosystem: Environmental > Terrestrial > Plant litter >...
GCGAAATCCAGATAGAGCGGCCGCAGAAGCCGCAGCCGGGCTGGCGCACCCTGCGCGGCCGGGTTGTTGATTTTGAGGCCAATGAAGGTCTACCCGGCGCCACCATCCAGCTGAAAGGCACCACCTGGGGCACGGCGACCAATGCCGATGGCGGCTTCTCCCTCCAGATTCCGCCCGACGACCGGAGCGTCATTCAGGTGCGCTACCTGGGCTACACTGCAACGGAGGTGCCTGTCGGCTGGAAAACCACCGTCGATATTGTCCTGCAGACTGATAGCAAGCAGCTGAACGAAGTGGTGGTGACGGCCCTGGGCGTGCCCCGCGAAAGACGGGCGCTGGGTTACGCCACCAGCGAGATAAAATCTGATGGCGTGCTGCGCACCATCGCGGGCAAAGTGCCCGGCGTGACCATTAATGGAATGCCCGGCAGTTCCTCGCGCATTGTCATCCGCAGCAATTCCTCCTTGCTCGGTTCTAACAAGCCCCTTATCATCCTTGATGGCCTGCCGTTTGACGGCGAAAAAGATGACATCGACCCGGACGCCATTGCCAGCATCAACGTCATCAAAGGAGAAGCTGCCACCAGCTTGTACGGCTCGCAGGCGGCGGGCGGCGTCATCGTCATCACCACCAAACCCGGCGCGAAAAACGTCATCAGAGGCACACAGGCCGCCAGCCTGTACGGCTCCCAGGCGGCGGATGGCTTGGGCACCGCGCAAACCGCCGACGCCCCCGGCCGCGACCCGCGCCTGACCATGCGCCGCCACTTCCGCGACTACGCCTGGTGGCGCCCGCTGCTGCTCACCGATGCCCAGGGCCGCGCCAGCACCGAAGTGGTGCTGCCCGACGACGTGACGAGCTGGGACAGCTTCGTGCTGGCCTCCGACGACCACGGCCGCGTGGGCTACGCCAGCGGCCACCTGCGCTCCTTCAAGCAACTGCGGGCCGAGCTGGCCACGCCGCGCTTCCTCATCGCCGGCGACCGGCCCCAGCTGGTGGGCAAAAGCCTGAACTATGGCTTCGATACGGCGCAGGTGACGACTACCTTCCGCCTGGGCGAGCAGGCTTTGCGCACGCAGGCGCACCCGGTGCATCCGGTGGCGCTGGACACGCTCACCATCACCGCGCCCGCCGCCCTGGTGCCCGATTCGGTGCAGCTCAGCTTTGCCCTGGCCCGCGACAATGGCTACCAGGACGGCGAGCAGCAGCGCCTGCCGCTGCTGCCGGCCGGCAGCCTGGAGCGGGTGGGCACCTTCGCGCCCCTCGTGGGCGGCGATACCACGCTGGTGCTGCCCATCAATCCGGCGCTGGGGCCCCTCACCGTGCGCCTCGAAAGCGACCCGCTGCCCGCGCTGCTGCGCGAAATCGAGCACCTGCAGCAGTACCCTTACCTCTGCAACGAGCAGGCCGCCTCCAAGCTCAAGGCCCTGCTGCTGGAGAAGCGCATCCGGGATGCCCAGCAGCTGCCGTTTCGCGGCGAGAAGGATGTTCATTTCCTGATTAAAAAGCTCCTGGATGGCCGCCAGCCGCTGGAGTATTTCTGGGGCACCTGGCGTACCTCGCCGGTGAGTGCCTGGGCCACGATGCACGTACTCGAAGCGCTGCTGGAGGCCGAAAAGGCCGGCTACCCGGTGGCCCTGAACTGCGGTCCCATCCAAACCGAGCTGCTGCGCCAGCTCGACGAGTCGCTCAGCGCCCCGGTGGTAGAAGCGGCGCTGAAAGGCCACCCGCTGCCCGGCTACTCGCGCCCGGCCGACGACCTGCTGCGCCTGCTCAGCCTGCTGCACCAGCTGGGCACGCCCGCCGACTACGCCACCTACGTGGCGCGCTACGAGCGGCTGCAGGCCGGCCGCCAGCCCCTCGACCGCTACCTGGCGCTGGTAGGGCTGCGCCAGCAGCTCGGCCTGCCCTACCAGCTCGACACCCTGCGCCGCTACCGGCTGCGCACCCAGCTCGGCGGCATTTTCTACGATGACACCCTGCGTGTGGGTTCCTACTACAGCTACCTGCTGCGGCAGCGCGTCGGCATTACGCTACTGGCTTACCGGCTGTTGCGCACCCAGGGCGGCCACGCCGCCGAGCTGGCCCGGCTGCGCGCCGGCCTGCTCCAGCTGCGCCAGGATGGCAGCTACTGGACCAGCACCTACGAGGCCGCCCAGATTCTGGAAACCATCGGCCCCGACCTGGTGACGGCCGGCCAGCCCGCCGCCTTCGCCCGCGCCGAGCTCAGCGGCAGCCTCAGCCAGACGGTGACAAAATTTCCCTTCACCACCCAGCTGCCCGCCAGCGCCGGCCCGCTCACCCTGCGCAAGGCAGGCAGCCTGCCCCTCTACGCCACCGCCTACCAAAGCTACTGGAACCCCGCGCCGCCGCCCGTCAGCAAGGCCTTCGGGGTGCGCACCACGCTGGCCGGCCAGGGCGGCACCCAGGTGCGCCTCCGCGCCGGCCAACCCACTGAGCTATTGGTGACCGTGGACGTGAAAGCTGCCGCCCACTACGTGCTGCTGGAGGTGCCCATCCCCGCCGGTTGCTCCTACGGCGAGCCCGCCGCCCCGCACTACCTCGAAGTGCATCGCGAGTACCTGCGCCACCAAACCAGCATCTTCCTCGACCACCTGCCGGTGGGCCGCCACACGTTCCGCATCGCGCTGCAGCCGCGCTACCACGGCCGCTACACCCTCAACCCCGCCAAAGCCGAGCTGGTGTATTTCCCCACGCAGTTTGGCCGCTCGGCCAGCAAGCAGGCGGTGGTGGAGTAAGCTCACTCCCCAGCCCCCTCCCCTTTGGGAGAGGGGGAGCCTAGCGACTCCATGAAGTGCATAACCGGTGCCCCCTCTCCCGAAGGGTGGGGTTACGGCATCGTACTAGTCAGCTTGCTAACCGTCAACTCATTCACCGTCATGCCATCGGGCGCCAGCAGCTTCACATTGGTATAAGGCTTGTTCGGAAAAAACAGCGCCGTCGCCACGCTCAAGCCGCCATCGGCAAACAGCTCCACCGATGTGGCGTCGAAATACAAGGTCACGTCGGCCGCCGGGCCGGTAGCCAAGCGCGGCGTGAGGTGCCGCCCGGCAAATTTGTCGCTGAAAGCCGTCTGACCCGATTTGCGGCGGTCGATGAAATATTGTTTGGCCGCTTTGTCGTAGCCCAGGTGCAGTTCCTCGCCGGCCGCATTACTCAATACCAGCGTGAAATCATTGAGCTGCAAAGTCTTCATCCGCAGCATAAACTTATTATCCTTCAAACCCAGCTTGTCGGTCAGGTCGAGAGCGGGCTTTACGGTGAGGCCGGTGAGCTTGCGCGGCAACGGGGCCAGTTTGGCCACTTCGCGGGCGGGCTGCGAGGTCAGGTAGATTTCCTCGCCCACCTGCTTCAGGCCCAGCTCGCGGGGCAGGGTGTTGGCGCTACGCCAGGGCGAAGTCGGGACTTTTTCGCCGTATTCCCAGTTGCTCATCCAGCCCAGGAAAAGGCGGCGGGTGCCGGTGTTGGCCCAGGTGATGCCGGCATATTCGTCGGGGCCGTAGTCGGCCCACTTGGTCTTGTCATTCAGCGGCGTGAATTTCTTGCCGTCGAACTGGCCGACGAAATACTGCGTGGCCGAGCCGCCGTTCGGGCCGCCGGGATTGATGTTGACAATCAAGACCCAGTAGGTTTTGCCGTTGAGTGGCAAAGGGAATAAATCGGGGCATTCCCACACGCCGCCGTGCGCGCCCAGCTTCTCGCCGAATTCACTTTCCTTGCTCCAGTCCTTGAGGTTGGGCGAGGAGTAGAACGTAATCCGGTTCTTGGTGGCCAGCGTCATCAGCCACTTCTTGGTTAGGTCATTCCAGCTCACCTTGGGGTCGCGAAAGTCGGCAATGCCGGGGCTTTTCAGCACCGGGTTCTTGTCGTATTTCGTCCAGGTTTTGCCCGCGTCGAGGCTGTAGGCCAGGCTCTGGTTTTCGTGCCGGCCGGTGTTTTTTTTGGCCTCCTCGGGGTCGTGGTGGGTGAAGATGGCCACCATCGCATTCTTGCCAAAGCCCGCCGTGTTGTTGACGTCCAGCACGGCCGAGCCGGAGAAGATGTAGCCCATCTTATCGGGGTAGAGGGCGATGGGCTGCTCCTTCCAGGTCAGCATGTCGGGGCTGGTGGCGTGGCCCCAGTGCATTGGCCCCCAGGTCATCCCATCGGGATAATACTGGAAAAACAGGTGGTAGATACCGCGGTCGTACACCATGCCGTTGGGGTCGTTCATCCAGTGGGCGGCGGGTGCAAAGTGGTAGCCCAAGCGGTACTGCGGCGTGGCGGGCGGCACGGGCGCCTGCTGCGCCAGGGTGAGGAATGGCAGGGCGATGAAGATGGGGAGTAGGAGTTGTTTCATGGGTGGGATTTTTTAGAATTTTATGCTGAGTAGCATCTCGCGTAAGGGAACCTCACCCCTTGACCCCGAAGAATGCTTCGCTGCGCTCTGCACGACGGCTTTATGTAGCCGACCCCTGCATCAACGCCCGCACATCCGCCTCGGCCAGCACCGGCGTGGCGCCCCGGTGCGTAGCCACGTAAGCCCCGGTAGCACAGGCAAACCGTAGCGCCGCGCCGGGCTCCTCACCTATCAACAGACCTTTGAGCAGAGCGGCCAGAAACGAGTCGCCGCTGCCGATGGTGTCCTGCACTTGCACCGGCACGCCGGGGGCGCGGTAGAGCTGGCCGTTGGTCCAGAGCAGGGCGCCGTCGGCGCCAAGGGTCACGCACACGGTTTGCAGGTCGAAGCGGGTGGCCAGCCAGGGCAGGGCGGCTTCTATCGCGGTTGTTTCGCCGAGCCAGCCCATGACTTCGGCCAGCTCGTGCTCGTTTAATTTCACCATATTGGCTTGGCCCATCAGGTGTTCTATCACCTCGCGGGAGTAGTGCGGCGGGCGCACGTTCACGTCGAACACTTTGAACCGGGCATGTTCCAGCAACTGGTACAGGGTTTCGCGGCTACCGGCCTGCCGGGCCACCAGACTGCCGAACACGAAAGCATCGGCGGCGGCCACGGCGGCCGCGGTTTCGGGCGTGTGCTGGATGTAGTCCCAGGCCACGGGCTGTACAATTTTATAGCTCACTTCGTGGGCGTTATCCACGTTAGCCTTCACCACGCCGGTGAGGTGGGTCGGGCTGGTCTGGAGGAGGTCGGCGCTCAGGTGCTTCGAGCGCACGAAGTCCAGCAGCTCGGCGCCCAGCTCGTCGTGGCCCACGCGGCTGACGAAGCGCACCGGCAACCCCAATTGGTGCAGGTGCACGGCCACGTTGAAGGGCGCGCCGCCCGGCTGCTTGCCGGTGGGCAGAATGTCCCAGAGAATTTCGCCGAAGCAGACGACGGTGGGCGTCATAGTTTTCAGGATTTGGAGAGTAGGCCCCGGCAAGGTAAGACTTTGCCCGGATTTCACGGGCTGGCCTTAGCAGCAATGGCGGCAATCTACTTCTAAACCATGAAATCTCAGCTCATTTTTCTAGGGCAAGGCATTCACCGTAAACGTGTAGCTCGTGCTACCGCTCAAGCCGCTTTCGCTCAGCCCCTGCACCACCACGCGGTAAGTGCCCGCCTGGTCGGAGGTGTAAAACGACAGCGAGGCCCTGGCATCAGCCATCGGATTCCAGTAGAGCAGGTTACGGAAATCGGGCAGGCGGCTTTGCTTTTGGGCGGGCGTGTCGTAGCGCGGGGCGTAGAACTCGCGCTCGCCTTGCAGGCCTTCGTATTCCTGCAGCAGGGCGTGGGCGTCGAGCGGGAAGCCCGCCAGGTCGCCGGTGTAGGTGGCATAGCTCACGATGCCATCGTAGAGCAGCGGCCCGAGAAAGTAGCGGCTGGTCAGCACGTCGAGCTGCCGCACTTTGAGCGGGTCGAAGGCCATGATTTTGTTGATGTCGAACACGGGCATGCCGTCGAGCAGCACCAGCGGGTTTTCCGACAGCGTGTGCGCGTTCTGGTCGGGCACCAGGAAGTGGAAACCGTCTTTGCGGGCCCGCACCATCACACTATGCACGTACTCGCGCATCACCTCCTCCATCACCTTGAAGCGCGTGTAATCGTCGAGGCGGTAGCGCTCGTCGGCACGGCCGTAGAAGGCCGCGCTGTCGGCCGCACGAGGTAGTTGGTAAGCCGGCGGCATCGTCCCGAAGTAGCGGCGCTGCACCTCGGCCTGCAGGTGGCGCTGGCGCAGGCTGGCCGCCAGCCGCTCGCTCAGGTCGAATGCGGCCGGCGGCTTAGCCAGGTACTGCGTCGAAAACGGCGAGAGCAGTTCCAGCTGGTGCAGGCTGTCGCGCCGATAGTCGGTTTGCAGCACCAGCTGCCGGGTGCCAAACAGGTTTGCCGTTTCAAATTGCACGCTGCCATCGACCTGGCTGACGGCCACGTACAGCTGCACCTTGCGGCTGGGCGCCGTCAGGAACGCCGGGACGCCCGCCTGCGGGGCGCCGGTCAGCCGGTTGGTCAGCTGGCCGCGCACGAGGTGGCCGTTGAGCTCGGGCAGGTGCGGTAAGGAGTCGGGCTGCCCCGCCAGCAGCCCGCGCCAGCGAAACCGGCTCCAGCCCTGGGTCAGCATCAGGTTGTCGGCGGCCTGGGCGGCATCCGGGCCCGTAGTGGTGCAGTAAGATGCCGGATTTTCAATTGTGCCCTTCAGCTCCGAACTCAGCCACAGGTAGCTGGCTATATCAGCCCCGCCGTTGGCCGACAGGGAATCAATTTGATAGACAGCCACCGACATATCGGCGGACAGCGGCTGGCCGGCGGGGTTGGTCGCCGTTAGCTGCAGCTCTACTTTGTCGCGGGGAGCATACTGGCGCTTATCCGTCTTCGCAGTTAACACCAGCTCCGGCGGCGGCGGCTTGAAATACAGCCGCTCGCACAGCGGCTGGCCCTGCGGCGTAAACAGCGTGAAATGCGAAATACCGGCGGGCAGCTTGCGGCGGTCGATGGTGACGACGGCGGAGCCGCTACTCAGCTGCAGCTCAGCAGCCAGCGTGGCTGGCCGCTGCCGGGAGTGGGCCAGCAGCAGTAGTTTGTCGGCCGCTTCGCCCGGCGCCTGCACCGTGAGGCGCAGCTGCGTGGCATCCATTTCCTCCACACTCAGCACGTAGCCGCGCTCCCGCACCACCGGCAGCCGCACCGTGAGCGGGTGCTGCCCCCGCACTTGCACCACCGCCGTGTAGGCCGCCCCCACCTGCGTGGGCGTGAAATTGAAATTGCCCATGCCGAAACGTAGCGTACTGAACTGCGCCATCACTTGCCCGGCCGCGTCGAGCACCCGGCCCTCGGCCACCACACTGCGCCCTTGGTTGTCAGTTATTTTAAAGCCGACTTTGCTACGCAGCCCGCGCACCAGGTAGCCCCCTTCGGGGAAAAACTGCGCATCGTAAGCAAGCGCGGTGCCGGAGGCGGTGGGCGCGGGCAGCGGCTGGCGGGTGTTCACCACCGTCACGGGCGCGTGGAAGTAGGTTTCCGGCCCGAAGTTCTTCATCCAGTTAGTATAAGCCCGCAGCGTGTAGCGGCCCGACGGCAGACTGGCGGGCAGCACGAGCGAGCCCTTGCCACGAGCCTGAAGCAGAGCAATTTTAACCTGTTGCACGGGTCGATTATCAGTATCCAGTAACTCCACATAAGCCACGGTACTGGCGGCCAGCGGGCGGTGGCTGGCCTCTTCCACGGCGTAGATTTTCAGCCACAGCGTTTCGCCGCTCACGTAGCTGGGGCGGTCGAGGTGCAGGAATAGCTTTTCGGTGGGCACGCGCTGGTCGTGGCGCGCCAGGGCTTGGGCAATGGCCGGGGCTGAGGTGGTTTGACCCCAGGCCGCAGCAGTCAACAGACAGGCAACCAATAGACTGGCCAGGCTGCCAGCCATGCGCACAAGCTGCCAGCTCACCGGCCAAAGCTGTCGTTGAAAATTAACGTTCTTCATCACCCATTACGGCCAAAAGGCAGGCTTACGGTTGGTACCCAGCAGCCGGCAATCGGCGCATTCCTTATAAGCTGTCGCATAACCGAATATGATGCTGGACATTGGGTAGTACAGCGGGTACAGCGGCAGCTGATTGGGGGAATGAACAAAGTCGGGCACGTCGGCCAGCAGCAGCGTATCGGGCTCACCACAAGTGGCATAGTAGCTCTCGAAGCGCGTGGAAGGCAGGTCAGTTTGGGCGATGAAAATGCGCTTTTCCGCCGGTGCCACGGCGCCCACGTAGCCCATCACCGGCTCGGCGGCGTCGCTCAGGCAGCGCACGTTGCCCGTCAGTTGCGAGGGAGTCGGGTCAAATAAGCCGCCCAGGCTTTCGGTGTTTTTTTGCAGCTGCTCCCAATAAGCATATTCCTCGGCCGTCTGGGCGTATTGCCGCACCAGCACGCTGTAGCGCCGCGCCAGCCGCACCGAGTTGGCCGGAAACTGCCAAAGCGGGAGGTCGGATACCACGTCTTCGCTCAGGCGCTGGGTGCTGCTCAGCTTGATGGCCGTCGAATTCTCGGTGCGCCAGCACACGTAAATGTCCTCCGGCCGGGGCTCGATGGCCCCATTAACGTACTGCAGCACCGAGCGGTAGCCCACCCGAAACTCCCAGGTTTCGGCAAAGCTCCAGCGGTAGTAGCGCGTGCGGCCGCTGGCATCGTGCGTGTTCACGCCCAGGCGCAGGTTGGGGCCATCCAGGCGCCAGGTCACGCTGTCGATGGGGGGCGTCAGCCGCCCTTCGGCCAGCTCGGAGGCGTATTCGCGGCCCGCGCTGCTGCGCAGGTACAGCTGGTAGCGCCGGTCGGTGGGCAGCACGAGGCTGTCGGAAACGTACTCGCCGGGCGTGCGCTCGACCAGCGCGAAGCTCCCGCCGGCCGCGTCGCGGATAACCACGTTGGCCCGCGTTTCGACGGGCGGGGCGGTGGTATCGGCCAGCGGCAGCGTACGCGTCAGCCGGATTATCGTGCGCCCGTTGAGGTTGATGAAGCCATCCACCACCAAATAATTGCTCGGGCTGCGAATCACGCCCGGCTCAAACCGGTCGACGCAGCCGCCCAGCAGCAGCAGCAGCAGCAGCACTACCAGCCAACTCCCATAAAATCCGGCCCGCATCTGGCGCATACGCTTCTGCTTAAAATTTAAGGTTATAAGTAACGCTGGGAATGGGCTGCCCGAAAATCGACAGCTGATACCCCACAATCTGCCCGTTTTCGGCCTTGAAATACACCGAATACGGGTTGCGCCGCCCCGTCAGGTTATACACCGACACCGTCCAGGAACTGTGAAACCACTTCTTTACCTTATGGTTGCCCTCAATGTTGAGGGCCAGGTCGAGGCGGTAGTAGTCGGGCACCCGGTAGGCGTTGCGCTCGGAATAATACACCCGCGCGGCCCCGCCCAGCTCGTACTTCGCCAGCGGCAGCGTGATGGGCCGTCCGGTGCTATAATTAAAGTTGAGCGAGGTGCTGAAGCGCCGGCTAAAGCGGTAGTTTCCAGCCAGCACCACGGCGTGCGGCTTGTCGAAGTTGCTGGCGTAGAAGCGCCCGCCGTTGATAACCTCCGACGGAAACCCAGTGTTGGCCCGCACCAGCGAGCGGGCGTAAGTGTAATTAATCCAGCCGTTCAGCTTGCCCGTCACCTTCCGGATGGCCACTTCTACGCCGTAGGCCCGGCCTTCGGCGTTGATAAGGTCGGTTTCGAGGTGCTGGTTGAGCAGCAGCGTGGCGCCGCCCTTGTAGTCCACAAAGTCGTGGGTGGCTTTGTAATACGTCTCCACCGAGGTTTCCACGGTGTTGTGGCGGAAGTTGCGGTAGTAGCCCAGCGCCACCTGGTCGCCCACCTGCGGGCGCAGATAGGCATCGCTCAGCTTCCAGGTGTCGGTGGGCGATACCGAGGTGGTATTCGACAGCTGCTGAATGTACTGGCGCGTGCGGTTGTAGCTGGCTTTTACCGACGAGTTATCCGACAACGAGTACTTCAGCGACAACCGGTATTCCGGCCCGTGGTAGGTGGCCACGGTGCTGCCCGCGCCCACCCGCAAGGTGTCCACGACGCTACCCGGCGTGCGCGGCACCCCGGGCAGATACCGGTACGTATCACGCGGCCCCAGCGCCTGGTAGAACGAGTAGCGCAGCCCCAGCGACACCGCCAGCCGCGGCGTCACGTCCCAGCGGTCGGCCGCGTAGATGGCGCTTTCCTGGGCCTGCTCGCGGGCCAGCGTCTGCCCCACTATCAGCGATTCGCCACCCAGCGGGCGCAGGCTGCCGGGGTTGCTGCGGTAGCGCAAAGCACTGACTCCAAAATCAATACTGTGCTTCGGATGCGGGAAATAGCTGAAATCGGCCTGTCCGCCCAGCTGCCGGATGCCGAAGCCCAGCGTCGAGGAATTCACCGGGTTCTGCTCGCTCCGAACGTCGTAATCATACTGGCTGAAGGTGCCCGTCAGCACGCCATACAGCTGGTTGCTGAAGGTGTGCCGCCACTTCACGCTGGCGCTCTGGTTGAGGTATTCGTAGGACGTATCGGCGGCCAGCTTAAACCGGTCGCGGCTGCGGTAGCCGGTGGCGTAGAGCGTGTTCTTGTCGTTGAGCTCGTGGGTGAAGTGGGCGCTAAGGTCGTAAAACGAGGCCGAGCTCTCGCGCAGACTGCGGTCGGGCACCTGGTGCAGCAGCCAGTCGGAATACGAAGTGCGCGCGCCGATGAGAAAGGAGCTTTTATCCTTCACAATCGGCCCTTCCAAGGTGAGATGACTGGTGAGCAGGCCAATGCCCGCCGTGCCGGCCAGCTTTTTCTTGTTGCCGTCGCGGGTCGAAATATCCAGCACCGACGACAGCCGCCCGCCATACTTCGCCGGAATGGCGCTTTTGTATAGCTCCACGTCCTTGAGCACGTCGGCATTGAAGGCCGAGAAAAAGCCGAACAAATGCGAAGGATTATAAATAGTTGCGTCGTTAAACAGAATCAGATTCTGGTCGGTGCTGCCGCCGCGCACGCTGATGCCGGTGCTACCCTCCCCTATCGACTTCACGCCCGGCAGCAGCAGCACGGTGCGCAGCACGTCCGTTTCGCCCAGGGCCGTCGGTATCTGGCGCATGGTTTTGATATCGAGCTTTTCCAGCCCCATCTGCATGCCGGCCACGTTCTTGTCCTTTTCGGCTTCGATGACGACTTCCTTCAGCGCCGTAATGTCTTCTTCGACTTCGATTTCCAGCCGCCCGCCGGCGTGCAGCTGCACGCGGCGGCGGGTATTTTTAACGCCAATGCCGCGCACGTTAAGCACGTGCTGCCCAATGGGCAGCGTCAGCGCATAGTAGCCAAACTGGTCGGTCGAAACGCCCACGTTTGGGTTCTCCACGTACACGGCCGCCCCCGGCACCGGCTCGCCCGAGCGGGCTTCGCGGATGTGCCCCGCCAGCGTGGCCTTGCCGGAGGCCGCTCCCGCGCCGGGCCGCCCCACTTCGTAGAGCCGGGCCGCGCTGCTGGCCGTGCGCAGCGGCGCGGCGGGGTCGGGTGCGGCATCATCCGCCACCGGGCGGGCCGCGCCGCCCTGGAAAAAGTCAGTGGGCAGGGTGGTCGAAACCGGCGAGCCGGGCGTGATGAATACGTAGCCTGCCTCGTCCACGACAAAGTGCAGCTGAGCTGGCTCCAGCGCCTGCCGGAGCACACTAGCCAGCGGCTGGGCATGCGCCTGCAGCGTCACCGTCACCTTTTTCACCGCCGCCGAGTCGAAAAAAAAGCGATAGCGCGTCTGGGTTTCGAGCTGCCGCGCCAGCTGCTCCAGGGTGGCCTGCTGCAGGTTCACCGTCACCAGCGGCTCGGCCTGCTGGGCACGGGCCAACCGGCTGCCTACGCAAACCAGGAGGAGCAAAAGCAGGCGGGTAAAAAGCTTCATAAGCGCAGCAAAAGCCCGCAGAATCCTGCGGGTTGAAGTAAGTTATTATTGCCCGGCCGGGGCCAGCGTGCGCTGGTAGCGCATCAACTCATTGATGGAGCTTTCGCGGTTTTGCAGGTTAAATTTCAAAGCCTTGTCCTTAACATATTTGCGCAACGCCGCCTTGTTTTCCGGAAACAACCGCAGCACGGCGCTGGCCTTGCTCACCAGGTAGTAGTGGCCGGCTTTGCCGATGAACACCTCATTCCTTTCCACTACCTCGCCGCGGGCCCCTTCGGGCGTCATGCTTTCCAGCACTTTCTTGCTGCGGGCCACCAGCACCGGCGTCGAGCCGTCGAGCAGCAGGTCGTAAAACTCAATGGCGGCGGGCAGGCCGTTGTTAGCCGTGGGCAGCAGCCGCACAAAGGTGTGCCCGGCCAGGGTAAAGCGCGTCAGGTGCTCGTTCACTAGGCGCAGGTCGAGGGCGCCCAGCGGGGCTTTCAGCACAGCCTGACCGCGCACCAGGTCATAGCGCAGGGGGATGCCGGGGTAGGTCGCGCCATCGTAATCGATGGTCGCCGGCTGGAGCTCATCGGTGCCAAAAAACTGGTGACCTTTGACGTAGCGCCGCACATAATTCACGTACTCCGGGCCGTTGTACAGGCGTAGGTTGTAGCCCTGCGTAGCGGTGTAGCGCTGCTGCAGGCTCGCCAGCACCGTCTGGCTGGTGTCGGCCGCTGGTTGCTGAGCGCAAGCTGCACGCGCCCCCAACAGCAATGCAGCCAGTGAATAACCAGAAAGCACAGTTCTCATAGCAGCCAACCAAACAAGCGCCAACCCCCGAGGGACTGTCGCAAAAGTAGCAGCGTTTCACCAGCCGAACTCTTCGGCCGCTGGCCCACTTTCCGGCCTGACGCTACCTTTGGGTCCACCGTTGCCCGCCATTTCGTGCCTCCATGCCTTCTCGCCGTAAATTTCTGACCGCCTCGGCCGCTGGCCTGGCGGGCCTCGCCGCCGCCCCGCTGGCCGGGGTGGCCCTACCCACCGTCCCGCTGGCCGGTCAGCCACTGGTCATTTCTACCTGGGATGCCGGCCTCACCGCCAACCCCGGGGCCTGGAAAATTCTGGGCAGCGGCGGCTACGCCCTCGACGCCGTGGAGGCAGGCGTGATGGTGACCGAAACCGAATACACCTGCTGCGTGGGCCTCAACGGCTACCCCGACCGCGACGGCGTCGTAACCCTCGACGCCTGCATCATGGACGAGCAGTTTAACTGCGGCGGCGTGGCGGCGCTGCAACGCATTAAGCACCCCATCAGCGTGGCCCGCCGCGTGATGGAGCGCACGCCTCACGTCCTGCTGGTAGGCGAAGGCGCCCAGCAGTTTGCCCTGGCCCAGGGCTTCCCGCTCGAGCACCAGAAGCTCAGCCCCGACGCCACCGCAGCTTACAAAGAGTGGCTGAAAACCAGTCAGTACAAGCCCATTCCGAACATCGAAAACTCGGGTCGCAAAACCGGGCCCGTGGGCGGCGCCAGCCGTAACAATCACGACACTATTGCTATGCTGGCCCTCGATGCGCAGGGCCGCATCTGCGGCAGCTGCACCACCAGCGGCATGCGCTTCAAGATGCACGGCCGCGTAGGCGACTCGCCGCTCATCGGCTCCGGCCTGTTCGTGGACCCGGCCGTGGGGGCCGCCGCCGCCACCGGCCAGGGCGAGGAAGTCATTCGCATCGCCGGCGCCCACACCATCGTGGAGCTTATGCGCCAGGGCCTCTCGCCCCAGGCCGCCTGCGAGGCCACCATGCGCCGCCTCGATGCCATCAAAAGCACCCAGGGCCGCGACATCCAGGTAGCCTTCATCGCCCTCAATCTCAAGGGTGAAACCGGCGCTTACGCCCTCCAGACCGGCTTCAACTACGCCGTGAGCACCGGCCCCACGCCCCGCCTCATCGACAGCCCCTTCCTCCGCAAATGAGTTTGACGCTGGAAATCTGCGCCAACTCCGTGCAGTCGGCCCTGGCGGCGCAGGCCGGCGGTGCCCACCGCATCGAGCTGTGCCAGAACCTGGAGCAGGGCGGCACCACGCCTTCCTACGGCCTCATTCGGCAGGCGCGGGCGCTGCTGCGAATTCCGGTTTTCGTCCTCATTCGCCCCCGCCCCGGCGACTTTGTGTATGACGCCAACGAGCTGGCCATCATGCAGGCCGACGTACTGGCCTGCCGCGAGCTGGGCTGTGATGGCGTGGTACTGGGCGCCCTCACCCCCGCCGGTCGCATCGACGTGCCGCGCTGCCGCGAACTGGTAGCCCTGGCCCATCCCCTGCCCGTCACGTTCCACCGCGCCTTCGATGACTGTGTCGACCTTACTCAGGCTCTGGAGGATGTAATCGTCACCGGCTGCCAGCGCCTGCTCACCTCCGGGGGCCAGCCCAGCGCCGAGGCGGGCCAGGCAACGCTCGCGGCACTGGTGCAGCAGGCCGCTGGCCGGCTCCGCATCATGCCCGGCGCGGGCATCAACCCGGCCAATCTGACAGCGCTGGCGGCCCGCACCGGAGCGAAGGAATTTCATGCCAGCGCCCGGCGGCAGTTGCCGCCTTCGCCCCATACGCGGCTGGCCGAGTTTGCGGCCGTGCGCTGGGAAACCGATGCGGCTACGGTAGCCGCTTTGCGGCAGGCCGGGGCCAATTCATAGCATTTGTGAAGGGTCAAGCAGCCCGTGCTTGAGCGCAAACAGCACCAGGCCAGCTGTATTGCGGGCCCCGGTTTTTTCGAGGATGCTCGACCGGTGACCATCTACTGTACGAATACTTACTCCCAGTTCCTCCGCAATTTCCTGCCCTGTGCGCTGCTTGCAGATGAGCTCCAGCACGTCCCGCTCGCGCGCCGAGAGGTCAGACCACAAATCTTCGGTAGTCAGGCGGCGGGGCCGTTTCACCTGCAGCCGGTTGTTCATGGCTTCCCGAAAGGATTTATTGAAGTAAAAATCATTCGCCACTACCGTTCGAATGGCCTTTTCTACTTCTGTTGGCTCCACGTTTTTAAATAAATAGGCATTCACGCCCAACTCCATCAGGTGTATCACAAACCGGTCCTCGGCATACACCGACAGGATAATGACCTTTACATCAGGGAAACGCTTGCGCATAACCTTGGTGGTTTCCACGCCATTCATTTCCGGCATCGACAGGTCGAGTAGCGCCACGTGCGGCTTCGCTTCGGCAGCGCCCAACGCCTCTATCAGCTCCAGGCCATTATCAGCCTCAATGATGGTTTGAATACCTTCGAAGCTGTCCACAATGGCCGCCATGCCCTTGCGAAACAGCACCTGGTCGTCGGCGATGGCAACGCGAATTAAATCCATGGTAGTCAATCGGTAGTAGTTAGTGGAATTTGAACGGTTACCTGCAGGCCTTGTTGCGGCTGGGTATAAAACTCGACCCGGCCTTGTAGCATACGCGCCCGGGTTTCAATGTTTTTGAGGCCAAAGCTGCGTTGCCGGTAGGCTTGGTCAAAGTCAAAGCCCTTTCCATTGTCGGCGTAGCGCAGTTGCAGGCCAGTAGCGGTATAGCGCAATTCCAGACCTATTTCGGTGGCCTCGGCGTGCTTGAGGGCATTGTTGAGGAGCTCCTGCACCAAGCGGTACACTATCAGGCTAGTGCGCATGGGCAGCCTGGGCTCTTCGTCGACGCGCAGGGTCACGTCCACATCGGCCAAAGCCATGGCGCTTTCGCAAAGGCCCTCCAGGGCATAGGTGAGGCCCAGCTCGGCCAGGCCTTGCGGCAGCAAGTCATTGGAAATCCGACGAATGTTATCAATCGTATCGTCAATTACATTCTTAAACCGCATAGTCAGGCTTTCGACTTCCTCGCTGGGTGGCACGGCATTTTGCAGCTGCGCCACCAGCAGTCGCATGGCCGACAGCGAGGCCCCGATTTCGTCGTGCAGGTCGCGGGCCACGCGCTTGCGCTCGTCTTCCACAGCATCGAGGGTACGATACACCACTTCTTGCTGCATAGTGAGTTCCATTTTTTTCACCACCAATTCCTGTTCAGATACCCGCCGTTGGTAGAGCAGCAGAAACCCCACTACCCCCGCTACCAACAACGATAAAGCCAGCGCCCCGCCAAAAATTAAAACGTATAAATCTAACGCAGATTCGGACTGAACCATAAGCCAATGCCAATAAAGACGTGCATCAGGGCCATGAGCAACGCATGCAGGCCCCAAGCCATAAAGCTAAGCTGTTGGTGAGGCTGCTTCAGCAGGGCATTGCTTAGAAGAAACAAAAACAGGTTGCCCGCGAAATAGAGCAGGAAGCCCGTATTTATCCAGAACACGGGGTCTTTTTCCAACCGTTTAGTCAGTAACTCGGTCAGTATTTTATAGAAGCACAATAAGGCCAGCCCAATCACCAATAGACTTTCGAGGCCGCGCACGTAGGCATTGCTGTCACTTAATTGTTGCAAAAAAATTGTGCTCAGCGCGGCTATCAGCAAAAACCCGGCTATGAGCGCCGGCACCAGCCAGCGGGGATAAAACCCATTAAAAAAGCTGCGGTAGAACAGGGCAATGAGCAGAAACTCCACGATGGTGTAGCCGTGCAGAATGTACAGATTATGCACGTGGAGCAGGTGCCCCGTGATGTAAGACACTATTTCGCCTAAAATAGCCAGCCCAATAAAAAGAGCCACAAAGCGCAGGCAACTGGTCAAATAGCGCCAGCGCAGCAACAGCATTCCGCTCGACACCAGTAAAAATACGGAGCCGTTACTAGCCATCCATTTTAGAAACCAGCTCATATACTCTGCTAGATAAACGACTGCTTTAGAGCCTGTGCGTAGGCTCTGAAGCAGTCGTTCAAGAATAAAGTGGTGCTATTCAATCCTAGGCACACCGCTCATCGGCCTCGCCAATGAATAAGGGGCTGCTAATGTCGCACATAGGTGGGCAGGGGTGCGAGAAATCGTAGATTTCGTAGTTGAACATCTCGCCCATGACGTCGACTTCACCAATCAGGTCCATGATGATTTCGGGGTCGCCATCGGGCATGATGTCTGACTGACGAGCGGCCGACACCAGCGACAGGCAAGCTTCCATCTCCTCGCTACCTTCTACGGGCTTGACCCCGATGTACAGGCGGATAAAATCGGTGTCGTGCTGGTTCAGGAGTTCGATGAAATCTTCGCGGTGTACCACGAAGGCTCGCATGTTGGTGGGGTCGACGGTGACGGAGCCGGGCTCAATCCAGTTGCTCACCCGCTCCTGGGCTTCTTCCAGTGTAATGGAGTAAGGAGTCCAGTTCAGGTCTTTGGTGGTTTGGTTGTTCATGTGAAAAAAGTAAGAAGGTTGGAACAGGGCACAAAGGAACAATGTCGCCATGTGATTGATACCCGTAAAAACACCTGTTTTCAAAATTGCGCCCTAAAAAAATTTGGCGTAGCGACATTGTGGGCTAACAGCAATGCTGGCGCAACAGCATTTCCTGCTTACCTTTGCAACGGCCTATTGCTGAGGCCCCAAATACTGCGCACTTTCTGCGGCTGCTCCCCGGTGCGCGCCCATTCACTTTCACTTCGTAAAAAAGACCCCGTGAAAACAGTCTATTTTACGGATAGTGGCGCCGTGGAGCAGCACGCGCTACAATCCCTTCTCACTTTCGAGGAAAAAGAGAATATCGGCCGAATCGCCGTGTTTCCCGACATTCATTACTGCTCCGAACGCTCTATTCCCGTAGGCGTTGCCTTTCAAACCACGGCGGTATTCTATCCGCTGGTAACCGGCAAAGACATGGGTTGCGGCGTGGCTTACCTGCGCATTTCCCGGTCGGAAGTTCTGCGCTCCTTCGACAAAGCCCGGCATTTCCGCGCCCTGGAGCGGGAGGTGCATGGCATGACCGATGAGGGCCTGGGCGGCGGCAACCACTTCCTGTCGCTGGAACTGTCGGACCAGTACCTGTACATCATCGTCCACACCGGCAGCCGCAACCTGGGCGTGTATATGTACCAGGAAAACTGCCGCTTACTGCAACAGCACAACCCCAGTCAGGAATGGCTGCCAGTGGAACTGGCCTCGCCCGCCTACCGCCAGGAGTATGCCCGGGTGCTGGCCTACGCTGCCAGCCGCCGCCAGGAATTCGTGAACAAAACCTACGATTTCCTGCTCCGCAACCACTACGTGACGGCCGGCACGCCCACTTTTGCCGACAGCTGCCACAATCTGCTGGAGTTCACCGAAGCCGGCATAATCCACCGTAAGGGCAGCACGCAGCTACTGGCCGACAATGAAGTGGTCATCCCGCTTTCCATGAGTCGCGGTTCGCTGATTGTGAAGCCCAACCGCTGGCATACAAGCCTTGAGCAAGCGCTTTGGAGCTGCGCCCACGGTGCCGGCCGCCAGCACAGCCGTACTGATACGCTCAAGTTCTGGCATTCGCTCAAGAAAGCGGATAAGGATGCGTACCGCCAGCGCTTTGCAGAGATGCTCAACCGGCAGGGCGACTTCGACAGCAGCATCCTGCAGGAGTTCGACTTTGCCTACAAAGACTCGGCGGCGCTGCTGGCCACCCAGCCGCACCTGGTTCGCTGCGATGAAACCCAACCCATCGTCACGGTTAAGTTTACGGGCGTTTAGGCGCTAATTATCAGCTGTAAATTCAAAAGGCCCCACACGAAATGTCGTGCGGGGCCTTTTTTTACAACCTTAACTTACCCTTCAAACCGAGGATACTGACAGAAGCTTACGCCAGTTTCGTCTGATTTTGCTGCTTCAATTATTGTTTTACCAAAACCTCAGCAGAAGCTCCTACGATGGGCAATTTTACTGTCAACTTACTTTCGGTCTTCTTTCAAGCCGGTTGTATAGTCTTTAACGGGCCTGCTGACGTGGGGTTACACTTTGCCAGAAAAAAGTTGAATTGTTTTTCAGGCACTTTACCAAGGCTCTAATTTATAGTCTTTTGCCGGCCGTCGGTGGCGTTGCCTTCATCATCGGAATCGACTTCGGTGGGGTCGCCAGCTACGCTGGGGTTGAAGTTTTCGAGCAGGCGGTCGGCGGCGGCTTTGTCTTCGCTCACGGCGGCATCGGGGTTGGTGTGGCCGCTGCGGTTGAAGAGCTTGTTGAGGCCGTCGCCCCACTTGCTGGCCGAGCGGCGGATACCGGCGCGGGCTTCGCTGCCGGTTTCGGGGGCCAGCAGCAGGCCGGCCACAATGCCGGCGGTGGCCCCGGCCAGCACCGACAGAATTACTTTGCCTTTATTGTCTTGCATGGGTTTGCGCATGAAAGGGTGAATGCGGAGGTACGTAGGAGCGGCGGGAAGTGTTTAGCAAAAAAAGCCCCGCACCTTGCGGCGCGGGGCTTTCATTTCAGACCAAAAGACCAACTTAGATACTGTTAACCAGCTTCACGATTTCGGCTTTGCCTTTGCCGAGCTTTTCCTGCAGCTTGCCGATGAGCTCGTCGCCTTTGCCCTCGGCGTAGGTCAGGTCTTCGTCGGTGAGCTGGGCGTACTGGGCTTTCAGCTTGCCTTTGATTTCGTCCCAGTTGCCTTTGATGTTGAGGCTGCTGCCAGGCAGGGTTACGCCGAGGTCTTCGAGTTTCTCAACGTAGCCTTTGAATTTCGTTTCGAGGTCGGCGCCCAGCTTGGTAGCTTGCTCGCCGAGCTGGCCGCTGTATTTGGAGGCAATGCCTTTCCAGTTTTCGCGGGTGGCCGAGCCTTTGTCCGGGGCCAGCAGGATGCCGGCGATGATGCCTGCGCCGGCACCAGCCAGGGCAGCGATGAGGATTTTACCGGCGTTGCTGTCTTCGTTGTACGACATGGTGTTTTAAGAGAAAGGGGTAAGAAAGATGTGCGAGTTTACATCAGCAAAATCGAAATGCCGCATTTTGTTGGCATTCGACCGCTGGGTCTGGCTGGCTATACGGGGGCCGGCGGCCGGGGTTGAGCTTGGCCGAAAAAAACACGCGGCACGGCAGGATGGGCCGTTTTTGCGTAGCTGGGCGTAGTTTCGTTTCCTCATTTCATCCCCCTTCCATGAAAACGCTCTGCCTCTTCCTGCTCACGACGGGCCTGCTGGCCGGCTGCCAGCGCCCGGCGGCCGACTCGGCCGCTACCGAATGCATTGACCCCAGCAAGGTAAATCCCAACGGCATCTGCACGATGGACTACAACCCCGTGTGCGGCTGCGACGGCATGACCTACAGCAACCCCTGCGCCGCCACCAATGCCGGTGTGAAGCACTACACCACCGGCCCCTGCACCGGCGGCAAATAACGCGCAGCCGTGGTTTCGCCCTTCTCGCTCAGCAACCCTGGCTACCGCAGCTTCTGCCTGATGGTTGATGACTTGCCGGTGTTTGCCCAGCCCTGGTACCTCGACGCCTGCACGGGCCCGGGCCTGGAGTGGAGCGCCGTGCTGAGCCGCGAGCATGGCGAAGTGCGCGGGGCGCTGCCGTTTTTCATTAAAAAGCGAGGCCCGTTTCGCTTCGCCACCATGCCGCCGTTTGTGAAGTGGCTGGGGCCGTATATCAGGCCGCCGTGGCGGGGTAATTTGCGGCAGGAACACGCTATTCTGGCCGATTTGATTGCGCGGCTGCCCCGACTGGCGGCCTTCAAGCAAAACTTTTACCCGACGCTGACCAACTGGCTGGCTTTTTACTGGCAAGGCTACCAGCAAACCACTTACTACACTTACCGCTTGCCTGGCATTCAGGATTTGGGGCGGGTAGAAGCGGGCATCAGCGCCAATGTGCTGCGCGATATCCGGCAGGCGCGGCGGAAGGTGCGGGTGGTGCACGACCTGGGGCCAGAGCAGTTTTATGCGGTGAATAAGCTGAGCTTCGAGCGGCAGAAGCTGGCCGTGCCGTATAGCTGGGAGCAGTTCCAGCGGTACGATGCGGCGCTGGCGGCGCACGGGGCGCGGCAGCTGTTTTTTGCCGTGGATGCGCAGCAGCGGGTGCATTCGGTGGCGTATCTGATTTGGGACAAACAAGCCGCCTACTACCACCTGGCGGGCGACGACCCGGCCCTGCGCAGCAGCGGCGCGGGGCTGCTGCTGGCCTGGGAGTGCATTCGCTACGCCAGCGGAGTGCTCGGGCTGGATTGTTTTGATTTTGAGGGCAGCATGCTGCCGGGCGTGGAGCGGCTGCGCACGCGGTTTGGGGCGGTGCAGACGCCTTATTTCTTTGTTTCGAAGTATAACTCCCGATTGTTCCAACTGCTGGAAAAGCTAAAATCCTAAGCTCATGGCTGAAAAGCGCTATTTTCTGAACCCCGCCCCCTTCGTGGTGCCAACTGCTGACGACAAGCTCATCGAGGAGCATGTGGGATTGGCCAGCACCGGGAACGCGCAATACAGCCTGGCCCACATGGTGGCGCCCCCGCAGTGGAGCGAGCCGCACCAAACGCCCGAGTTCGACGAATTCACCATCGTGGTGCGCGGGCGCAAGCGCTTCGAGATTGACGGCGAGGTGGTAGAGCTGGCCGCCGGGCAGGCCCTGCTGATAAAAGGCGGGGCGCGGGTGCGGTATTCCAATCCGTTTGCCGAGGAGTGCGAGTATTGGTCGGTGTGCGTGCCGGCGTTTAGCCCGGCCACGGTGCATCGGGAGGAATAAAATTTGCGATGCCCGGCTTCTCCCCTACCCAACAGGCCCTCAATGCCGTCTTGCAGCAGCGCCTAGCAGTGGCAGGCTGCCAGCGCGGCCGGCTCGACGTGAGCCGCACGGAGCAGTTGAGCCTATCGGGCCAGAAGCCGGATGGGAAGACCATTTTCCTCTGGGAATTCAGCCGGCCGTTCCAGGTGCTGGTGCGCCAGTGCGTGGCGGCGGATTTCCCGGCAGATTTTGCGCAACTGACGGTGCTGGTGGACGTGGCCGCCGAACAGTACACCTAC
>Ga0247804_10000334_pt1 | contig 21653 bp, 14 predicted proteins | sample UWRJL029104C1_FD_181142 | JGI IMG/M metagenome (GOLD analysis project Ga0247804, IMG submission 181142) | Plant litter microbial communities from Arlington Agricultural Research Station in Wisconsin, United States - UWRJ-L029-104C-1 | ecosystem: Environmental > Terrestrial > Plant litter >...
CAAAAATTATTTTTTTTTTTTTAATGTTCTATAAAATAGCTGTTTATTGTAGAGCAGGTTAAACTTGTAGCTGTCCAATGATTTTTCTACTGCATTGTTAATGACATCAATTTTGCGAACTAAGAATTTTATGGGATCAGTATAAAAAAATCTTATTTTAAATTCTTCTGCTATTTATTTCCACAGCTACCAATCTTCTATAAGGATTAGGACTACTTAACTCTTCACGTTAAATTATTAAATCTTCAATTTATTTTGTTTAAAATATGGATTATTCTGTCAAAAAAAATGTTAATTAAATAATTATGGTTATACTTGTAGTCATTTTGATCATTTCCTTTATATTATTTAAATAATTTATACCTGTAAAATTATGAATAAATTAATTTTTGTGCCGATATTCCTTATTTTCGGCATCTTTGCAAATGCCCAGAATAAAATAAAATTTAATTATGATATTGCGGGAAATCAAACCAATAGAGAAATCTGTCTGGGAAATTGTGTAGCTGGCCAATCTAGTAAGGAAATCAAGGAAATTGAAGATTTAACAGACGAAGACCTTGAGAAATTTTCTTCAACCGATTTTATTTCATACTATCCAAATCCTGTTAAAGAAGAACTATATCTCAAATGGGAATTACTTAAGGAAAATCATGTAAATTCTGTACAGGTTTATTCTATTGGAGGACAGGTTCTGAAAACATACTCAGAAAATAATTCAATCAATAGTTTAAATATTCCCTTTAGAGATTATCCCACCGGTGTATATCTGATTGTAATTAATTATACCAATGGAAATCCAAAAACTATAAAAATTATTAAACAATAAACGATATGAAGCAATTTTACTTAATACTTTTATTTTTTATTTCTTATATATGTTTTTCTCAAAATTTCACTGATACCAAAGGAGAATTGCAAATTTCAGCTTCGGGTACTGCTACTTATACTCTCCCTATTGCTATTCCGCCAAGTATAAAAAATGTTGCACCTGTAATAAATCTTTGTTATAGCAGTGGTGTAAGAGGGGGGATTGCAGGTCAGGGCTGGAGTATCAACAGTATATCTGCTATAAGTCGTGTATCGACTAGGAGAGATATAGATGGATTTGTTGATGGTGTTGATTTTGATAGTGATGACAAACTTTCACTAGATGGTCAGCGTCTTATAATTAAGACCGGTTCTTATTGGGAAAATGGATCTACTTATGAAACCGAATACAAAAGCAATACTAAAATTGAATTAAAAATTGAAGGTGCTGTTACTTATTTTATTATTACTGCCCCGGATGGTTCCAGGAGCTGGTATGGATCAAAAGGTTCTGGAAATCTCCAAAATTCTGTTTCAGTTAATTCCTGGTATATTATTCATTTTGAGGATGTTTACGGAAATTATGTTGATTACAATTATACAAATGTAGTATATAATGGTACCAATCAACTTTATATTGATAATATCACTTTTAGTGGAAATGCTAATGCTGGAATAGCTACTCAGGATAAAATAACTTTTGTTTACAGAAGCGCTCAACGTATTGAGAGAGATTATTTAAAAGGACAAGCTGTTTATGCTACAAAAATTCTGGATAATATTCAGGTTTTTGCCAATAATACGCTGTCTAGAAAATATCAGCTGACCCATGTTACCGATTCAACATTAGGGTATGAAAGACTACTTCAGATTCAGGAGTTTAATGGACAAAATGAAGCATCAAACCCTGTTTATTTTAGTTACAATATTAGCTCTCCCAGCACAACAAGAACAGAAAAAACCTATTCGAATAATCTCAATTTTGACAAGGCAACTTTAGCGGGAGATTTTGATGGAGATGGTAGACTGGATTTTGTTGCCAATAATCAGATTTTTAAAGGATTATTTCAGGGAGATACTGGAAACTCACCAATAAATCTTCCATTTACTGCTCAAAAATGGCAGCAATTTATAGCAACTACTTTAAGTAGCGGGAAGTTAAATCAATTTCAGTCTATTGTTTTTGAAAATAATGTTTCTAACGCGAAAGAGTTTAAAATATATAATTTGTCAGGGACCAGTGTTTTATTAAGTTATAGTAAATCATTAAATACGGATACAGTGCCGTTAGTTCAGACGGCAGAAACTAGAAAATATGTTAATGTAACGACCTATCAGGGTGTAAACAATGCATTTGTTGCCCCTACTGTAGGAGTTACTAGTGAATATTTCGAGGGTGATTTTAATGGTGATGGATTAAGTGAAGTTTTTATTATTAACCGTAAACTAAAGTATCGTAAAGAAACGACGTTTTATGTACTGCCGTCGGGTAATACAGATGGTGGATATTTAACGCAGGCGATTATTGAGCCAAACGGAGAAGATCTTTATGTTGTGGATTTGAATCCTGGCTCTTCTACAGTTTTGGGATCAAAGGGGTTTGTAAAGTTGTCCAATTCAACATTACATCTTGCTTCGGGATCATCAAGTGAGAATTATGTAATGGATTTCAATGGAGACGGTAAGTCGGATATTCTGCAGATAAAAGCAGATAAAACATATGCAATTTATAGTTTTAAGCAGCTTAACGTATCGCCATGGATAGAATTGGAAGTTATTGGTGCTGGAACTACTCCGGACTACAATTTAGGTAAATTAAAATTATTTGGCGACTATAATGCAGATGGTAAAATTGATATTTTAATTCCTGACGAAGATGGATCGGGCAAGGTTTTGTGGCACACTTATTATGCTAACCCTAATCCGGCCGGAGGACTCTTTTTTATAAAAGAAAGCCAGAACATTGTAGAAAACTGGTCCAACTCTGGCGGTGCTTATACCACTCAGTTACATTTGAGTAATTATTATGCTCTTGATATAAACGGAGATGGAAAATCGGATTTGGTACGCGTATGGAGAAACTATTACAAGCCTTCCTGGACGATCAATGATCATAATACGGAGTGGCGAATTACGGCTTTTACCAATAATGTTGGAAAAGTAAGCGGCTCGGGTTTTACTCAGTCTTATGATTCGGGTACTTTTAACTCGAACTCTCCTGATATTCCAATTCCGATTACTTCTAATTATAAATATAAAGGGGCAGATACTGAATTGGTAGTTGTCCGTGGACATTATAATAAAATAGAATACTATCAGTTTAATAAAAATCTTGATACAGATAATCGATTAAAATCAGTGTCTTCGGCTAACGCTAATATTGTACAGACCATCGATTATATGCCAATGGAAGCCATTGGCGGTGGATTTGGAAGTTCCGGTACTGATGTGTATTCCTCTTCCTCTGGAGGGGTAATTTATCCCAATATAGAATTGGTCAGGAATTCTTCAACCTATCTGGTATCTAAATTGACCGCAACTATAAATGGCGTTTCCAAATATCAGGAATTCAGATACAGAAGCTTTATATCCAATTATGATTATGGCACGATTGGTTTTGCCAGAACAACAAGAAGCAGCTGGTATTTATCGGCTTCTGATCCAAAAATATGGACCACACAAAATAATGATATAAATCTTCGTGGGGCTGGTACTGTTATATGGACAAGTACAGTAGGTACAACAGTTTTTGATACCTTACCAACTGGGCTGTTGAGTACAAAAACAAATGTTTTTTCTACTCATATTAACCCGATTTCAAAAGTATATAATGTTTTACTGAACTCTCAAACAGTTGTTGATGAATTATCTGGTGTGAAATCAGAAAGCACTTATACTTATGATGGTCTTGCGGACGCTGCAAATTACTATGGACTGGAAACTAAAAGTGTTTCAAAACAATATAGTGGAAGCTCACTTCAGGGAACTACGACAATAGATACCCAGTATGATAATAATCCTACCGGGACAGCAAATAGCTACTATATAGGCAGGCCAAAGAAGATAAATACTTTGACAACAATTTATACTGGGGATAGTAGGAATTCAGAAGTGAGTTATACTTATACAGGAAGTAATTTAACAAAAACTGAAAAAAAAGGTCATAATACCAGTTATGCTATGGTAGAAGATATGACTTATGATATTTTAGGTAATGTATTAACAAAGACAGTATCAGCACCAGGTGCACCATCGTCTATTGTGTCTAGAATGGTTACTGATGAATATGACACTACCAAAAGATTTGTCATTAAAAAAACAGATCATCAGGGATTCGTGAGTAATTATACCTATAATTCTTTAGGGCAATTGACGTATTCCAAAAATTACCTAGGTGTGATGGATTACTATAATTATGACAATTGGGGGAAACTTCTCAATAATACGCACGCCTACGGTTCTACGATTGATATTTCTACAACCACTGTATATACGAAACTTGCATCTGGGGGATATAAAACTTCAACTACTGATAATGTTAACGGAAGCCAGATTTCAGAATATGATGTTCTGGGAAGACCTGTTATTTCTACAATTAAAGGAATGCTAGTTAATTCAACAATTTCCAAAAAAGTTGAATATGATGGATTAGGCAGAAAAACAAGGGAAAGTGAACCTTATTTTTCATCACCCACTAAATGGACCACTTACGATTATGATTATCTTATGCGGCCTATTACGATTACACGTCCGACAGGAAGAATTCAGACGCTTTCTTATTCAGGGCTCACCACGACGAGTGTGGATGATACAAAGACCACCACTGCCACTGTAGATGCTTTAGGGAATAATGTTCAGACAACAGATGCTGGCGGAACCATTACTTACCTTTATTATGCCGATGGACAGCTTAAGGAATCCAATTATGAAGGTCATAAAGTTACTGTCGGCATTGATGGTTGGGGTAATAAATCAGAGACCAAAGATCCAAATGCCGGAACATATACCTATTCCTACGATGCTTTTGGACAACTGACTACAGAAACAACTCCCAAGGGTCAGACCACTATGACTTATGATGCTTTTGGAAAAATCTTAAAGAAAAAGGTTTTAGGTGATGGCACAGATATTGAAACGGATTATATCTATAATTCATTTGCCCAATTGCAAAGCGAAACAAGTAAAAAATCAATAGGAACACTAATTGATAGTTTTTCGTATGGTTATGATACTTTTCATAAAGTGGTAAGTGTCACGGAGAGTAATGCAGATTTTATTCAAACCAAAACGATTGCTTATGACAACTACGGTAGAGTCCTTTCACACACCAACGCAGTTCAGGAGCTCGGAACAGGATTAAACTCATCGGTTGTTTCTAAAAATTCTTATAATGCGTACAATGGAATTATTGATAAAATAACGGATGCTAATGATGTTATGCTTTGGCAACTTATTACCGCCAATGAAAAAATGCAATCTCTGACTGAAAGTTTAGGCAATGGAATCACAATTACAAATGCCTATGATGGGAATTTCTATTATGTCTCACAAAAACACAGTAAAAACAGTGTTAATATTTTAGATAATACCTATAGTTTTAATGGTATAAAAGGAACTTTAAATAACAGGCAAAATTTAGCACTGGGGACCTCAGAAACTTTTACTTATGATAATCTGGACCGACTCACTAACTGGACAAATCCTATAACTTCTACAATAGATTCAAATACGTATGATAATAGAGGAAGAATAACTAATCACAACAAATTGGGAACTGTTAGCTACAATGCAAATCTAAGTACAGGAATTTATCAGAAGACCGAGATAAATCTGACCACCGAGGGAACTTCCTATTATTCCAATCTACCTAAACAAACAGTGAACTATACTATGTTTAAAAGCCCAATTTCAATCAATGAAAGTGAAAAGGGAAGTACAACATTTGTTTATAATTCCCATTTATCAAGGCAGTCCATGAATTATGGATATACTTATGTTCCGGGGGGCACTAGTACCTATTCCAAATCAAAAAAATATACAGATGACGGAACTGTAGAAATATTAAAAACACCAACGACAATTACCATACGAACTTATGTAGCAGGGAATGCATATGATGCACCATTGTATATAGATAAAATAAAAACAATTGCTTCAGGCGTTGTTGTAGACAAGAAATATTACCTTCACAGGGATTATTTAGGAACTATTATAGCAATTTCTGATGAATCAGGAACAGCAGTCGAAAGACGTCAATTTGATGCTTGGGGTAATTTAGCCAAATTGCAGCAAAACGGGGTTACAGTGGTATTGCCCACTGACGGCACTGCTGCAGGACTCATGATGCTGGATCGGGGGTATACCGGCCACGAGCATTTGGCAGAGGTAGGTCTTATCCAGATGAATGGACGTTTGTACGATCCTGTTTTGCGTTCTTTTTTAATGCCAGATAACTTTATACAGGAACCAGGTAATACCCAAAACTACAATAGGTATGCTTATGTCCTAAATAACCCTTTAATGTATAATGATCCAAGTGGGGAAGAAGCTATTACTCTTGGTGTAGCAGTCATAATAGGGGTTGTTATAGCTGTAACATCTTACACCTTAACCGCTTTACTGGCCGATGTTCCTTTCAGCGTTGGAGGTTTGGTAAAATCTGCTTTTATAGGTGCAGCAAGTGCAGCGGTAACTTTTGGGATAGGTAGTGCTTCCTCGGCACTTTTTACCAATTTTTACTCCCAGGCAGCATTTCAGGCAGCTGCACACGGCACATTTCAGGGAGGCATGACAGCATTGTCAGGAGGTAAGTTTTGGAGTGGTTTTGCAGCCGGTGCCTTAAGCAGTATAGCTGCGAGTGCCTGGAGTGGAGGAGATACGATCACTGACAATGGAGATTATACGATGTCTCTGACAAGACATACAGGTATAGGCGCCGGTTCAGGGGAGTTAGGAATGATTGCTTTTGGTACCGTGTCAGGGGGGGCAGGAGCTTTACTTACAAAAGGGAATTTCTGGCAGGGTGCAGTCACAGGGCTAATGGTGTCAGGACTGAATCATTTCGCGCATCAGATTGATAGCGAGGATTTTGATTTTGATCAGAAAGGAAGAAAGGTTACTAAAAAATCACTAGGCATAACAAGTAAGGATAATGCTGAAACTATGCTTGAAAAAATGTTAAAAGGCATGAAAATTGGTGATTATATCGAAGGATCAGAGTTGGAATTTTTGCAGAAGGGTGCTTCAATGGGGATTGAGAATATCCAGAGGGTTTCTGCCACAGACTTTAAGGTTAATAGAACATTTTTAGGAATGTCAAAAATTGACAAAAATGCGACAATAACTTTAAAAAAAGCTACAATTGAAGGGAATTATGAAAATAAACAAGGAAAGGTTGTGCATGGATACGCTAGCGGAATAAAAGTAACAACCAAAGGTCTTCCGTTACAGATAGTTGAAGACAAGCCATATAACGGATATATTATCAATAAAAATCAAGGACAAATAATAACTAAAGGATCTTTTTTATCATGGGACTTAAACAAACAATAAACCAAAACCAATTAAATACGCTGATAGTATTTATTATTCCACTATTTTCAGTCATTCTGTTCATATTGTTTTATATTTTCTTATCATCGGAAATATTTGGAGGTATGATTGGATCTTTCAACGATTTATCAGGAACAAATAAAAAAGGAGTGTTTCCTTGGGTTAATGAAATACCTTTATTATTCTTTTGCTCAGTTGTTTTGTTTCTATGCCTGTCGTTGTTTTTTTACAAGCAGTTTCAATTTGGACAATTTAAAAATGGGCTTAAAGCAAATTTTATAATTTTTTGTTTTCTTCTGCTTTATTCTCTTTTTGTTTTAATTAAATTTTATTTGATAAAAATTAATTAATAATATCACAAGTATTTAACAAAAGCTGTAGCTGTATCAATTTTGAGACAGCTACAGCTTTATTTGCTTATTTTTCATCAACAGTTCTGTATATTTAATCACATCATAACTCAATCTTGAGGTTCACGTTTGTAACCTCAAGATTTGAACCTCCTCTTTCATTCAATTGAAAGCAAAACAATGCAGGAAACCTTTCTATATTCCTTTTTACTGCTTGGTTTAGGTTCTTTGTTTCGACCTCGGACGAGGAAGTTGCTATCCAGCATCACTTGCTGTCAGCGTATGGAATAAATCAGATTTCTCATTTCATTTGGGCTAACATTAGGTTTATTTTCCATTACTTATGAAGCTTTTATTTTTGGCAAATTCAAACGTAGTTTCGGCATTATCGTTGAGTACGATGTACGCATCGAATTTCTTTCCTGACCTGCTTTTCATTCCTTTGATGAGTGAAGTTGTACCCTTGCTGACAAGACTTTTAATATTGTCTATGCTGATTTGCGCACCGCAGACATTGCGGAACTGCACCCAGCTACAAGTTTCATCGGGACACTTTACTATTTTGTCACGTATGATAAGCTGTTGGCTTTTACATTTGGGGCAGATGAGGTCTACCAAGCTGTTTTTAGCAATGGGAATTTGCAACAATTCATTGACAATAGATGCAGCGTAATTTTCCATTTGCTTTTGAAATGTTTCGGCATCTGATTGGTTGTTTTCGATTTTTTCCAATGTAAGTTCCCACTGGGCGGTCATCGCCACATCTGCTATTTTTTTGTCTTTGACCAATTCATATACAAATAATCCCTTTTCGGTTGGTATCAAAGATTTATTTTCCCTATTGATGTAATTACGGGTAAACAATATTTCGATAATTGATGCCCTTGTAGCTGCAGTACCAATACCTAAATTTTGCAAAACCTTGCGCTCACATTGATTTTCGATATTATTTCCGGCACTTTCCATAGCTGATAAAAGGCCTGCTTCAGTGTAAAGCACAGGCGGTTTGGTTTTCTTTTCCAGAACGGAAGCTTCTTTTATTTTAAGTTCATCGTCCTTTTTCAGCTCAGGCAAATCCATTACATGTTCTGTATCATCATTAAGGAAACTGCCTCTAATGGAACGCCACCCGGATTCTATAATTTTACAGCCTTTTGATGTAAAATCATAATGCAATACCTGTAAGCCGACATCAGTTATCTCTTTGATACAGGACTCGGAAACGGCTTCGAGTAATCGGAAAGCAATTAAATTATAAACCGCATTTTCCTTTGGATTCAGGGCTGATGGGATTTTATTAGTAGTTAATAATCCATGATGGTCCGTGACACGCAAATCGTTCACGATATGTTTATTAAAACGGCGCCACTTCATTTGAGATAGGTTTTGTTTAATATTTTCCCTCTTTTGTAAAGCTCTTACCAGGCTGGGAATTTCTGCCCATATATCTTCGGGAATATACCTACTTCCGGTACGTGGGTATGTGATAAACTTCTGTTCGTAAAGGTTTTGAGAAATATTGAGCGTTTCTTCTGCAGAAAGGTTCAATTTTTTATTGGCTTCTTTTTGCAGGCCGGTAAGGTCGAATAATAAGGGTGGATGTTCTGTAACGCTTTTGATTGCTACTGATGTAACTATTGCCATTTGGCTTCGCTGAATGGCTTTCAGCGCATCACTGGCTAGTTTTTTGTCTTCCCATTTGATTTTTGAGATACTTTTAAAATCTATTAGCTCTTTTTTATGTGACAACTGTATCTGCCAGTAGTTTTTTTCCTTGAAACTCCCGTTTTCCAGATAGCGTTTGCATATTAAAGCCAGTGTAGGCGTCTGTACTCTTCCGAGTGAATAAATCCCATTTCCTGCAGCTATAGAGAGCGCTTGTGTCGCATTGATGCCCACTAGCCAGTCGGCACGGCTTCTGGCTTGTGCTGCCTGATATAATCCGTCAAATTCTTTTCCGTCTGTGAGATTATCAAACCCTTGTTTAATGGCTTTTTCGGTAAGGGAGCTTATCCAAAGCCGCTTAAAGGGTTTGGTGCATTTTAGGTATTGGTAAATGTATCTGAAAATAAGCTCACCCTCACGTCCCGCATCGGTAGCAACTATAATACTATTGCTATTATTAAAGAGCTCTTCAATGATTTTCAGTTGTTTTACTGCCCTTGTATCGGCAGAGTAGCCCTTATATTTACTGACCTTTTGGACAGTCAGCAAAAAAGGGTTTGGGACTATCGGAAGTGATGATTTGTTAAATTCCGTGATCCCGTAATCTTCAGGCATTCCCAATCCTACAAGATGTCCTAGTGCCCATGTAACAAAATAGCCGTTACCTGTCAGGTAGCCATCTTTTTTTTCGGTGACTCCGATTATAGCGGCTATTTCTCTTGCTACATTGGGCTTTTCTGTAACAATTGTTATCATATCTTATTACATTTTACGCCCTTTTGATTTAGAAGGAGCATCAAATTCTTCTTGTTGTTCCTGTTGTTTCTTGTCATCGGGATTTGTCTGTCCTGATTTTAAAGGCTCCTTTATGTTCTTGGTAGCTTCATTAGTTTTGCCTTCGGAATTGACGGCGGTCTGCGTTTTATTTGCCTCAGAAGGTTTTATCTGTTGTTTTATTTTATCTGGATTTTGGAATGAAAAATCTGTTTTATTGGTTTCTTTGTTATAGGTGATATATCCATTGTATTCTTTCCCTTTTTTATCCACTAATCCGCTGATATAAACCGTCTGACCATCTTTGAGCTTTTGATATTGCTCATTATCGAGTTCTTTATCTCTAAAGTTTTTTGGTGCTCCCTGAGTCTGGTTCTGCTGATTGCCTTGTGTCTGCTTATTAGAATCATTTCGGTCAAAGAGAAATTCAACAAAACGTTTATCTGCATTGAATTGCACAGATGCATAAAAGGCAGTTCCTTTCTTGGAAACCATACCTTCTAATGCAAGCGGTTTACCTTCAAATAAAGTTTGCTTTTGCTCCTCACTCAGTTTAACTCCTTTAATTTCATCGGGAATTTTAATGAAATCCGTACGCAGTGCCACCACCTCATTGGTGAGTCTGTCTATACTGATAATGGAGGGCATAATTTCATTGTTTTTCGGATTGGTTAGATTTACCACGCGTCCCATATTGCCTGTTTGCAGCAGATTGTCTTTATCTTCCTTGCTGAACTCATGGCCAAAAAAAGGATAATTCAGATTAGGCTCTTTTCGGATGCCATGAATGGCCAGTACGACTTGTCCTTCGTCGTTTTGTTTGAGTGATAAACGGGCATCCATTTTGGTAACTGCAGTACCTAGATTGAGACTTACAGGTACAAGCTCATTTGTTTTGTATCCTTTGAGCAGGGGATCAAGCAGGCTCATTTTTTCAAGTTTTTCTTTACTTAAACCCAAATGGTCTAATGTTTCCCAATCGATCTGTTCCGGTTTGTATTTGTATTCACTTGTTTCCGGATTTGTTTGTGCTGTTTCCATATTAATTTCATTTTTTTGTTTATAATCTTTTACTTCGTGCTGTTTCATTAATTGTTCACCTTCGGGTGTAGGATGATCTAAATGTTTCTGCATCTCTTTTGAAGTGTCAACAGCCAGCAGAGCAGGGATTTTGAAGAACGAAAAATTAGTTGGGTTCTTCAGTTGGCTGAAAAAATTAGAAAAGAAATTTGAAAACACATCTCCGTGCTTGTCTACCCGCATAAATTGATTCTGATTTTTGTTGGTAGGGTCAACGGTTTCCAGATTACCATTTTGGTCAATGCCTTTTACCGCCATGATTTTCTTTTTCTCTCTATCGAATACCAGCAGTATATCTGATAACTCTTCAGGAGTATTTAGTAAATCTTTAATTTGTTCGCTCATAATCTCTTAATTTTAAATTCATTTGCGAAATTAAATCGTGAGAAAGTGCTAACTAAAAGCTGGAATCTGTTGGCGTTATTTTTCATTCGCTGGCGTATGTTTTGGGCATTCGGGCGCTAAAACTTTCCCTGATGAACTGGTGTACATCCGAAAGCTTATAATATATTTTACCGCTTATAGTATAATAGGGCAGCCTGCCTGATGATCGGTAACGCTGGAGTGACCTCCCGCTTATCTTAAGCATCTGCAATATATCCTGATTGTCCAGTAGCTCTTCGCCGTCAATACTTCCGCGTTTTTTTTCAAGTTCACTGATATGCGCGCTCAAAAGGTCGAAACGTTCTATGATCCTTTCCATCCAGGAAATGAATTCCATTCTGTCTATATACATGGCTGTTCTTTTTACATTAATGATGCAAAGTTGCTGATGGCAAAAGTTTTTCATTGCCAATCTCAGCCAATTTAAAATGCTGTTTTATGAAAATTTTAACTAAATGAAAAATTAGATGAGTTGCTGATTTACTAGGATTATTGAGGATATAGAAGTAATTATATGCTAGTAGCCATTTGATGCCAATTGCACCTCATGGGCAAGAGAATTACAATTTTAAAAAAAGTTAAACCTCTTTTTCCATGTGTTGTTTAAGCGATGATTTCAGCTGATCCAGAAAAATACTTTTGCTGTCAGTCCTGTCTTTCATTCTGTGGAATGCGTGATGGACATCACCGAGCTGTATTCTGAAAAGGAGCTGGAAGACCATACTGATTTTACGGATGCCCGCTTTTCCATGGGAAATGCTGCCTGATGCATGAAGAGCATAAATTAGTTCGATTAATGCATTCTTGGAATCTGTCCAGAAAAAATCTCTGTTAGCTGTATTTCCGTCTGAAAAAATGCTGGCCTGCTGCGTGTCGGGCTCAATTTTGGACATCAGGTAAGCGTAAAGCAGTTCGTTGGCAATTATACGCGCTACCTTATAATCATAGTAGGTGGAAAATTGTGTGTCAATTTCAAAAACAAAACTATTGACTCCCTCATGAAGGTCTATTTTTCCCCGACAGAAAAAATGATGGTCCCATTCGGTTCTTCCCGTGCGATAGTAGCGATAAAAATCAGTGTTGTAAAAGTGCTCTTTATATTCCTGCTTGAGAAGATTGAGCTCGTTGGAAAAATATTTATGATGCATTCTGCCGCTTACAACCGGACAGGCCGCTTCAATTCGGAAAACTTTATTATAGAAAATCAGTTTTCCCAGTATTTGGGGTTTAATACTTTTAAAAAAATTAATCTCTTCGTTTTCGTCGGAGAATCCCTTTTCTAAAACAATTTTTTTAACCGTACCAAGCAGGTTTCGAAGTACGGTAGTCATATGGTAGGATTTTTCAATTATATGTTCAGGATCTAAGCTGAATTGCTGTTCTGCTTTTCGAATAACCTGAAGTGCGTTCTCACATGTAGATCTTATCATGACAACAGAATTTAGATTTATTTGAACAAGGAAAAGCTGGGGCATTGCTGCCCAGAAATTTATGAGGTCACTTTTCGCTGGAATTAAAATGTATACGGATCAGCGGGGGATACTGGTTTCATTCTGCAGATTCTGCATGAGTTCCATAGCATAATTATCTCTTGCCTGTACATAAGCCACTTTCGATATTACAGAGGCGCCAAGTTTTTTCTTCTCAAAAGTTGCCGATATTCCGAAATCAATTCGCTCAATTTGAAGTTCTTGCGCTCTTTTGATCGTTTGGTACAAAAGCTGTCTGTAAAGATTAAAGCCTTCGCCGGCAGTATAGTCCATACCGATAAGTTCCGGCACATATACCTTATCTGAGTTTTTGTAGCAGAACATTATCCCGATGAAATCCCTTTCAGTTGCATCTTTTAGCCTGAGAATTATGAACTCCCAGTTTGAAGAGCTGTTCATATTTTCAAATACCTGCCTGTTGTAGGTAAAGGTATTTATAGCCAGATTACGCCCCTTCACGTTGCAGTATAATTGGTAGGCCCTGTTTAGTTCTTCTTGACTCAGGCAGTCTTTAATTTCTACATCATAGAATTTTTCATACGGCAGTATTTCCCGATTGAAATGCTGGCGGGAGCGGGTAGAAAGCAGGGAACCATAACTTTCTGATGCAGACCATTTTTTATTTTCAATAACACATGATTCGGGCATATCGATCCTGAAATACCCTTGATTTCTAATCATTTCATCGAAGTGGAATCCATTTTCAAAATCACGCAGAATGAGCATATCGGCCGAAAGTGTATTGTATGATTCCTCAAGCTTGTTCAACAGCATTCTCATTGACTGCTCCGCAAGAGGATGACGCTGGTCAATATAGCAGTGCAGTCCCTCAGTAAACAATGAGCCTGTACTTAGAACTTTGGAAGTCATATGCATGGGGTCTGTTTTTCTAATTTCTTCAAGGTGCTTTGATACTGATTCTGTAGCCAGCATATCATCTTTCCATATCCCGAATGTACAGAAGGTCATTAAAACCACCTGCATGTTTTGGTCACGAATAATATAATAGAAGAAATCCAATTTATTGCCTGGATCCTGAGCGTTTACGAAAGTTTTCTCAAGATAATGCATTCCCTCCCAATCAAGGATATTATAAGCTCCCAGATACTTGTTCCATTCCTGCTTGTCGATGTTCTCTATTGTTGTTTGTTCTTCAATTTGCAGCAGTTCTGTTTCCTGTTTTTGAGCAGGCAGCTTCGTTTTGATGTCCATTCTAAAAGCCTGCCGTATCTTTTGGTCACTGCTTCCGGTTTCTTCTACGGCTTTGTGGAAGTGGTAATCCATTGCACGGGCAAGATCGGTTATATCTTCAATTTTATTATGTGCAGATATCGTAATACGGATTCCAGTATTTTTTATGGGTACTGCGGGGTATATGCCAAGATTGAGGTAAAAGCCCTCTGAGAAGAGGCGCTTGGTAAAATTATATGCGGTTGCTGGTGTGCCCATTCCAAGAAAGAAAACGGGAGAATCATTTTCAGAGACTAGAGGCAGATCGTTGTTTGAAAGAAGTGTGCTGAAATGGGCTATTTTTTTTGCAAGTTCGGCCTGGCGCTCATAGATTTCAGCAGAGAGGTGGATGTCGCAGGATGCGATTGCAGCAGCTACTGATGCCGGTTCAAGCTGAGCAGAGAAGGTAAGAGGGCCACCGAAAGTTTTAATTTTTTCACGTAATTTAAGATCGCTGCAAAAAAATGTTGCACCGCTGGCGCCAAACGTTTTGCTCAGCGTGCTGACAACGACAATGTTTTCTTCCAGTGTTCCAATTGCGTCAAAGATAAAACCAGCACCATTTTTTCCTTTCCAGCTCATTCCGTGGACATCATCAAAATAAAGGTGAAGCTGCGGATACTTTTGGGCAAGGTTCAACAGATCCTTTACTGGAGCATAATCGCCGTACATTGAATAAACACCATCTGCCATATACCAGATTTTCACTGATTTGCCTCTTAGAGTCCGAATTTTATCTTCCAGCATTTCCAGGTTATTATGGCGTATCATCTCCACTGGTATTCCCCTTAGCTTAAGAACCTGGCAGGCATTCTGCACACTCCAATGCGCCTGATGATCTATAATTACTGCATCTTCATCTCTTATCAAAGTTGGGATGATTGCCATATGTCCAAGGGTACTGTTCTTTGTAATGATTGGAGGAATACTATACATCTTCTCAATCTTGCTTTCCAGCTGAGCATATAAAGGATGGGAAAGATAGGTTTTAGAAAGTGGAAACTGCGTTCCATAATTAGTAATGGCGCTTATTGCTGCCTCTTTCAGCCTTTTGTCCTGTTCCAGTCCAAGATATCCTGTAGTTCCGAAATGGAGCATTTCGCTTCCGTTAATTTTTATGGTTCGCCCATTGAGGTCTTCACCTTCTGCGTAAAGGTGTAATATGCCTTTTTCTTTTGCATTTGAAAAAACGGTATCAACTGTATCAATAAAATTGTTGTGCTTTATTTTTGCCATTTTTATAAGCATTTTGGTTTTTTGAATCATTGTTATTTTTAAGTACCTGACAAACAGGTGTCTAAAATTCCTTATAAAAATTGAAAGTATTTTTATTTATAGATGTTTTACTCCCAATTTGGCAAGGGTAATTCCCGATTGAACAACAAATTGGTGTATTTTGCAAGAAATAATCCATAATTGACAATTAGAATCTTTCTTTATCTTTATATTTTTGTTAAATTACAACCCTTTATTTAAAAATTAATAGGACATGATTGCGGCACATGAATCTTATGAGAATCGAAATGCGCGGTTTTGGATTGAAAAAGGAATTCTTTTTTTTGAATATAAACCCAATACTGCAATTGATTTAGAAATAGCTATGCGTGTTGTAGCTGACAGGATTGCATTTCAAAATGAGAGACTTCTTCCTGTATTTTGTGATACCAGGGGCATAGCCTCAATTGACAAAGCAGCGAGAGACTATCTGGCGAAATCCGGATCTCTACTTGCAAAAGCAGTCGCATTAATAGGCAGTGAAAACGTTTCCATGACGATGAGCACATTTTATCTGGAAATCAGCAAGCCCTCTGTACCTACCAGAATTTTTACTATTGAGCAGGATGCACTGGATTATCTTAAAGGTTTTCTATAGAAACAGATCTAACTAGCAGACTTATATATATAAAATCAAAACCGATGAAGAGACCCCACAATCGCCAGCGGCTAATATCCATGCACAAGATGTTATTTGAGATAGCGCGGGGTAATTTCAATGGTCATATTCCCCTGAGTAGTTATGACGACGAAATTGAAACCTTGGTGGTTCTAGTAAACATGCTAGCCGAGGAACTTAAAGAGTCTGCCTTTCATTCCGGTTTTGTGAATCCCTACATTACCCACAGAATGGTAACCTCTGCAACTTTTATTTTAGATGAAAACTATTCCATAAAAAATGTAAATCAGGGCGCCTTGGAAATTTTGGGTTATAATGCAACAGAAATGCTCAGACGCCCGATACAGGATTTCTTAAACGATGACTTCAGCAGTATGTCTGATCTTGAAAGAAAAGAACTGGAAGAAATACTTTTATCAGGTGAAATCATTACACTGAATTTTATAACATTCAAAAAGCTGATTGTAACTGCCGAGTGTTCCGTATCCCGCTTATCGGATGGCAAGTTTACCGTACTTAGTTTTGTGGCTCCCTTTCTTCAGGTTAATGAAATTGTTTCGGAACCATTTGAAATCAAATTTAACAGGCATTCTAATTTCAAACAAACTGATGCGCGGCTGATACAGCGGGTTTATGATTATGTACTGGCAAATTTGACAGAGCCATTACCATCTATTAAGGAACTGGCAAGACAGTTCGGTACAAATGATTTCAAACTCAAAGACGGATTCAGGCATTTTTTCCATACAAGCGTCTACAAGTTTTATACCGAACAGCGCCTAAAAAGGGCTTACCTTATGATAGAGCAGACTGATATTCCCCTGAAGAATATTTCTTTTATGAACGGTTTTAACAGTTATCCTAATTTTTCTAAATCATTCAAAAAGCAGTTCGGATTCTCTCCCAAAGAACTCGGTAGAGGTAAAACAGGCAGTCTTTTATCACTTGATGAGTTTAATCCTTCTTAATTAATTTTTGCTCCCGATAGTATAACTGTTATAATTTGGGAATTCAGAATTTTACATTGTGAAATTCAAAACCAACAGTTATGAGATTTAATATCAGTAGTGAAGTTAAAAAATACATAGTCGAGGTTATCTGTGTTCTTTATATCCTGCTTTTTACCTATGCCGCCGTAAGTAAGATTTTGGACTATCATGATTTCAGTATAAAGCTTGGTCAGTCCCCTTTGTTTAGCGCCTTTGCAGGCTGGGTAGCCATTGGTGTTCCGGTGATTGAATTGGTAATTGTTTTAATGCTTTGCTTTCCGAGCTGGCGTTTGATGGGCCTTCTCGCGTCATTCGCCCTGATGGTCGCCTTTACGGCCTATATTGTTATTATACTCAATTTTAGTTCCTACATACCGTGCTCGTGTGGTGGGATTCTGGAGAATATGGACTGGAATGAACACTTTCTTTTTAATATCGTTTTTGTAATGCTGGCAGTTATTGCTATGCTGCTGGCTGATCCTAAAGAGAGTCATTGGCTGGCAAGAATCAAACCATCGCACTTTTATTTTATCATTATCCTATCTGCAATTAGCAGTATGTTAAGTGTTGCTGTTTTATATGTAATATCCGAAGATATAGTGCATAATCGCAATACCTTTATAAGGAGATTTGATTCCCATGCCCAACCAGAATATAATACATATGATCTTGGTTTGAACTCTTTTTATTTTGCCGGAATTAATCGCGATACGCTATATCTTGGCAATGTAACCACACCACTTTTTATTACTAAAATTGACACGGGATTTACAAACCAAAACCGTGTAAAAATAGAACTCGACCAGCCCAACCTGCCCTTTGGTGATCTTCACATCAAAGTCAGTGCTCCGTATTTTTTTGTCACGGATGGAACAGTGCCCGCAATTTTTTCAGGAAAGACAAAAGATTGGAAAGCGAAACGGCACCAGGGCCAAATCCCTTTCTTTACCCTTGCAGACCCAATTGATTCAACGAGTATCGCCATGCGGCTTACAAGCCTGACTAAAAAACAAAATACCCTGGCAGTGTATGGACTGAATCAAGGTAAGCTCCTGTCAGAGAATACCCGGATATTGGAAAGGCAGGAGGATGGTATTTTTGATACAGATGGGATGTTGTGGTCTAACGACAAGCTTAGCGCTGTGCACTATATTTATTTTTACAGAAACGAATTTCTGAATGCTGACCGGAAAATGCAGCTGCTAAGGAAAGGAAAAACCATAGATACCGTAAAGAGAGCTGAAATTAAAGTGGCAGAGCTATCCGCTGGGGACAGGCAAATGGCAAAGCCTCCTTTAGTTATCAATAAAGCTTCTACGGTATATGGGAACCTGCTTTTTATCAAATCAAAACGTATTGGAAGGTTTGAGGATAAAAATATGCTCAAGGATACCTCTATTTTGGATGTGTATAACCTCAATGATGGCAGCTATATTTCAAGTATATATATCTACCATGTCAATGGTGAAGAGATGACCAATTTCAGAGTAGCAGACAGCAAAATTTATACCATATCAGGAAGATATTTAAGTGTAGTTAAAATAAGTCCGAAAATTACCAATATTTATACTAGTAAATAAAAATGACCAATACAACATACCCGGCCGGTATCAGGGAATGGCTGAAAACCTGAAAAAGAGTAAGCCTCAACTATTAATTTTTATTATTATGAAAAGAGCAATTTTACCCGCGCTTGTGATCGTTTTAGGGGTGACAAGTGCATTTACCACAACTACTGCCGCTTCAAAAAGTACGCTAGCGATAGTAGAAGGATATTTACCTCACAATGTTGAAGGAACAAATTGTGAGCTAAAAGACAACTGTAATACATTGAACACTGGGGCATTCTGCCGTGTGGGTCAGGTTCCCTCAGGACAACGTTTGTATATTATGAACGAAAATGACCAATGTCTTAGAGTAGGTTATAAGCCTTAATTTAATCTGAAAATCTAATCTAAAAAGCAATGCAGTCCTACTGGGCCTGCATTGTTTATTTTAAAATTAAAAATACTTTGAATAACAATCTGGCCATGTCTTATGACTGGAGATTAAGACGATAGTATTTCTTTCCCACCTGGAATCCTAGTGATTCACACCTTTGTGGTATGATGATATACTGGCCGATATGGGAATGGCTGAAAACCTGAAAAAGAATAAACCTAAACTATTAATTTTTTATTATTATGAAAAGAGCAATTTTACCAGTGCTTGTGATTGTTTTGGCAGTGACAAGTGCATTTACAACAACTGATGCTTCAAAAAGTAAAGAAGCATTGGTGGAAGGATATATAGCTCATAATGCCGAAGGAACCAATTGTGAGCTAATAGAGGAATGCAATACAATTAACACAGGAGCATTCTGCCGTGTCGGGCAGGTTTCCACCGGACAGCGTTTGTACATTATGAACGCTGATGACCACTGCCTTAGAATAGGATATAAACCTTAATTTAATCTAAACACAATAAAGTTCAATTAGGACTGCATTTTTTTATTGTAACCATGATGGGCATTCTAGAATCTTTTAAATGATAATCAATATTGCCCAGCATGATAACTTTAAGTCTCTGTATACCATAATGGCGTCAGGGAAATGGCTGAAAACCTGAAAAAGAGTAGTCCTAAACTATTAATTTTTATTATTATGAAAGGAGTAATTTTATCAACGCTTGTGATTGTTTTGGCAGTCACTAGTGCATTTACCACAGCTGCTGTAAAAAGAACGGCAGGGATTCTAGAAGGATATTTACCTCATAATGTTGAAGGAGCCGATTGTGAGCTAAAAGACAATTGTAGTACCACATGGGGATCATTCTGCCGTGTCGGGCAGGCTCCTTCAGGACAACGTTTATACACTATGAACGAGAACGACCAGTGTCTAAGAGTAGGGTACAAACCGTAATTTAATTAAAAGAAACTAACCTAAAAAAGCAATGCAGTCCAATTCGGACTGCATTGTTTCATTTTAGCCATGTAGGCATTTGGGAATCTTTTAAATAATAATCAAACCATTGTTCAATACGACGGGTTAAGTCTATAGCATTTTCCTTGCCTGTTATATCATGTCCTTCATCAGGATAGGCAACCATAATATGCGTTCTGCCCAATCGTCGAAGGGCCATATACAGTTCAAGGCTTTGTGTGGGCGCGACCTGAAGATCTTTAAGGCCAGTCCATGAAAGTAAGGGGGTTGCGATATTAGAAGCATACATAACGGGTGAATTTTTTAAATAGCGATCCATATTTTCATAAGGGGAGACCTTCATTCGGGCTTGTCCATATTCTATCTTGGCAAAATTAGGGGTATTATTGCTTTCCGATACGGCAAGATAGGAACTAAGGAAATTGGATGTGGCTGCTCCTGACACAGCGCAGGCAAAGAGCTTGCTGTGGGTGATGATGAAATTGGTCTGAAAACCTCCGAAGGAATGTCCGATAAGAGCAACTTTCGCCGGATCAATCTCATGTTTGTTTAGAACAGATTTAACGGCTGCTTCCACGCAATCCACCGCTGATAATCCCACATTTCCAATTTCATAAGTAATGTCAGGCAGAAATACAAAATAGTCTTTTGCCGTAAGATTGGCAATATTGAAACCATCCCCGTTGTATAGGGTGGGAAGATAATAATAATGGGCCTGATAGGATTGCTTTTCATATATGTGGACCACCATTGGATATGTTTTCTCTTTTTGATAAGTAGCCGGATAATATAAGATGCCCTTAAGGGATTCTCCTTTTTGATTTTGATAAGTGACCATTTCTCTTCTTGTCCAGTTAAAGCTCTCCTGCTGGGGATTACTTTGCATCACTAGAGTCTCTTTGGACCCAGCCTCTTTGGCTTTAATTTGCCAAGGAAGTTCGGCATCTTCCTGCATCCATGCCAAAGTGTTGTTTTTACTTCTCAGGATGGTACTTATTTTTTTATCGGTGTAACATATCTCTGAGAGCCCTTTTTTTAAATCCCAAAGAAATATCCCATTATAGAAATTGTCAGCACTGCGAGCCGTGAGCAGCAATCCCTCTTTAAGATTAAAAAAACCATTGGTATAAATCCGGCTCTCGAGCTGTCTTTGCTCACTGGGGGTTTGGGCAACAATCCGGTAGACTATACCTTTTTCCCGCCCCTTAGTGAGTCGTATCGCATCAGTACCACTGGGAGAGACTCTCCATATGTCATATTGATCGTAAATAAGCAAATGATCATCGTTTGAGGTCCATCCAGGATTGCCATAACTCTCTTCCAGATTCAACTCGCCCGGCACGCTCAGCGGGTATGGAATCTGGACGTTGACCTGCGCGTGGCTGTCTTTATGGACATCATATACATACCAATTACCCTTTTTAAAATAGGATATATATTTTCCAGCTGGTGACGCTAGTACAGCAGTGCTGTTACCAGAGTGTTTTTTGAGTAAAAGTTTTCTCTCCCCGGTG
>Ga0247804_10000336_pt1 | contig 21533 bp, 22 predicted proteins | sample UWRJL029104C1_FD_181142 | JGI IMG/M metagenome (GOLD analysis project Ga0247804, IMG submission 181142) | Plant litter microbial communities from Arlington Agricultural Research Station in Wisconsin, United States - UWRJ-L029-104C-1 | ecosystem: Environmental > Terrestrial > Plant litter >...
CAGCCGCAACTGACGGCCATCCATGGGAATATTAAGTTACAATACCGCGATTTCCTGTGGATAGGCGGTAGCTACCGCCATGCTGACCTGGTAGGCGGTTATTCGGGTATGATCGGTATGCACATCGGCAATACGTTCAATATCAGTTACGCTTACGAAAATGCCTCCTCTTCGAGGTTGCAAACCTATACAAAGGGCACGCACGAGATCGTATTGGGCTTTATCATCGGTAATAAATACGGTGATACCTGCCCGAGGAATATCTGGTAGCAGGGAAGTAGAAAGAAATAAGCAGCAGGTAGCAGGAATGTTGCCTGCTTTTTTTATTGCACGCAAAAGCGCAAAGGATGATGCAAAGGCGCTAAGTTTTAAATCAATTACGGGAGAATAGGGGAGAAAAAATTGTAATTAGCCTATTGAATACGATGTTCCGGATCACGTTGCCCACTGTCAACCGCCAACTATTCCTCATTTCCAAATCTTCACATCTCCAAATTTCCAAATTGGTTTATTGCTCATTCAGCAACTGTAGTTTCGTGCCGATCGTATCGATGATCCTCGAAGTACTGTCCAACGCCCTTTCCTGCGCGGAAAGCATCCATTCGGGTTGCATTACCCATTCGCCGTTGAGGTTGATAAGCCGGTAAACTTTGATCACGGCGGCTTTGGAGCCGGATTGTTCTTCCCTTACGATGATCTGCCGGGTATTACCAGTTTCCTGGAAAGATACAGGGTGGATATCGAGGCTGGCAAGTGCCTTATCGCTGATCGCCTGTGCATTGGCTTCTATGGATTTTATCAAAGGTTCAATACTTTTTAAATGCTGTTCGATGGTGGGTTGCATTTTTTCCGTTTCATCCACGATGGATTGAAGCTTTTGATCGTCCAGGGCGTTAACGATCTGCGCGGCGAAACGCAGGCTTTCGGTTTCTATGGGATCTGCCTCAAAATCCGGGACGGTGGTAGGGTTGGCGGCCATGGCAAAATTGCTGTTGCCAGCGGCTGGTTTTACGGGCCGTATAAAATTAAGGCTGAATACAAAAAGCAGGAACAGCGCCAGCAGGGGCAGGGCCAGGTTTATTTTTTTTGTACGCCTGAAATTGAGTTCACCGGTAAAGAATTCTATCCGTTGTAATAATTGTTTTTTGTGCTGGATCGCGGCCAGTTGAAAACCCGTGGCCATGGGTTTCATTTGCGCGGCCTGCAACAGCGTTTGTGCATACAGCAGCGGTGAATAGCGGAAAGCCATCACGCTCACATCGCAATATTTTTCTCTTTCGAACCGTACGTTTTTGCAAAGGCGGGTTACAAAAGGATTAAAGAAGAAGAGCGTTTCGATGGCGACGAGGTACCAGTTGAGTAAAAAATCGTTGCTGCGGATATGGGTCAGTTCGTGCAGGATCAGGGTTTCCGCCTGCTCCGGGCTGATGCGGTTCACCAGGCTTACCGGAAGTATGATCACCGGGCGCAGGAAACCGAATGTAAGTGGCGTGCTGATGTTGTTGCTCAGCCAGAGTTTTACTTTTCTTTTGATGCCGAACTGGTGCGCTTTACTGTCGGTAAACAACTTTAATTCGATGGATGCTTTTACCAACCCGGTTTTGTACTGCTGCCGGAACAATTTCCAGTTGTACCACGAACCCGCTATTTTAATAAGGATCACCAGCCCGTAAATGCTCACCAGCCAGGGCGCCACGGTTTGAAAAGAAATGCCGGGCACCAGGTTTTCAGCCATGTGTACGATGGAACCTGGCGATGTATTGCCCGAAGGTTCTAATAAATAACTAAGGGTAGTAATAACGGAAAGCACGAGTTGCATGCCGAGCAGCCCGAACAAAAAATTTCTTTTGGCTAGCGGGGATACTTTATTGCCGAGTGCTTTTGTAACGGCCAGGTAACCGCACAAAAACAGCGCAGCCTGCCATAGACTGTTAAAAATAGCCATGCAAATAGCGTAAGATAAAGCTGCCATTTCCTTGTTGATGATTCGTTTTGGTTACCGTGCCGCCGTTGAAAGCGGTATGCTTATTTTTCTTTTTTCAGTTGGTTGATGAGCTGCTGGATCTGTTGCAGTTCATCTTCGCTTGCATTGTGCCCGCCGAGCGCCTGTAATACCAGGTTGGCCGATGAGCCTGCAAACAAGGTATTGATCATTTTATTTAAAAATTGCTTTTGTGTTTTTTCGCGGGTAACGGCCGGTTGGTAAATATGCGTTTTGCTGCTGTCATCGCGGGTTACCAGGCCTTTTTCAAACATGATCTGCATCAGTTTGAGGGTAGTGGTGTAACCGCTTTCCTTGTTTTTGGATAACTCTTCGTGCACGCGCCGCACGGTAGCGGATTGCTCGTTCCACAGGATACCCAATATCTCCAGTTCACTTTCCGTAGGTTTAATTTGCGTTGTAGTATTCATAATACGATTTGTTTCGTATGCAAAATACGACTTTGCTCGTAAATGACAAAACCGTTTGTGGAAAAATTAACAGTCTGAACTGTGATTTTAAATTGTTTGGATGATTGACTATGATCTGTATTTAAGTCACAAAACATCATTTCATCATTCCAAATCAAAGGTCAGACAAAAAAAGCCCCGCTTTCCGGCAGGGCTCTTTATCTAAATAATTTTCAATTAATTCTTATCACTCTTCATCTTGATATTGGCATTAGCGCCGATCTTATCAAGGTAAGATTTGTATTTCTCCGTTACAACTGCATCCTGCGCCACACCGTTAATGGCCAGTTGGCCATGGTTTACGGCGAGCGTATAATTATCCTTATCGATCACCTGGTCGGCGATCAATGCATCCAACAGGTTGCCCGCAGCCGTTGCATCGGTTTCCATCGTAGCTTTCCTCTCAACACTCATGTTCAATTCTTTTTTGATCTCCATTTTCGCTTCGGTTTTGTTACCGCTCATTTCCGCGAGGGTAGGCGCAATCACCAGTGAAACGATGCTCATCAGCTTGATGAGGATATTCATCGACGGACCGGAAGTATCTTTAAAAGGATCACCCACGGTGTCGCCCGTTACAGATGCTTTGTGCGGTTCCGATTTTTTATAGAACATTTCACCGTTGATCTCCACGCCTTTTTCAAATGATTTTTTTGCGTTGTCCCAGGCGCCACCGGCGTTATTCTGGAACATACCCATCAATACGCCGCATACGGTAGCACCGGCCAAAAAGCCGCCCAGCGCTTCAGCGCCCAGTCCCGGCATAAAACCGATGATCAAAGGAGAAACGATGGCGATGGCACCCGGCAACATCATTTTTTTAAGCGAAGCCTGGGTTGAGATCGCAACGCATTTATCGTATTCCGGTTTGCCCGTACCTTCCATGATGCCGGGGATGGTGCGGAACTGGCGGCGAACTTCTTCCACCATTGCCATAGCTGCTTCACCCACGGCGCGGATGGCCAGGGAAGAAAAAATGAACGGGATCATACCGCCCACGAATAAACAGGCCAGTACGTTTGCTTTGTAAATATCGATGCCGCTGATGCCTGCCACGCCTACAAAGGCGGCAAACAAAGCCAGGGCGGTGAGGGCCGCAGAAGCAATGGCGAAACCTTTACCGGAAGCGGCCGTGGTGTTGCCCACGGCATCCAGTACGTCGGTTTTTTCGCGTACATCCGGTGGCAGTTCACTCATTTCTGCAATACCACCCGCGTTATCGGCAATAGGACCGAAAGCGTCGATGGCCAGTTGCATGGCCGTTGTTGCCATCATACCTGCCGCAGCGATCGCCACACCATAAAGGCCGGCACATTCATAAGAACCCCAGATACCGCCTGCCAGTACGAGGATCGGTAAAAAGGTAGATTCCATGCCAATTGCCAAACCACCAATTACGTTGGTAGCATGGCCGGTAGAAGACTGGCGGATGATGCTCAGCACCGGGCGTTTGCCCATGGCCGTATAGTATTCTGTAATAATGCTCATTAAAGCGCCTACTGCCAGGCCTACCGCGATGGCGCCCATTACACCCCATTTGGTGAAGGCCACGCCGCGCAGCATCATTTGTTCAGGCAATAACCAGTTAACCAGGAAAGCGGCTGCAATGGCTGTAAGGATCATCGATCCCCAGTTGCCCATGTTCAGCGCTTTTTGTACCGTATGCGTGTTGATGCCCGCCGTTTCGCTGATGCGAACGAACAAAGTACCTATAATAGAAAATAAGATACCAACTGCCGCGATCAGCATCGGCAATATGATGGGAGAGAAGCCACCCAGTGTATCGGTGCCGCCGGTAATGGTGGTTTGTTGTCCCAACACGATGGTGGCCAATACGGTCGCTACATAAGATCCAAAAAGATCGGCGCCCATACCTGCTACGTCGCCTACGTTATCGCCCACGTTATCAGCGATGGTGGCGGGGTTGCGCGGATCATCTTCCGGGATGCCGGCTTCTACCTTACCAACAAGATCAGCGCCCACATCGGCCGCTTTCGTATAAATGCCGCCGCCCACGCGGGCAAACAGGGCTATGGATTCAGCACCCAGGGAAAAGCCTGTCAACACTTCGATGGTCCTTACCATTTCTTCGGAGTCGATGGCTGCATCCGGTGCAAAAAAATGTTTCAATACAATGTACAATCCACCCAGTCCCAATACCGCCAGACCTGCCACACCCACGCCCATCACAGCGCCGCCGGTGAAAGATACGTTCAATGCTTTTGCGAGGCTGGTACGTGCCGCCTGTGCCGTGCGTACATTGGCCTTGGTGGCCGCTTTCATACCGATGTAACCCGCGGTGGCGCTAAGGATGGCGCCGAGTACAAAAGATACCGCGATGCTCCAGTGCGAATGCGGGTTGGCCTGCGCCATTACTGCCAGCAATATGGCAACGATCACTACGAAATAACCCAGTACTTTCCATTCAGCCTTTAAAAAAGCCATGGCACCTTCAGCAATGTAGTTGCTGATTTCTTTCATGCGCGGCGTACCGGCATCCTGTTTGGAGACCCATAAAAACTTTACAAACGTGTACAACAGGCCTAATACGCCCATTGCCGGAATAACATAGATCAATTTGTCCATAAGTAGGTAGTTGTCTGAATTTTTTGGACGGCAAAAATAGGGTAAAACGGCCATAAACAGCCATTTTCCTGTGAACGTTCCCGGATTTATTTGGGGCTTTGGGCGATTGCAGCAAGGTCAGGCAGCAGCCCCGGCTTTCCGTTGCAGCTTCTGCTGTGCGCCAGCTTCCACTTCAATCCGGCAGCCCGTCGGCAGTAACAATTCCTTCAGCGGGCCGGGCGGTTGACCGCAGCAGCCCGTTGTCCACGGCCTGTGGAAAAAAAACTGTAAGGACCATCATCTTCTTACCTGCGTAAAAGCTTACCGGTATTGTGTTTCAAAGCAGTAACCGCATATTTGTGCCGCGTGTTAACAGGGGAATAACGATTTGTGTGCTTTTTTTAAGTAGTTTAGCACATCAATTAACTAACAAAAATAAAACTCATGAAAAAATTATTGCTGGCAGTTGCTTTCATAGCCGGGTTCACTTCATTGGCTTCTGCTCAAAATGCTGAAAGGCTTGCAAACAAAGGTAAAGTTGCACCTGCTCCTGCTGCTGCCAATACACCTGCTTTCACCAATGCAAAAGGCGAAAGGCCATCTGCTGTAGTTGCCCCTGCACCTGCAGTTGCTCCTGCAAAAAAAGCGGTAGCTAAAAAAGCAGCTCCAAAAGCTAAAAAAGGATAAATTCTTTAAGATCATATAAAAAAAGCCACCGGTAAACGGTGGCTTTTTTTATGCCTGTTCTGCGGCCAGTGCCAGTAATTTTTCATGCACGGCCAGCACCTGTGGTATCAGCAGTTGTTGTTCGTCGTTGTTAATAACGTAATCGCACAAACGCATTTTTATTGTTTCGTTGATCTGCTTGTCCATCCTCGACAGTACGGCTTCGCGCGTCACCCCATCGCGCTGCATTACGCGTTGTATGCGCAGGTGGGTGGGCGCATATACGCCGATCACTTTCTGTAGTTGTTGCTGCGAACCGCTTTCAAAGATCAGTGCCGCCTCCTTGATCACGTAAGGCGTTGCTTGGCGTTCCATCCAGGCCGCGGCATCCGCCAGGGTAGCAGGATGCACCAGGCGGTTCAATTGTTCCAGTTTTTGCACGTCGTTGAATACTTTGCCGGCGAGGTATTTACGGTCCAGCACCCCGTTGTTGTAAGCTGCCTCGCCAAAGGCTTCCCGGATGCCGGCGGCCAGCGCCGTATCGGTATTCATCAATACTTTAGCCGCATCATCGGCATAATACACGGGGATGCCCAGCGTTTCAAACACTTTGGATACAGTGGTCTTGCCGCTGCCTATTCCACCGGTGATACCGATCTTCAGCATATGTAAATGTAGGGTTCAAAATCCATCAAAAAAAAATCCAAAACCCGTTGGCAGGTTTTGGATCGGTATCAATAGGTTGACCGGTTATTTCTTTTCTTCCGCTACCGGCTTGTTGATGTTGGCCGTCCATTCCATGCTGATCGCGCTGCGTTCCAGCTTGATGTAGCTGCCCGGGCTGGTTTCCAGCATCAGGGTGCTGTCGTCGTTCACTTTATTTACCGTACCATGGATGCCTGCAATGGTAACGATCTTATCGCCTTTTTGCAGGTTATTGATGAACTCTTTTTGCTTCTTCGCTTTTTTTGCCTGCGGGCGGATCATGAACATCCAGAATACCACGATCATCAATCCCATCATGATCAGTGTAGAAGTGCTGCCACCTTTACCCGATGAATCCATCATCAGAAAAATACTTAATAATTGCATGTTGTTTAATTAAAGGTTCATGGTCCATAGCCCACGAAATTGAATAACTGGTTATGTTCAACAGCTATGGCTGGTGAATGCGTTTTGTTTACTCTGTTTTTATTTCGCCGCTCATCATCAGTTCCGGGAATTCGGGTTTGGCATTGGAATGAACGGTAATGGTTTTGTCGGAATGCCCGCGTTTGCCAGCGCTGTTAAAAACAACCTTGATAAAGCCTGTTTCTCCCGGCAGGATGGGGCGCTCCGGTTTTTCGGGTACCGTGCAGCCACAACTTGCGGCGGCATCCGTGATTACCAGTGGCGCGTTGCCGGTATTTTTGAAACGGAAATTGAATTCCACTTTTTCGCCCTGGTTGATGGTACCAAAATTATAAACGGAATCGATCAGTTGTACGGTCGTGCTTTTTTCAAGCGCCTTTTTCTTGCTCTCGTCCCTAACGTTGCACGACAGGAGCGCGATGGCGGAAAAGCAGGTTATAAAAAATATCTTTTTCATCCGTATGAATTTGTACACAGTTATAAAGTGCTGTTTTTAAAACTCTTCTTCTGGATCTTGTTCTCAGCCGTTAACTCTTTATGAATGTTATCGAGCAAACCATTTACAAACTGGCCGCTTTGTACGGTGCTGTAGGCTTTGGCCAGGTCGATGTATTCGTTGATGGTTACCCGTGTAGGGATTGTTTCAAAGAAAAGGAATTCGCATACGCCCATTTGCAGTATCACCAGATCGAGTGCTGCAATGCGGTCGGCATCCCAGTTCTTCAGTTTGGGTTTGATGAGTTCCATCGACACCTCTTTCTTCTCCAGTACCGTTTGCAGCAGGCTCCTGGCAAAGTCCAGCTTTTCCTTGCTTACGATTTCGGCAAAATTATAAGTAGCAGGTTTCTGGAAAAATCCCAATACCAGCTGGTTCATCATTTCCGCATCATCGTCCCAGTGAATGAAATTCTCTTCCACGTGGCTGATGAAATCTTCGTTGGGCAACATCAGGCTGGCAAAGATGAAGTCCAGCATTTCCCTTTCCGATCTTTTATCCCTCGACTGTTGTTCTATGTATTCTTTGTATTCCCGGGAGGCCGCAAGTTCCATGTATATCTTCTTCAACAATTCGGTATCCATCATCTGCTCCGGCTTAAAATCGGCCACGGCTCTTTTAAAGCCCGGCTCTTCCACGATCTTCCAAAGCAATTCGTTGCCCGATATTTTGGTATTGATGGCCAGGTCCTGCGCGGTGGGCAGGTGCTTGGAAGCTTTGTGGCGTGCATCCGTTTCTGCATAGCGCGCTACTTCCGTAACGAAATACACGAGGTAGGTAAATAAATGGCGGCTCTGTTCTATTTTTTTTGTGAGTATGGATATAGGTTCACCAACTTTAACATCATTGTCCATGCTGTCGATCGCATAGAGGGTTTGCATCACTTTCACCCTGATATTTCTTCTGCTTATCATTGTACCGGAGAACTTTTTTGTGGGGGCAAAGGTAGGGAAATAATTAGCTAATGGGGTTTAGAGGTTTAGAAGTTTAGAGGGTTTAGGCGGAGACTAATGTTACTGGCTCCCCTCTCTTTCGGGAGAGGGGTTGGGGGTGAGGCTGTTGAAATTTGTTGAAAGTAGTTGAAGGAGATCTCTTCATCATAGCCTTCCATTAAATCATTCAAAATCATGTCCAGACAAAAGCTGTCAAAAAATCACGAACTGCCGATTTTTCCTGAAAATGAAATCCATAACCTGCCCTAATTGCGTACTATATTGTTTTTTAAGCTTTGGTATGAAATTCGATTACCTTTGCCCACTTAAAATAAATTAAATCAAAAACACATACAATTATGGCTAAAGTAAAGAATGCTGCTGAAAAATTGAGCATTACACCTTTGCATGACAGGGTAATTTTACAGGCTGATCCTGCGGAAGAAAAATCAGCAGGTGGCATCATCATCCCGGATACGGCAAAAGAAAAACCCCAGCGTGGTACCGTAGTTGCAGCTGGTCCCGGTAAAAAAGACGAGCCTACCATGGTTAAGCCAGGCGACATCGTTTTGTATGGCAAATACGCCGGCACCGAAATAAATGTTGGCGGCAGGGAATACCTCATCATGAGGGAGAGCGACATCATGGCTATTATTTAATGTGAAGATGGCGCAATGGCTCAATATGAAAATTAAATACCCGACGCCACGCTCATTTTCGAATTTTCAAATTTCAAATTTTCAAATTAAGTCTTATGGCAAAAATGATATACTTCGATATCGAAGCAAGGAATAAAATGAAGAAGGGTGTTGACACACTGGCCAATGCCGTGAAAGTTACCCTCGGTCCGAAAGGCCGCAACGTAGTGATCGAACGCAAGTTCGGCGCACCAACCGTTACCAAGGATGGTGTTACCGTTGCAAAAGAAATTGAACTGGAAGATCCTATTGAGAACATGGGCGCGCAGATGGTGAAGGAAGTGGCTTCGAAAACCGCTGACATTGCGGGCGACGGTACCACTACTGCAACCGTACTGGCGCAAAGCATCATCAGCGAAGGCCTGAAAATGGTAGCCGCCGGTGCCAACCCGATGGACCTGAAACGCGGCATCGACAAAGCCGTAAGCCTGGTGGTGGAGAACCTGCGTGGTCAAAGCCAAACCGTTGGCAACGACAGCAAAAAAATTCAGCAGGTAGCGACCATCTCTGCCAACAACGACGAAACCATCGGCAAACTGATCGCGGAAGCATTTGCCAAAGTGGGCAAGGAAGGCGTGATCACCGTGGAAGAAGCGAAAGGTACTGATACCACCGTCGACATCGTGGAAGGTATGCAGTTCGACCGCGGTTACATCAGCCCTTACTTCGTAACCAACAGCGAAAAAATGCAGGCTGAATTCAGCAATCCATACATATTGATCTACGATAAGAAAGTGTCAACCATGAAAGACATTTTGCACATCCTGGAGAAAGTAGCCCAAACAGGCCGTCCCCTGGTGATCATTGCAGAAGACCTGGAAGGTGAAGCACTGGCGACTTTGGTGGTGAACAAATTACGCGGTACCATTAAAGTAGCGGCCGTAAAAGCGCCGGGCTTTGGCGACAGGCGTAAAGAAATGTTGCAGGACATCGCAACATTAACAGCCGGTATCGTGGTGAGCGAAGAACAAGGCTTCAAACTTGAAAATGCCGATCTTACTTACCTGGGAAGTGCTGAAAGCATCACCATCGATAAGGACAATACGACCATCGTTGGCGGTAAAGGCAAAAAAGCCGACATCACCGCGCGGGTTAACCAGATCAAGGCGCAGGTAGAAGTAACGACCTCCGATTACGATAAAGAAAAATTACAGGAACGCCTGGCGAAACTGGCGGGTGGGGTAGCCGTGTTGTACATTGGTGCTGCCACTGAAATTGAAATGAAGGAAAAGAAAGACCGTGTTGACGATGCATTGCACGCAACAAGGGCAGCCGTGGAAGAAGGAATCGTACCGGGTGGTGGTGTTGCTTATATCCGTGCCGTTGCCAGCCTCGATCCTAAAGTAAAAGGACAGATCGCTGACGAACAAACCGGTATGGCGATCGTTCGCCGCGCACTCGAAGAGCCGATCCGCACGCTGACCTCCAATGCCGGTATCGATGGTTCTATCGTGATCCAGAAGATCAAAGAAGGTAAAGGTGATTTTGGTTTTAACGCCAGGACTGAAGTATACGAGAACCTGTTCAAAGCAGGCGTTATCGATCCTACCAAGGTGAGCCGCGTTGCACTTGAAAATGCCGCTTCCATCGCCGGTATGTTGCTGACCACCGAATGCGTGATCGCCGACAAACCAAAAGAAGAAGCTGCACACAGCCATGGCGCACCTGATATGGGGGGCATGGGTGGATACTAATTCAAGTGCTCTTTTATAATATTGATCTCTCCTGCTTACGCAGGAGGGATTTTTTTATGCGCCTATTGCAAACACAATTTATTTTGTGTTTATTGTGCGCATTCTCTAACCAAAACTCAACTAAACTATGGCAATTGCTATCATTCTTTACCTGGCTTTTATTTTATTTGTTATCGCTGGTGTATGGAAAACCTTTGAAAAAGCCGGGCAACCCGGGTGGGCGTGTATCATCCCGTTCTACAACTATTACATCATGGCCAAAATTGGTGGCGTAAAGAACTGGTGGCTTATTTTCATTCCGTTGGTAAATATTTACATCATCATTGTTATCCTGCATGGGATTTCGAAGGCTTTCGGTAAGGATGCCGGCTTCACGGTAGGACTTGTATTGCTGGGCTTTATTTTTTGGCCGATGCTGGGCTTTGGCAGTGCGCAGTATATCGGTCCGAACGGGGTAAACGAAATGAAGGCGGAAGTGGATGCTATAGGAAATAATTAGTATAAAAGTAAAAATGCAAAAGTCAAAACCCAAAAGTAGAAATGCTGCGATAGGCTATGTCTCTACTTTTGGTTTTGACTTTTTACTTTTGATTTAATCTTTTACAATACTGCCGTAATCAATCAGTAGCTCTTCGCCGGTGGCAATATCTTTTGTGGTTTCAAAATAATCGCCATCGTTTATTGAAATGATATTCGGTGCATCTGAATGATTGAGGAAATAAGAAAGATCCATTTTTTTAAATCCACCGGCCGGCACGAAATATTGCTCGTCATCATAAAGACAATAATTCTCTACCATCCACTTTGAGTGCGGCGGAAGAACTTCCACTTCAGCTTTGGACAGGTTGATCCAGCTTTCTGCAGGGTCTGGTTTGCTAAACATTTCCCTACAGCCCTTTGGAATGTTGCGCAACGCAAATACACCGATGCCTTCAATGGGAGAAGGCTTCAATGCAATCCATGTATTGCTGTTCAGCTCCTGCAGGAGTTCGTTTTTATTCATGTTGTGAAATTACAATTCCGGGCTGTGACCTGTCTGCCGACAGGCAGGTTTTTTAAATGATTCATTGATGGCCTATGATTGTAGCGCACCTACGGAGCGCAATGCAATCCACATATTGTTTCTACAAACATATGTTCCGCTGGAACAAATGCAAAGCAATATTAAGTTTCATTTTTTTGCATGCACCTTTATATTTACAGTCTTTTCGGATAATTAGCTTAATCAGCCTAATCGTGGTGCCTTTTTTCCTATCTTGATCCCTCATGCAATCACTCCCCACTTTCAAGCGTTCCATCGGTTTGCCGGCTGCTTTTGCGATCGTTACCGGCAGCATGATCGGCTCGGGCATATTCATGCGGCCGGCAGAGATGGCGGCATTGCTGGGCTCGCCTTTGCTGATACTGGGCGTGTGGGCCATAGCGGGATTGTTCACATTATTTGCCGCAATGGTAAGTGCTGAAATAGGCGCTATGCTGCCGCAGACGGGGGGGCAATATATTTTCATGCGCACCATCTACGGAAAGTTCTGGAGTTACCTTTTTGGGTGGGCCAATTTTTCGGTGATCAATACCGCCGGTACCGCGGGCATCGCTTTCATATTCGCGCAATACCTGGAATACTTTTTTAAGCTGCCGCGGTTTGCAGTTGCAACGGAACAATCTTTTTCCATACACCTGCCGATGATAGGAGATATTTTGCCCCTGGAGAACATGGGTGGCAAACTGGTTACCATCCTCATCCTTGGGATCTTTACTTTCATCAATTACAAAAGTACCCGCGCGGGCAGCGGGCTGCAATTGTTTTTTACCATCGTAAAGATCACGGTGATCGCCCTGCTCATCGGCGGGCTGTTCTTTTCGGGTAATGGTAATGCCGCTCATTTTACCGGTGTACAGCACGCGCCACGGCTTCCAGGCATCGCCATGATCGCCGCGATCGTTGCCGCCATCAACGGGGCGCTCCAATCGTATGACGGCTGGGCCAATATGCTGATGGTAGCCGGGGAGATCAAAGAACCGAAAAAGAACATTCCAAAAAGCCTGTTGCTCGGCATCAGCATCGTTGTGCTCATCTACATGCTCATAACCGCCGCGATGATCTATATTTTACCCGTTCAACAAATGGCAGGTTCATCATTAGTAGCGGCAGATGCGGCGCGGGTCGCTTTTGGCAGTATTGGTGGCGGACTCATAGCCGCACTTATTTGCATATCCGTCCTCGGCGCTACGCAGGGTTGTGTACTTACGCCGCCGCGAATGACCTTTGCCATGGCCCGGGAAGGTGATTTTTTTAAATGGACAGGAAAAGTGCACCCGCGTAACCAAACGCCGGGCAATGCACTCGTGCTGCATTTTATCATCATGGTGCTCATGGTTTTCAGCGGTTCGTTCTACATCCTTACCGATATGTACATCTTTGTTGCGTGGTTGTTCAACCTGCTGTTGATCTCCGGCATTTTTATTTTGCGCAGGAAAATGCCGCACGCGGAACGGCCTTACAAAGCCTGGGGTTACCCGCTGGTGCCCGTGCTGTTGCTCGCCTTCACCGCGTTTTACCTGGGGTTTACCTTGTACAACGACATCAGCAATTACCTGGCTGGAAAGATAAAGATCATGAATTCTGTGCTGGGACTTGTACTAACGGCAACGGGTATTCCTTTTTATATTTATTTCCGCTGGCGTTATCCGGAGAAAGACGGGAAAGAAAAACAGGAAGCGCTTAACGCTGTACAATAAAAGCTCTTACAATGCAGAACTGCGCCGCACAATAGGTGAGCATAATGCCAACACCCGCGCCCGTAAAAGGCTGGTAGAATTTATTGATGGCCAGCAATGAATCCGACAGTACGAAAAAAACTGCGCCGGATACATACAAAACTGCGGATGGCCTGTTGATCGTATAAAAAATATGCAGGCTGTAAAGCAACATGGTGCAGATCAACGTAGCATATACGATTACCGGTACTGTCAAGTTGCCCAGCTTTGGCAACAGGAACAATACCAGTCCCGCACCGTAGGCCAATACGATCAAAACCAGCAATGGATATTTCTTTAACAGGGAAGGAGCCGTTGAGCGTTGCTTTAAAAAATAACCGATGTAAAAAGCATGGGTGATCAAAAAGCAAACCAACCCGGCAATGAACAAAAGTGCATGGTATTTTTCCAGCATCAATGCAATGTCGCCAAACCAGGAAAAAAGGAGGCCTGATAAGAGCAACCATTTGTACGGTAACGGGGAAGAAAAGATTAAGAGCCAAACCAGCAACACCGGCATCAGCAAAGGTTTTGCTACCTGTTGCAACAACGGTATGTCAAACAGGATGCCTGTGATATCGGCAAGGCTTACCAATATAAAAGCTGCAATGAATGGAGATGAAGTACCCTGCTTCATGGTCATTTCACTTCTATGTAAGGACTGCCGCCAAATAATTTTTTCTTTACGGAATCGCGTGCGAGGGCTGTATCGGATAAAGGGCGCATAAATGGCATGGCAACTTTATAGGTTACCGAATCCACCGTGTACAATAACAGTTTATGCCCGTAACCGCTTAGCCTGTCGAAGGCCCGTTGCGCCGTTTCATAGGTTTGGTATTCCTTGATCACGATCTTAAATGTTGAACTGTCGCCCGGGATCTTTTGCACGGCAGGAACAGGGATGGTGTCGGGCTTTTGTGCAATGGCCTTTATTGTATCTTCTGCAATTACCGTTGTTTCTGCTACGGGCGTTGGAGCGGGTGATTTTCGGATGAAGAAGTACCAGGCTGCCGCACCGATCAACCCCAGTACCGCTATGCCCAATACGATCATCAATATACTTTTATTATTGTTGGAAGCCGGCTTTGCCGAAGCAAAAGAAATGTCTTCATCTTCTCTTTTTTCCTTTACGGCTACGGCGGCGCTTTCGGGCTTGGATTGGTAAGCATGTCCCTGCGTAAACTGGTATTGTCCCGACTGGTTTTTTTCCAGCACGCCCATGCCTTCTATGCGAAAGGGTTTCCCGATGTTCAAAAATTGTTTGCCAAGGGTAAGGTAGGAGTCGAGGTCGGCGGATGCCAGGGGTTTTATCTTGCGGCTTTGCTGAACGATGTAATCGATGAGGGCATCGTCTTCGGTTGATTTGATGTTGTATTCAAAGGAGATGGCGTTATCGGGCATCACAACTTCCTTGTCATTATCCGGCATCAGTACAAAATCGGGCGAAAGGGTAAAAGTTCCCATTCCCTGCAGGGTCACTTTTTTGTTGTTGTAAAAATGTTGAACGATCAGTTGTTCTATTTTCATTGAAGGAAGTTGAGGTGAACAAACCTACAAGATAATATCAATATGGCAAAGTAGTAAAGCAATTGCCTTAATTTTGCGTTATGCTCTCCGAAAAAGAAGAACAATTCATCCTTAGCTGGGAAGCTGAACGGGAAAGCCTAAAAACCTTTTCCAGCAAGCTTTCACGGGGTTTACCCATGGCGCTGATGTATGGCTTGCCCATCGTGCTGTTCATCGTTGCCGTGCAATTGTTCTTCCCAAAATGGTACACGAAAATTTCAAATACGTCTTCCGGCACTTTCATCACCATCATCATTGCCGTAACCATCTTCATTCTTTTTTTCGCTTATTTCAGGATGCATTATAAATGGGAAACCAACGAGCAGCTTTATAAAGAGTTAAAAAGCAGGCAACGTAAATTGAATGCCGGAAAAGAAACGTAATTTTATCTTTCATTAAACATCTTATACCACATGACCAGGTTTTTCTTTTTAATTATTGCTTTCAGCATCGTGCTGACTTCCTGCAACAAATCATCTGATGATAATGCGTGTCCTTATACCGATTCGCCGGCCGTGGCCCCAACAACAGAAGTTGACAACCTGCAAACTTATGTTACCGCCAATTATCCTGCAGCAATAAAGCATCCAAGCGGCTTCTTTTACGAGATCGTTTCAACAGGTACGGGTGCTACGCCGAACGTATGTTCCAGTATAAGCTTTACTTATTCCGGTTACCTTACCAATGGCACCAAATTCGATGAAAGCCTTACACCGGTTGAATTTGTACTCGGAAGGCTGATCGTAGGCTGGCAGAAAGGTTTACCCCTGATCAGGAAAGGCGGCCAGATCAACCTCTACATTCCACCTTCGCTTGGTTATGGGAACAGGGATGTGCGCGATGCGAACAACAACATCGTTGTACCTGCCAATTCCAACCTCAGGTTCACGCTTACATTGGTGGATGTTAAATAATAAATTATTTCCTTTTGAGTCACGAAGCTATTTCGGTGTTCGACATGTTCAAGATCGGCGTGGGGCCTTCCAGCAGCCATACGCTCGGCCCCTGGCGTGCCGCACAGCAATTTACTGCTTCGCTTGAATCGCGGGGTTTTCTTGATGCCGTAGCTTCCTTACGTGTATTGCTGTATGGATCGCTGGCCAAAACAGGGGTGGGGCATGGTACGGATATAGCCGTACAACTCGGGCTCAGCGGGGATGACCCGGTGACCTTCGATGTAAACAACATCACTGCCAAGATGAACGACATCCGGCAAATGAAAAAATTGCTGCTTTCAGGTAAGCACGAAATTGACTTCGATCCCGCGGAAGACATTGAATTTCTTTTTGGTGAATCACTGCCTTTTCATCCCAATGCGCTTACTTTTTTAGTGCAGTTGCACGATGGCAACGACTTTGCGGAAACCTATTATTCCATTGGCGGCGGTTTTGTAATACGTGAAGGCGAAACCAATGATGCGCTCCAGGCTGTTACCCTTCCTTTCCCCATCAATACGGCCAATGAACTGCTGCACTGGTGCATGAAAACGGGTATGAACATCAGCGATGTGGTTTTGGAAAATGAATTGACCTGGCGCAACGAACAACTTACGCGTTCAGGCGTGATGAATATATGGAAGGTGATGTCGGAATGCATTTACCGTGGTTGCCATGAAGGCGGTATATTGCCCGGTGGACTGAATGTAAAACGACGCGGTGCCGCGCTGAATAAAAAACTACTGAACGGTAAGCCTTACAATGATTATACAACCTGGCTGAAAGCCGTGCGCGAAGGCGGCCATGATTTTAAATACATCCTCGATTGGGTTAGTTGTTTCGCCCTTGCGGTGAACGAAGAGAATGCAAGTTTCGGCAGGGTAGTAACGGCGCCTACCAATGGTGCAGCGGGCGTGATACCGGCGGTATTGCAGTATTATATTGCGTTTGCCGGTGGCGACAGTGATGAAAAGATCACCCAGTTTTTGCTTACCGCTTCCGAAGTAGGCAGCATCTTTAAAAAAGGCGCTACCATTTCCGCGGCGATGGGCGGTTGCCAGGCAGAGATCGGCGTCAGCAGCGCGATGGCTGCCGCGGCACTCACCGAATGCATGGGCGGTACGCAACGCCAGGCACTCATGGCAGCGGAGATAGCCATGGAACATCACCTGGGCATGACCTGCGATCCTATTGGTGGCCTGGTGCAGATACCCTGCATCGAACGCAATACGATGGGTGCCATTAAAGCCATTACCGCCAGTCAACTGGCGTTACAAAGCTCTCCCGATTACGCGAAAGTGAGCCTCGACAGCGTTATAAAAACCATGTGGGATACGGCCCTGGATATGAACAGTAAATACAAGGAAACGGCGGATGGTGGCCTGGCGGTGAATGTGCCGTTGAGTTTGAGTGAATGCTAAGGTTAGGGTTTAGAGTGTTTAGTTTAAAAGCAGTTGAATGTTGTTGAAGAAGATTCTCTTTTAATTGAGTTCTTCATTCGTAATCCGTAATTGGTAATTCGTAATTAATTAAATCCCGTATTTCCTTTTAATATCCCTGTCGTTCTCGCGTGTTTTAATGGTCTCGCGTTTGTCGTAATGCTTCTTTCCCTTCCCCAGGCCGATCTCCAGCTTGGCATATCCTTTCTCGCTGATGAATATTTTTGTAGGAATGATGCTGTAACCTTTTTCCTTGATCTTGCCTTCCAGTTTTTTTAATTCTCGTTTGGTGAGCAGCAGTTTTCTTTCCTGCATGGGCTGGTGGTTGGTATAGGTACCAAATGCATATTCGGAGATGTGCAGGCTTTTTACAAACAGTTCGCCTTTATAAAAAACGCAATAGCTGTCGTTGAAGCTGGCTTTGCCGGTGCGCAGGGATTTTATTTCCGTACCCGACAGTACGATGCCTGCAATGTAGGTCGCTTCAAAAAAATATTCGTGATATGCCTTCCTGTTACTGAGTTCCACTGTTCCTTTTCTTCAAAGTTACGGGATAAAATAGTTACTGTTTTTTAAAGCCGGTCTTTTCCCTTTCCTGCCCGCCGGTCTTCCGGGATCTTGGTCAACCCTGGTACATAAAATGATGCGGTCGCAATTTGCGACCGCATCTATAAATTTATAACGGCTATTATTGATTCTTATCCTTTAAAGAACTTTAGCAGGCGGGCCATTTTCTCTTTCAGTTCTTTCCGGTGAACGATGAAATCAAGGAAGCCGTGTTCGAGTAAAAATTCGCTGCGCTGGAACCCTTCCGGCAGGTCTTTCTTGATCGTTTCCTTGATCACCCTTGGCCCCGCAAAACCAATAAGGGCGCCGGGTTCACCGCAGATGATGTCGCCCAGCATGGCAAAGGAAGCCGTGGTGCCGCCAAAGGTTGGATCGGTGCACAAAGAAATATAAGGGATGCCGGCGTCGCTCAACTGCGATAATTTACCGGAGGTTTTGGCCAGTTGCATCAACGAAAAAGCACTTTCCATCATCCGGGCGCCACCGCTTTTATTAATGATCATAAAAGGAATGCGGTGTTCAATACAATAATCGCAGGCCCTTGATATTTTTTCGCCCATTACGCTGCCGAGGCTGCCGCCGATGAATTCAAAATCCATGCAGGCTACCACAAGCGGGTGGGTGTTGACGTTGCCATGTGCTACCGTAATGGAGTCATGGATATCCATTTTTGCATAGGTATCTTCCAGTCGCTGGCCGTAAGGTTTAAGGTCAACGAAACCTAAGAAATCCTTCGATTTTATATTGGCAAATAATTCCTGGTACTGGTTATCGTCGAACAGGATCCCGAAATAATCATCGCTGCCGATGCGGTGATGGTGATCGCATTTGGGACAAACGAATTTGTTCTCTTCCAGTTCCTCGATGGTGCAGGTATATTTACAGGAAGGGCATTTTACCCACAAACCTTCGGGTGCATCTTTTTTGTCCTTCGTCAGCGTAAGGATGCCTTTCTTTTTTCTTTTGAACCACCTTGATTTGCTGTCTTCCATATTTGTTTCTTCCCCGGCAAGGTTTGCATCAAAATCCTCTTCTTGTTTGTGACTCATAATTGATAAGATCGGTTATGCGTTTCTGTTGATACAATTCAGGTCGTCAAAAGCCACTTCCAGTCTTTTGATGAAATTCTCTTCGCCTTTGCGCAACCAAACCCTTGGGTCGTAATATTTTTTATTCGGCTTATCCGCACCTTCTGGATTGCCCAGCTGGCCCTGTAAAAATGCTTCGTTCTTCTTGTAGTTGTTGAGAATGCCTTCCCAGAAAGCCCACTGCAGGTCGGTATCCAGGTTCATTTTAATGGCGCCGTAGCCGATTGCCTCGCGGATCTGGTGCTGGGGCGAACCGCTGCCGCCATGGAATACGAAGTAAACGGGTTTCGGACCTGTCTTTAGTTCGCGTTCAATATAATCCTGGCTGTTCTTTAAAATCTCCGGGCGCAGTTCCACGTTGCCTGGTTTGTACACGCCGTGTACGTTTCCAAAAGCCGCGGCTACGGTGAACATTTTGCCGACCTTGCTCAATTCCGTATATGAATAAGCCACGTGTTCGGGTTGCGTATATAATTTGTCGTTTTCTACGTCGCTGTTGTCCACGCCATCTTCTTCACCGCCCGTAACGCCCAATTCAATTTCAATGCTCATGCCCAACGGCGCCATGCGTTTATAAAATTCTACGGAGGTAGCAATGTTCTCTTCGATCGGTTCTTCAGAAAGGTCCAGCATGTGTGAACTATAGAGCGGGCGGCCATTTTCTTTATAGTATTGTTCGCCGGCATCGATCAGGCCACTCACCCAGGGCAACCATTTTTTGGCCGCGTGATCTGTATGCAGTACCACCGGCACGCCATAATGTTTGGCCACGTTGTGGATGTGCAGCGCGCCCGAAATGCCGCCGGAAATATTCGCCTGCAACTGGTCGTTCGGCATGCCTTTGCCCGCAATAAACTGGGCGCCACCATTTGAGAACTGGATGATCACAGGGGAGTTTACCTTGGCTGCCGTTTCCAGCGTGGCATTGATGGTATTGGTACCAATGGTGTTCACTGCCGGTAAAGCGAAGGCATTATTTTTAGCGTCATCATAAAGGGCCTCTAATTCGTCGCCGAACAGTACACCCGAACTGTATTTACTCATATGGCTGCTGTTTTTTTACAAATGTAAGAAAGCAAATTTAAGAGGGAATAGGTAAGATTTAATATTTCCACCGGTTCAATGTAGTATTTGCTTCACCTAAACCCTCTAAACCTTCTAAACTTCCTGAACTTCTAACCCTCTAAACTCTTTATCAATTCCCCGAAGTATCCCGGCGCTTCCAGCAACGTACTGCCGTACCAACTGAACATTTCCCCGTTCACCAATATTATTTTGGTTGACGGCAATCGTGATTGCAATTCCAGGATGTGCTTTTCTTTAAAAGGGTAGGGTTCTGATGAAAGCAACAGCAGTTCGCAGCCATTGTCTACGAGTTGCTGAAGGGTTATTTCAGGGTAGCGTACTTGTTCGCTGAAGATACTTTTCAAACCACACTGTTGCAGCATATCGTGTATGAACGTATCGCCGCCCACGGTCATATACGGATCTTTCCAGATAAGGTAAGCCGTTCGGGGCGGTGATGGAAGGGTTGTACGCATTGCTTCCAGCCCGGCAAATCCCTGTTTGATCCCGTTTACAAGCTGACGGGCTGCTGTTGATTTACCAGTCAACCTGCCGATATCGCCGATCATCTCCAGTGCCGATGCAAGATCGTGTACATCACTCACCCATACCGGGTAACGGGTTGCCAATGCTTCCACCTGTTCTTTCACGTTTTCTTCGTAATTGGCGATGATAAGATCGGGTTGTAGCTGGTCGATGATCTCCGGGTGGATGTTCTTTGTACCGCCCACCCTTGTTTTGGTGCGGAACCAACTTCCAGGATGTATGCAAAACTTAGTAATGCCGAAGGTTTCCGTTTCCAGTCCCAGGTGGTGGAGCAACAGGGTTTGGGAAGGCACCAGCGAAATGATCCTTTTCGGTAAGTAGGAGAGTTGGTTTACGCTGTGGAGGAGCATACCGTAAAATTATGCAAGAACCGGGAGCTGTATAAATAAAAACTTCCGCCGGTAAGTGCGGAAGTTTAAAATTTTAACCTACCTAAGCACAAGGTGGTCTTTCAGGATTTTTGGATTTTACTTTTTCTAAGGGGTTAACTTATTGAGTAAAACTTAAAATCAAAAATGATTTTTTATCCTGGTTTCAGTATTCAGTGGGTTTTTCGGCTTTTGAAGGCCTGGATATTGGTTTTTGTTCGGTTTTTCTGCCATCATCGCTTTTTACGGCATAGGCGGGATATTGGAATTTCGGTTGGTTTTTCGCCATCATCGCTTTTTACAGCATAGGCAGGACAATAATTTTAGTTCTTCGCTTGGATATTGGATTTTAAAACGCTTGTTCTAAAATTTAAAATTAAAAAGTAGAAGTTGACTGATATTGGATCGTTTGTTGGTTCTTCACAAACATTGGATTGGAATTTTTTGGTTTTGTCAGGATTCTTGGATATGATTGATAATTGGTAATCTCTATCAATCAACTTCTGACACAAAGATGCAACAGTTGGAAAGGCTTTACAAGAGCGATATTGCTCTTTTTTCGGCCTACA
>Ga0247804_10000337_pt1 | contig 21532 bp, 8 predicted proteins | sample UWRJL029104C1_FD_181142 | JGI IMG/M metagenome (GOLD analysis project Ga0247804, IMG submission 181142) | Plant litter microbial communities from Arlington Agricultural Research Station in Wisconsin, United States - UWRJ-L029-104C-1 | ecosystem: Environmental > Terrestrial > Plant litter >...
GTCCCGCCACCAGAACGATCCCGAGAACACACCCACTTTATCGATCTTAGCGGCATGGTTCCAGGCAATGTCAAAGGCCGATAAACCGCCCAGCGAACAACCGGCAATGGCAATGGAGTTAAATTTCCGGAGCCCGGCTTTTTTCTTAATGAATGGGTACAGTTCATTATCGATGAACGCGGCATAGTTACCCGCTTTGTCGCCCCGCTTTTGAAAATCGGGCCTGCCTTCCACGCCAAACTCCCGCACCCGGTCGCCTGCCTGTATGCCTACGATGAGCAGGGGTTGTATGGCTCCCTTCTTATACAAACTGTCGAGGATATCCTTTACGCGGAAGGCCCCCATTTCCTGGCCGTCGTTGAGTATCAGCAGGTTCATCTTTTCTTTTTCGCCGGGCATGGGGGTGCTTACGATGCCCAGTTTTACGTGCCGTTGCAGGTGGCGGCTGTACAATTCGTCTTCCTTTATTTTTATTTTGCTTTTGCAACTGGCGGCTGAAAGTGCTGCCAGCAGGGCGATTGACAGGATGTAGTTTTTCTGGTTCATGAACTAAATGTATAAAATTTTGGACGCAACTTCATAAAACCTTACTTTTGCAGTGCGAAGTAGAGCAGCGGTAGCTCGTCGGGCTCATAACCCGAAGGTCACTGGTTCGATCCCAGTCTTCGCAACAACTGAAGACTTTAAATACTTGTTCGATCAAAGTCTTTAAAAATACATAACATCCTCAGATCAGCAGGTTTGAGGATTTTTTTTTCTCTGCCGCCCCCGGCTTTGAAAATGATTACCTTCTTCTCCTTTTCCCCTTGCGGGTAATCAGCACTGTTCGTGGCGGCCTTAATAATAACCGGATGAAATCAGGTTTTGTAAACATATTTGGTAAACCCAACGCGGGTAAAAGCACGTTGCTCAATGCCCTCATGGGTGAGAAGATGGCGATCGTATCGCACAAGGTACAAACCACGCGCCACCGCATCAAGGCGATCCTGACGGCGGATGATTACCAGGTCATTTTTTCGGATACGCCGGGCATCATTGAACCCCGTTATAAATTACACGAAAAAATGATGCAGGCCGTAAGGGGGAGTCTCGAAGATGCGGATGTGGCCCTGCTGATGACCGATGTGCGCGAAGCGCCGGAGCAAAGCCACGAGATTTTCACGGCCCTGCGGTTGAAAGCACCGGCCATCGTGGTGATCAATAAATCCGACGCGGTAAAGGAACCCGAACTGGAAGCGGCCGTAAAATTTTTCGGCGAACAAAAATATTGCAAAGAAGTAGTGGTGATCTCGGCCCTGAAGAAAAAGGGGATCGATGAATTGCTGCAAAGAATATTGTCGTACCTCCCGGAAGGTATGCCTTTTTATGAAGGCGACGACCTGAGTGACATGCCGACCAAATTCTTTGTAAGCGAACTCATCCGCGAAAAAATATTTCAGTTGTACGGCGATGAAATTCCTTACCATGCCACGGTACTGGTGCAGGAGTTCAAAGAAAAGACCACGCTGATAAAGATCGGCGCCGACATCATTGTACAGCGCGAAACACAGAAAGGCATTATTTTAGGCGAAGGTGGCAGTATGATCAAAAAGCTGGGCACCGATGCACGCAAAGACATCGAGGAATTTTTAGGCCGTAAGGTCTTCCTCGACCTGTTCGTAAAAGTGCGCCCGAAGTGGAGGGATAATGAGATGCAACTTAAAGAATACGGATATTAGCAGTTGGCAGTTGGCAGTTGGCAGTTGGCAGTTGGCAGTTGGCAGTTGGCAGTTGGCAGTTGGCAGTTGGCAGAGTGAAAATGAATTTTTAAAGATATAATTTTTAAAAGATGGGGAGCTACCGGGACCTGGAAGTATTCAAAAAAACATTTGCTTTGGCAATGGATATTTATGAAGTGAGTAAATCATTTCCAAAAGAAGAAAGGTATAGTTTAACAGACCAGGTAAGAAGGAGCAGCCGTTCAGTTTGCGCCAATTTTGGAGAGGCCTGCCGGCGGAGAAAGTACCCGGCGCATTTCGCAAGTAAACTGGCGGATTGTGATGCAGAGAATACAGGAACTGAAATATGGATAAACTTCTGTTTTAGTTGTAAGTATATCGATGAAAAGTGTATGGAAAGATGCGCAACAATAGGCAGGATGTTAGGTTATATGATGAATCATCCTGAAAATACACCCACTGATAAAAGAGTAAGCATCTTGCAATGGCACCAGCCAACTGCAAACTGCCCACCGCTAACTAGTAGCATAATAGTAAATAAAGAGAAGCTCTTGCATTGTCAATAGTCTTCTGAAAACAAAAAGAATATGAGTTTCACATTAGCCATCACCGGCCGCCCCAACGTGGGAAAAAGTACATTCTTCAACAGGTTGCTCGAACAGCGCAAAGCCATCGTGGATGACATCAGCGGTGTTACGCGCGACCGGCAGTACGGCGTTTGCGAATGGGCCGGTAAAAGTTTCAACGTGATCGATACCGGCGGGTTTGTTTCCGGCAGCGATGATATTTTTGAAAGGGAAATACGCAAGCAGGTAATGATCGCCGTGGAAGAAGCCAACGCCATTATTTTTATGGTGGACGCGGCAACGGGCATCACGGAACTTGACAATGCGATGGCCGACATGTTGCGCCGCAGCACCAAGCCCGTATTCCTGCTGGTGAATAAAGTAGATAACCACGAACGCATGCTGGAAGCCGCCGAATTTTACAGCATGGGTTTCGAAAATATATTCTTTGTTTCTTCCATCAGCGGCAGCGGCACCGGCGAGATACTGGACGCCGTTTCGGCCATCATCAACGAAGAAGACAGCACCGTAAGCGATGAACTGGCGGAACTGCCGAAGTTCGCGATCATCGGCCAGCCCAACGTAGGCAAGTCCTCTTTGCTCAACGCGCTCATCGGGGAGGAGCGGACCATCGTGAGTGATATCGCGGGCACCACCCGGGATACGATCCATACCCATTACAAATTGTTCAACAAGGAGTTTGTACTGATCGATACGGCAGGTATCCGCCGGAAAAATAAAGTGCACGAAGACTTGGAATTTTACAGCGTGATCCGTGCCATTAAGGCATTGGATGAAGCCGATGTGTGCCTATTGCTGCTGGATGCGGGCAAGGGCATTTCGGCGCAGGACATTGCTATCTTTTCCCTGGCTGTAAAAAAAGGAAAAGGCGTAGTGGTACTTGTAAACAAATGGGATCTCATAGAAGAAAAGAAAACCAATACCGCCAAGGATTATGAAAAGGAACTGAAGCAAAGGCTGGCACCTTTTACCGATGTACCCATTCTCTTTATCTCCGTAACGGAAAAGCAGCGCATCTTCAAAAGCATCGAAGCGGCATTGGAAGTATATGAGAACCGGCAAAGAAGGATCACTACCTCGCAGTTGAACGAGATCATCGGCGAGGCCATAGAAGCATATCACCCGCCGGTGGTACGGGGCAACGCAGTAAAGATCAAATACATTACCCAGTTGCCGACGAAGACGCCCACCTTCGCGTTCTTCTGTAATTATCCCGACGATATCAAACTGCCATACCAGAATTACCTGGAGAACCAGATCCGCAGCAAGTTCAAGTTTAGCGGTGTACCGATCCGGCTTTTCTTCCGCAGGAAATAGCGGGATAATTGACTTTGAATTATATAACTGTTTTTTTATCTCAAAAACTTGTAGTTCTCGCCAAAGAATATTTTCTTTGCGGGCAATTACTAAAACTAAAACCTAAATTAAAATGAAAAAATTATTAGCGATCGTAGCCATAGCTGCTGTGATGACTGCCTGCAACAACAGTTCAGAAGAAAAAACCGTTACCGTTGACACTACAAAAGTTGAAACACCCGTAATGGATGCTAAAATGGCTACTGATACCACCACCAAAATGATGGCTGATACTACGCACAAAATGATGGATACTACCAAAATGAAATAAGAACGGCTGTTTCAGCCATTTTTGAATAAAGAAAACGCCTCCTTTTATGGGGCGTTTTCTTTTGGAGGATAACAGGTTCTTGCTTTAAAAAAATATGCGTGCTGCAACCTTTTGAAGGTAAAAACAATCTAAATTGCATAACTCGTTATAATTCCCCTTCTTTTATCCACATCCTGTAATTTTTTTTAAGTTTATAAATTAAATTTCCATGAAGAAAATTTACTTCCTGATTGCATTGATGTTTCTGAATGTTGCGGCTGCCAAACTGGTGGCACAATCTTTTCTTGGCCTCGACGGTGGGCTTGAGGGAACTGCTACCGTGGATAATTCTACCAATTTTGCCGGCGCACAGGTTGGCAAATGGGTAAAGAACAGCGCTACCACCACCATTGCGCTGGAAAATACGACCGTAAGGTCCGGTACCAATGCACTACGCGTTGTGAATACCTCCGGTACTGCCAGGAGGATCTGGGCGCCGGTAATGCCCGTTACTACTACGAGCGCGGTAGTTATTCAATATTACCGCCGGGTAGCCAGCGTTACCAACCAGGAAGCGCAGGAAGGCATCAACCGCAACGGGACTGAAACTTTACGGGGTATTTATGGTAATGGCGCTGCGAATACCTGGACAAAAGTTACCTATGCGCCAGTCGGCACGACCAATACCGCGAATAATTTATGGGCAGTGCTCTTAACCCGGGCGGCTGCCACAACAGGCGATATGTACATAGACGATATGTGCGTATATGTAGGAACATTTGCTGATGTAACTGCACCCAGTGCTCCGGGCGCTGCTACGGTTTCGGGCAATACCTCGGGTAGCTTGACACTGGATTGGACAGCACCGGGAACGGGAACTGACAATGGTGGCTACCTCGTGGTACGGTACCCATCCGCACCTGATGTTGCTGATGACCCGAATGTAAACGGTATTTATGCTGCCGGCAACCAAATTCCGGGTACGGTAACCGGTACCGTGGTGTACAATGGTACGGCCATCAACTTCGTGGACAACGGTTTGTCTGCCAACACCACTTACTATTACAAAGTATATACCTACGATAAGGCCTATAATTATTCAGCAGAGGTTTCAACAAGCGGGGCTACTTACAACGACCAGTCCACCGCCGATTTCATCAGCAATGTAACCACGGGCGATTACAGTGCACCCGGTTCCTGGCTGTACAATTATACCGGCGCCCTTTACCAGCCGGCTACCCAGGCACCTGGTTCCAATAACAACGTTACGATCGCAAATGGCCATACCATTACGCTCACGGCGGCAGGCGCAGCCAATGTGCTTACCCTGCAATCTTCCGGTAACATAGAACTGGGGAACAATGACCTGGTAGTGAACAATACAACCGGGGGCTCGCCAACGGGCTATATAAGAACGAACGGTACCGGCAGGCTTACCGTAAATACCATTACCAACACCGGTAAAACATTACCCATCGGCAATGCGCTTTACAACCCGCTGATCATTGAGAACGGCAGCGGCCACAACTGGTCGGCCAGGGTAAGCGACGGCGTAACGGCCGACCCGGGTTTCAATACCAATAAAGCCGTGCTGGTTACCTGGGACATTCTACCTTCGGTAAATCCACCCGCCGGCCCCGCAGATATTACCTTCCGCTTCGACGAAACCACGCAGGTGGGACCACAGTTCACCATCGCCGAAACCGTGCAGGCTTTCCACAGAACGTCAGGTTTCTGGTTGCCCGCGGGTAGTCCCGCAACCGCCGGTGGCGTTACCACGGCGCGCACGGTTTTCGTGAGCGGCCTTATTTCTTTTTCACCTTATGCATTGGCCAATGCCAGTGGCCCGCTCGCCATCAATGTTAACTATTTCCGCGGCGCACGGCAGGGCAACAACCATTTGCTGAACTGGAAAGTTACCTGCAGCAATACGCCAAAAGTTACGCTAACGGTAGAACGCAGCAACAGCGCTGCCGGCGGCTTTACCGCCATCGATACAAGGGAAGCAACAGCACTCCGTTGCGCCGATCCTTTCGATTTCATTGATGCACAACCTTTGGCCGGTATCAATTATTACCGGTTGAAGATGGTGGACATCGATGGAAAAATATCCTACAGCGGCATCGTTGCGCTGGTGAACGGCAGCAAAGGTTTCGACCTCATCAGCATTGCGCCCAACCCGGTAGTGAACGGCAACTTTAAGCTGAACATTACTTCGGCCGCAGCACAACGCCTCGACCTGCAGGTGAGCGATATGCAGGGCAGGATCGTACAAACACAGCGTGCCAGTGTGAGTGCGGGTTCCAGCTCGGTAACCGTTTTGGTGGACCGGCTTGCCACAGGTACTTATAATATTTATGGGATAACAACGGAAGGCAGAACCAGGCTGATCCGTTTTGTAAAAAGATAAAGCATCTTTCTTAAATATAAAACCGCCCGCTTTTACAGAGTGGGCGGTTTTTGTATAGGGAGCCTTACATTACTATATTATTTTTTATACAATACCAGTTTTTGCCGCTTACAAAAAAAATAACCTATGATCCGACTGTTAACAGTATCCTTATTGTTAAATAATTATTATACATTTAAGTGTTACTAAGAACTACGATCCCATTTTCCTGTCAATTTCCCGCCCATCCGATCCATTGATGCTTAGGCAATAACTGCTTATTTACAAAACGCCATTACTGTTTACCTGCTTGCCCCGCATGCTGTTGAACGCCTAACTGCCAAAACGATCCGATGGTCAATATGTACCTGCCTTTTTTATTGCGTTTACCTGTAACCACTGCATACCTGCATGGTGGCAACGCTTTGAATGTGACATCAATCCCCCGATGCCCTTCACTCAAAATACAAAATCAAACCACCTAAAATAAATCCAGTTTATGCTTAAATTTTACAACAAACTTTTATTAGGGCTTTTATTCCTTGCAGGAACGATAAGCCTGAATGCACAGAGTACGGGTAATTATACCTTTACCCCTGCTACCAACGGATCGCTCACCGATATGTCGGCGGGCACTACGCAACTTATTGCCGCAGCCATTGATGATGGTGTTTCGGCAGTTACCAACATTGGCTTTCAATTTTGGTTCATGGGTGCGCGTTACACGCAATTTTCCGTTAATTCCAATGGCTATATGCGTCTTGGCGGTACAGTTATAGCCGGCGGACAATATGTATTAGGAACTGCAGGGATACCGCTGATTGCATCCCTGGGTTCAGATGAGACCACCAGCTTAACAGGTAAAGTGCATTACAAAGTTACAGGTACCGCGCCCAACCGCGTACTGGTGGTTGAATTCAGGAATATGACCATTATTTATGATGGAGCGGGTACCACTGCAGATGGCACTTCGCAGGTAAGGCTTTATGAAACCAGCGATGCCGTAGAACTTGCTTACGGGTCGATGAACAGGAACAGCAGTACAGGCTACCTGGCTGGAATGGACCCCCAACACATTGGTTTTTCCACCAACAATACCGCTAATAATTATGCGACGATCACCAATGCAACAAACGTCCTCGCCACCAGCACCGGTATTACTTCCAATCAAAATACGCTGGGCGCACCCATGCCGAATTTGAATTCGGTGGCAGATGGTTCCCGTACGCTTTATACTTTTACTCCTGTAGCAACCAATGCACCGGGCGGCCTGAATTTTACAGCTGTTTTACAAACTAGCATGACGCTCAACTGGACCGATAATTCAGCTGACGAGGCCGGGTTTGCCATATACCGTTCAGATGACGGCGGTACCACCTATAATTATATAACAACAGCAGCAGCCAATGCTACCAGCTATAATGCCACAGCACTCACCCATACCACCAATTATTCCTGGAGGGTGTATGCCGTAAGGGAATCGCTGAGCAGCAGCATTTCCGGCAGCCAGGCCACGCTTCCGCCGGGCTTTATCACTTCCAACGGAACAGGCGGCGGCTTATGGAGCGCTACCAGCACCTGGTCAACCGGTGTGGTACCAACAGCCGGGGATAATGTAACTATCGCTAACGGCGATGCCGTAACGATCGATGTAGCTGCAAATGCACTCAGCCTTACCGTTGGCCAGGGGGCTGCTACCAGTCTCACCTACGAAGCAACCACCGCAAGAACACTCAGCGTGGCATTGGACGTTACCATTGCTGCCAACGCTACATTTGCAACGGCCGCAACGGGCGCCGTTACTACGCATGCCTTATCGGTTGGCGGATCGCTTACCAATAACGGTACGCTTGATTTCAGCACGAACGGCAACACGGCCGGTGCCTCTATAACTTTTACCGGCGCAGCAAATAATACATTCGGCGGTTCGGGACCAACAACGAATATTCGCACCCTGGTGATCAACAAGGGTACGAACAACAGTAATATCCTGGAACTAAACCCTTCGGCATTTACCGTTCAGGGCGGCAACACGGATGCTGCCAGCATGGCTTTCTTAACACTGAGCAATGGCACTATAAAAATTTCAGGCACTTATACACTGTCGGGCCGGGTATTTCCGCTTGCCGCTTATACCATCGGCGCCACTACCGGCTTTTGGCTCAACAATCCAAACTTTACCGTATCCGGCCAGGGTGGCTCACCTACGCTTGCCGGTCTTTTCCGGATGAGCCAGGGAGCATTTAATGTCGGTATCGCAAGCAATAATGCGATGATCTTCAGCGCAGGCAGCAACATCATTGTAGAAGGAGGTGCCATCAATGCTGCCGGCCGGTTTGCAGTAACGGCTGCCGCAACAGCGATCACTTATACCCAAACGGGCGGAACGATCACGGTTTGTACGGTTGGCAATACCTCTACCACGCTTGCAAGTTTTGACCTGGGCACTTCCACTGCATCCGTGATCAATATCAGCGGCGGTACCATTGTGTGCCAGCTGGCTTCTACCGCGGCTTCCGGTCCGCGCGATTACCGCCACCAGGCCGGTACAACCGGCACCACCACGGTTACCGGTGGTACCCTGCAATTGGGCAATGTCGCATCAGGTACAGCTAAAGCATACAGCATAGCCGGTGTGCTGCCGAACCTGGTGATGAACAATGCATCTGCCGGCCATTCGGCTACCTTCCTCACTCCAAGCGGCTTTAACAATGTTACGAGGAACATCACCATCAACACCGGTAACACTATTAACTTTGGCAATTTTGCCTTCCTTTTCAATGGAGCAACACTTACCAATAACGGAACGCTTACGCATAATGGCGCCAGCTCTAATTTCGTTGTATTTTTAGCAACGGCCCCGGTAACCTATACCGGTACAGGAGTTGTAACTGCGCCAATGACCAACCTTGCGCTCCAGTGTGACCAGGGCTTTATCATCGACCCTGCTTCTCCTAATATCGTAGCAGGTGCAGTAAGGTTGTTTTCGGGCAATGTAACGAATGCGAATAAGATCACTGTTGGTAACGGGGGAACCACTACAGCTGTTGTACAGGTTGGTAATACCACCACGCCCACAGCTGCCGGTAACTTCGACGTGCCGCTTACTTTCAACCCGGGAACAGGCGGTGTAAACGTTTCTTACTTACGTACCACCACGGTATCCCGTAACATGAGTAACGAACTTCCTCCTTCCCGCATACTTACGACGCTTGCCGTGGATGATAATGATGTAACGCATAGCCTTACCCTGCAGGGTGGGAGCCTGGCAATAGCTTCCGGTGCAACGCCAGCTTTTACGTTCACCAACGGGATCGTGAACCTGAACGGCAGCACGCTTACCCTGGGCCTTAACGCTACTACAGCTGCATTGGCCGGCGCCATGACCACTGGTACAGGCGCTTATATGTACAACGGGTCTTACAAACGTTTTATCAGTGCTACCACCGGCAACCGCGATTTTCCAATGGGCATAGCCACAGCTAAAAAGAATGCGTCTATCAATTTTACCACGGCACCAACTACAGGCGGTAGCTTAACGGCTCATTGGTCGGCGGCACCGCCAAACTTCCCGAATGCTTCACCATTGGTAGAAGGTCTACTGATCGTGGACAGGGCAAACGGCAACGGCTCCTGGTTCATCGATGCGGCTGACGGGCTTAGCGGCGGCAACTACACCGGCACCTTTACCGCAAATGGTACCGGCAATATTGCCGATTATACCAAAACAGTCCTGATCAAACGCCCTTCTGCAGGCGGGGACTGGGTACTCGACGGAACACACGTAACCACCACCGGAAGCAATACGGCGCCTGTGCTGCAACGTACCGGCATGACGGACTTCAGTGAATTTGCCATTGGTGGTACCAGCGGCGTGCTGCTGCCGATCAACATCAGCTACTTCCGCGGCGCCCGCCAGAATGGTGTGCACAACCTCGACTGGAAAGTAAATGTAACTTCATCGCCAACGGTAACGTTAACGCTTGAACGCAGCGCAGACAGCCGCAGCTTCAGCCCCATTTACAATACAACGGCAACGGATACCCGCACTTTGCAGCCGTTTGCACATAGCGACAACCAACCATTGAACGGCATCAACTATTACCGTTTGAAGATGACGGATGTAAGCGGTAAGGTTTATTACAGCGGCATCGTTGCGCTGGTGAATGGTACCAAAGGTTTCGACCTTATCGGCATCGCGCCCAACCCGGTAGTGAACGGCAGCTTTAAGCTGAACATCACTTCTGCAACAGCCCTGCGCATGGACCTGCAGGTGAGCGATATGCAGGGTAAGATCGTAATGACACAAACAGCGAATGTAAGTGCCGGTTCGGGTTCAGTAACCGTTATGGTTGACCGCCTGGCAGCAGGTACCTACAATCTTTATGGCATCACGCCGGAAGGTAAAACGAAGGTGATCAGGTTTGTGAAAAATTAATAATCAGAAATTAGAAATGAAAAAGATCCTGCTAATGGCAGGATCTTTTTTTTATCATGAACAGGGGAAGATGACCGGGAATTTGTGAACCTGGTACCGGGTACCGGATTTGCCATCTTTTGGTTAATGTGGATAATATAGGGTTGCGCAGGCTTTTTATTTTTTGCTGCATTAAATAATAATGATATTTTGCGTACTAACCCATTCCGGGTATTGCCAATCTCCTGTAAAATTCTTATCTGCCCCTTTGATAGCCAATAAAGCCAGTTATATGACCGGCCTGCTTACTGTATACTGCATACGGTGCAATCAACCGAATACATACAAACCAAAACAAACGCATGAAGAAAATTTACTTAACGCTTATCGCTGCATTTCTTTTAGTGACGGGTAGTTTTGCACAACTTGTTGTTGTTGCAGGCGCCGATGCCACTACTGTTGCGGGCAGTCCTTACACCAGCTTAAAGGCCGCTTTTGACAACATCAACCTGGCATCACAAACGGGCAACATCATCGCGATCACCATTACCGGTACTACCACGGAAACCGCTTCGGCTTCGCTGAATGCAGGTACCTGGACTTCGATGACGATCCTGCCTGTAGGCATCTCTTCGGTTACCGGTAATATTGCCGGTCCGTTGCTTGACCTGAACGGTGCAGACAATGTAACGATCAACGGCCTGGATGCGGGCATACTGTCGCTCACCTTCGATAATACGAATACCTCGGCTACGGCCAGCACGGTAAGGTTCATCAGCGATGCTACCAGTAATACCATCCGCCAGTGTAACCTCCTGGGCGCCTCCACAGGGTTGGGTACGGTGCTGTTCAGCACGGGTGCCGCAACGGGTAACAGTAACAATACGATCGACCAGTGTCTTATTTCATCGTCTGCAGGTGGAACGTCGCTCAATGGTATTTATGCATTGGGCAGCGCAGGTTTCGAAAACAGCAGCAATTCCATCACGGCAAATAATATTGCCGATTATTTTAGCGCAACAGCTGCTTCATCGGGGATCAACCTCGGTGCAAACAACACAGCATGGACGATCACTTCCAATAAACTGTACCAAACGGCTACGCGCACCACTACTGCCGCAGGCATTGTGCATACAGGTATTATGGTTGCATCGGGTGTATCTTATAACATTACCGGTAATACCATTGGCTTTGCCAACACCACTTCTACCGGTACTACCAATATGATCGGCCTGTCGACCGGGTCACTGGGTGGCACTTTCCCATCGGCTTACACTGTAGGCGGTACCGCGGCGAACACCAGGTACATCGCCATCAACTGTGCCTTTACAGCAGCCGGTGCGGCTTCTTCCATCCAGAACAATACGATTGCCGGTTTTGCTTTTTACAGCAGCAATGGCGCCAATACCCAGAACGGCGTGTTTTGCGGCATCCAGGTAACTTCCGGCAATGCCAATATCGGTACGGTTACCGGCAATACGATCGGTGCGGCCAGCGGGCAGGGTTCGATTTATGTAGCCAGCACTACGGCAGGCGCCGTTGTTTCCGGTATCTATTGTACCAGTGCCAATACCATTAATATACAGAACAATACCATCGGCGGTATCGACGTATCAGGCACCACGGCTACCACGGCTGCAGGTTTTAAAGGGATCGATGTGGCAGGAGCAGGATCGCATACCATCAGCAATAATTTTATTGGTAACGGCACGGCGAATAATATACGTACGGGTTATTTATTAACGGGCGCCAATCTTTCCAATACGGCTACAACGCCAACCACGGCTACGGGTACTTCGGTGGTCACTGGTATATTGAGCTCCATTACAGGCACAACATTAAATATAACCGGCAATACGATCCGGGGTTTACAGGTAAGTGGTTCCGCCACTTCTTTTGCAGGCATTTCCAATACGGGCACCGTTGCCGGTACCAATACCATCAGCAACAACCTGGTAGGTACGGCCGGCGTAGCCTGGGCTAATTTTGTAGGCGCTTCCACTGGTGCCATCCAGGGCATTGTTAATTCGGGTGGCGGGGCGGCTTCCACTTTGCTGATCAGCAATAACAGTTTTCAAAACATCAATTATACAAATGCCGGCGCTTCCGCTTTCCAGTGCATACAGGCATCGGCGAATGTATTGAACGAAACAATATCTGGTAACAGTTTTATCAACCTTACCATTAATACCACGGCTGCATTAAACGCCGGGTTCCTGATCGGCTGTTCCAATACCACGCCTACCGTGACAGTAAGCAACAACCAGGTAGTAACGCGGTTTGCCAACATCGCTTCCAGCGGCTCAAATACTTACGCGGTTGTAAACCTGGGTTTGCCTACCACGGGTACTTCCAATGTAACGGGTAACAATCTTTCCAATATTTCAGTACGCACCACGGGCCAAACAGGCGGATTGGTTTATCAACCGGGCAATACGGGTACGGCACATAATTATATTCTTAGCGGTAATACGGTGGCGAACCTTACCAACAACAACGGTACCGGTGTGAACTATGCGATCTGGGCCGATAACGGTTTCCAGAATACCATCAGTAATAATACCGTATCCGGTATAAGCGGCGGCGCCCAAACCATAGGGATTGCCGGTACCCTGAGGAATATCACCGGTTCTCCCAGTATTACGATATCGGGCAACCAGGTGTCCGGCATCACCAGTTCCTCCGCAACTTCCAATGCCCAGGGTATCAATGTTGCAGCGGCGGCGGGCGCCACTTCCACGATCAGGATCTTTAAAAACAAAATATATGATATCAACTGTACCGGCGCGGGTACGGCCATCGGTATTGTACAGAGCCATGCCATTGCCGGCACTACCAGCAGTATCTACAACAACATCATCGGGAGGTTGTATGCACCGTCCAGCGGCTTCATCCAGTCTGTAAGAGGAATTTCGCTGGGTAGTACCGTTGCCAATACCACCAACGTGTATTACAACACGGTGAACATTGACGGCAACATACCTTTCAATTCTTATTGCCTGTACGTGGCAAGCAGTACGCCCACCATCGACATCCGCAATAACATCTTCATCAACAATGCTACGGCAACCGGCAGTGCCGAACAAATGGCGGTATTCAGGGCAGGCGCGCTGACTGCAACCTATGCTACTACTTCCAACAACAATATATTATACGCGGGCACACCCGGTACACAACACCTGTTGTATGCAGAAGGTGCACCCGGCGCCCTTACGAATATGCAGCAAACGCTGGCGGCATTCCAGGCTTATGTAGGCCCTACAAGGGAGAGCCTGACTAAAACGGAAAACACACCATTCATCAATAATTTCAACGGTGCGCTGGCTAATTACCTGCACATCAATTCCAACACAACGCAGGCGGAAAGCGGCGCAGCGAATATTGCTACCTACACCGATGATTATGATGGCAATATCCGCCAGGGTAATATCGGCTATGTGGGTACCGGTACCGCACCGGATATAGGCGCCGATGAATTTGAATATATCTCAACCATTGACATGGGTGCCGTTACATTGGTAACGCCTGTTGCCAATGCCTGCCGCACCACCACGGAAACCGTTACCATCCGCATTGCAAATTATGGCAGCGTAGCGATTAACTTCAGCGTAAACAACGTAACGGTGAATGCCTCGGCTACCGGTCCGAATACTTATTCAAGCAGCATCGTACTCAACAGCGGTACCCTGGCTGCCGGCGCTACCATGGACGTGGTGATGCCTGCCACTTTCGACATGACGGCAACCGGCACTTATACCTTTAATGCCAATACGGTTGTAGCAGGTGATGTGGACGCAAGCAATGACGCTATGTCGCCCGTTACCCGCCTGAACAATACACTGGGCGGAACTTATACCGTAGGCGTTGCCGGCGTATATCCCACGCTTACTGCCGCCGTAGCGGCTTACAACATCGCCAACTGTTTTACATCGAACGTGATCTTTTCGCTGATCGACGCTAACTACAGCACCAGTGAAACATTCCCGATCACCATCAACAGCAATACCGCGGCAGGAACGAATACACTCACGATCAAACCGGCTACCGGTGTTGTTCCAACTCTTATTGGTTCCAACGCAACGGCGCTCATTGGTTTGACAGGCGCCAACTACATTATCATCGACGGCGATAACGGGTCGGGTTCAAAGAACTTTACGATCAACAATACGAATACGACGGGGCCTGTCATCCTGTTCAGCAACGGGGCGTCTAACAATATTGTACGGAACAACGTGGTAAGAGGAGCCACTACCAGCTTTGGCGTGATCACGCTGGGCAGTACCACGGCCGCTCTTAATGCCAACAGCAACAATACCATACAGAATAACGACATCACGCAGAGCACAACCCTGCCGGCATTGTGCATATACAATATCGGGCTAACAGGAAAGCCAAATTCCAATAACGTGATTACCGGCAACCGGATGATGGATTTTTCTGCAGTAGCTTTTATTGATGGAAATGGTGCCGGGGCCGGCTTCTCCAATAATACCCAATTCTCTTACAATGAGATCTTCCAGAATGCCACGCGTACCACTGCCCTGGGCGGCATACAACTGAACAATGCTGCCGGTATCGTGAACATGTTTATTTTCAAGAACAATATTCATGACCTGTTAACCAGCAACACGGGGATCAGTTTCGGTATCGATCTTTATGATGCCGCATCGGTGAACGTGAACAACAACATGATCTCACTGGCCACCACTACCGGCGCCATCCGCGGCATCGCGCAGGAACTGGGTTCAGGTGCAGTTGCATCGGTTCGTTACAATACCGTGTCCATCAACGGTACTACGGCAGGCAACACTGAATCCTATGCGTACCTGAAAAATTTCTCCAGCACGGGCGACCTGGTATTGAATAATATTTTCTCCAATACCCGTGTTTCTACCGGCACCGGTAAACAATATGGCATCAATGTTACCACCGGTTCGGGTGTTTTCAGTTCCAGCTACAACAACCTGTACAGCGGCGGTAATGCCAACAATGTACTGGGCAACTTCGGCGGCACTGATTATCCTACGCTGGCCGGTTACCAGGGCGCTTCAGGCGAAACCAATTCCATCAGCGTGTTGCCGGTATTCGTTTCTGCCAGCAACCTCCACCTTTTGGCAACTGCCAACTGTGGCATCGATGGTAAGGCAACGCCAACCGGTATTACACAGGACATCGACGACGAAGCCCGTGATGCGGCAACACCCGACATCGGCGCCGATGAATTTACACCAACACTGGGTACTACTTTATACAGTACGCTTAGCACCACTACCTGCGACAGCCGCAGCGTGGATCCTGCCGGCGCTACCTTCCGCAGCAATGCATGTAACCCACTGGCAAGGGTGGTTCCATCAGGCGGCAGCCCGGTAACCGGCACGGTGAATACCTGCGTGTACATCGACCCGGCTACCAACCCGGTGTTCAATGCTGAGCCTTATGTACAAAGGCATTTTGATATTGAACCGGCTACCGGTGCTTCTACAGCTACAGCAACTGTAACCTTATATTTTACCGATGCAGAGTTTGTGACCTTCAATGCCAACAACGCGGCCTTCCCCGACCTGCCAACCGTTGCAGGTGGCGGCAATGCCGATCCGAATGTTGCGAACGTACGCATCACCCAATACCACGGAACGCCCACTACATCGCCTTCAAGCCCGGGTAATTATACCGTTGCCGGCGGCGCAGGCGTAAGGATCAACCCTGCCAGCATCACCACCAGCTACAATGGCAATTATTGGGAAGTTACTTTCCCGGTAACGGGCTTCTCCGGTTTTTACCTGCACACGAATGTGAACTACGCGTTGCCGATCACGATGAATTATTTCCGCGGCAACAGGCAGGGTACGAATCATTTACTGAACTGGAAAGTAACCTGCAACAGTACACCAAGGGCTACACTAACGTTGGAGCGTAGCAGCAGTGCAAACGGTGGCTTCGCTGCCATCAATACCATCGACGCTACGGCAGCGCGTTGCAACCAGCCTTTCGATTATACCGATACCCGCCCGCTGAACGGTATGAACTATTACCGCGTGAAGATGATGGATGCGGATGGAAAAGTAACCTACAGCAGCATCGTTGCGTTGCTGAATGCAACCAAAGGATTTGAGATTGTTGGCATCGCACCGAACCCGGTAGTGGGCGGCAACTTTAAACTGAACGTTACTTCGGCCAATGCCGGCAGGATGGACGTTGTGATCAGCGACCTGCAGGGCCGCATTGTACAACGCGGTAATGTAACCTTGAGCGCAGGTTTCAGCGCCATCGACATGAACGTGAACAACCTGGCTTCGGGTACGTACAACCTGGTGGGCATTACGCCGGAAGGGAAGTCGGCAACTACCAGGTTTGTTAAGAGCAATTAATAATAAGAAATTATCAGTTAGAAACGAAAAGATCCTGCCAATGGCGGGATCTTTTTTATGCGGATAGGGATGGCTTCTTTTTGTAAGCCCCGGTAATAGTAATATTTTGCATGGCCTGTCTTCTTTATGTTTTGACAGGGTTAATTATAACCAGGACAGCCATGTTACTAGAAACGTACAATCCAGGATGGAAAAAAGATTTTGAGGACCTAAGCACGGTAATCAGGGAAGCGCTGCATGGCCTGCCGGTTTCAATAGAGCATATAGGCAGCACCGCAGTGCCGGGTTTAGCGGCAAAGCCGGTCATCGATATCGACATCATATTTGTCGACCGTGACCAGTTCGACCCGGTAAAGAACAGGTTGGAGCAGGCGGGCTACCTTCATAAAGGGAACCAGGGTATCGAAGACCGGGAAGTATTCAAGCGGAGCGGTGTGGGGGACAAACATCCCGTACTGGATTTCATCGTTCATCATTTATACGTTTGTGTTGCCGGCAGTGAAGGATTGCTGCGGCACATCGTATTGAGGGATCATCTTATTGAAAATGCAGGTGCAAGGATGGAATACCAATACCTGAAATATGCAATTGCAGGAGAAGCCGGGCAGGACCGCAAGCAATATGCGCAGTTGAAAGAAGTGCGAACGAAATCTTTTATCGATGCTATTATAGCAAGACCTTAAAAAATCTAACCTACCTAAATAGCAGTAAGACTATTAACGGGTGGGCCACTCTGGGGAGTGACTCACCCTACCAGGTATCAGCATCCCGCGGGGATCATCCCGTATAAACCCCTGTCCCCGGCAACTCCTTTTTTATTATATTTGGCCACCCTTATACGCCTTGAGCCGCAAGTAGCTTAATTTTTTTGAAATATAATTACCTGCTGATGAAAGCGCTTTCCTTAGTTATACTTTTTGCCTGCTGTGGTTTGATCTCAAATGCACAGGTTACCATTACCGGTTGTACAGGTACCGGCAACGGAACCTTCACCAGCTTCACCAATGCGGCCGGCGCTTTTATCCGGTTGAACCAACCCGGCAGCCATACGGCAGGCGACATCATATCCATCAGCATTACGGCCGATATTACCGCGGAATCCGGCCTGAACGAACTGCAACAAGGCAACTGGGCATCGCTCACCATCACACCTTCGGGCACGCGTACGGTATCAGCTGCTGTAGGAGCTAAGGCCTTGCTTACTTTGCAGGGTGCCGACAATGTAACCATCAACGGGCTGAATACCGGCGGCAACAGCCTAACCATCAGCAATACCAGCACCGCATCTACCGCAGGCACCGCTACCATCGGTTTGTATGCCGATGCATCGAATAATACCATTACAAATTGTACACTCCTCGGTTCCGCTACCGGCGCCCTTACTACGGGTACCCTTTACATCAATGGCGCCAGTGGCGTATCGGGCAACGACAACAATACTTTTACCTTCAATAACATTGGCAACGGCGCCACTTCACCTTCCTGCGGCATCAGGATACTGGCTGCGGCAACCGCCCAAGCCAATGATAACATCACCATCAGCAACAACAGCATTTACAATTACTATTTATCCACGGGATCGGCGGGTATTTATTTTACCGATTTTGGCGCCGCGGGTACGATGTTATTCAACAGGTTTTACCAAAGCATCAACCGCACCGGGGCCGGTGGCTTACAACGCGCCATTTACATAGATACAGACGGTGGCGGCTTTAACGTGAACAACAACCTCGTCGGCTTTGCCAGCAACAGCGCTACCGGTACCACCACTTATTCCGGTAGCCTCCGGTTTACCGGCATCTATCTTTCTGCCGGTACGCCCCTCAACCACATCGATAACAACGTGGTGCGGAACATCGACCTTACCACCAGCAGCGGTTCGAGTACGGAAGGCGATGGCATCTTCAACGGTATCGTGGTGATGGCCGGGCCGGCGAACATCGAAGGCAATTCAGTAGGCGCATCCTCAGGCTTTGGCGCTGTTCTCATCAGCGCTTCTACCAGCAATGGATTGGTGAGCCCAATTTATGCAGCCACCGGCGGTAGTCCCTGTACGGTAAACAGCAACATCATCGGTTCGTTCAGCATTACGGGCGGCGCCAGTATAGGCTTCCAGTTCAGGGCCATTTGGGCAAAAGCTTCCAACGCACTTACCGTGGAGAACAACGAGATCGGCAACAGCAGCATCAACATAGGCGTACTGGGCAACACCACGGCCAATTGCAACGTATATGGCATCTATACCAATTCGGCCAGCACCTCAGCGCTGGTAACGGTAGGCAGCAGCGGCAGGCCCAACATTGTAAGGGGCATCAACAACAACTCGTCGGGTGTGGGCTCGGTGTTTTATGGCATCATTACCGCCGGCAATGCGGGTACGCTTAATGTTAATTACAACATCATAGATGGTAACCGCTTCAATGGCGGCGGGGCGGGCAGCACCGTTTACTTCGCCGGCATCTTCACCAGCAATCCTACCACTACAACGGTAAATGTGAATTACAATGAAGTCACCAGCAATACGATCAGTACCAACAATTTTAACAATGGCACCGTAGCGCTCATCAGCAACGGCAGCGGTTCGGCCACGGCCGATGTTTCCATAAGCAATAATCTTTTATCTGATATAAGCTATACCGGTGCAACAGGCGGCGGTAGTAACCATACCTTCAACGGCATCCGCCAGTCTTCCGGTTCGCTGAACGAAACCATTTACAACAACGAGTTCAGGAACTATGCTATAAAATCGGCGGGAAATATTTACCTGATGAACCTCACCAATTCATCGGTGAACGCTACCATTAGCCAGAACCGCGTAACGGCTACTATTACCAATTCAGCTACAACGGGCGCGGGTTTTTATGGCATCAATAAATCCCAGGTAGCGCTGGCGGGAGGTACGCATACCATAGCAGGCAACGAGTTGCGGAGTATTGCCCTGGCAGCCAGTACGCAATCCTATGGCATCAATTATGAACCGGCGATCTCCCCTGCGACCGGACCGGTCATCAGCATCACCGGCAACAGCGTGAGCTTTACACAGAACAACAATACGGGCAGTATGATCGGTATAGAAGTAAGCGGCTCGCCATCCTTAAATATTTCGGGCAACCAGGTAAGCGGCATCAGTTCGGCCGGCGGTATTATTTTCGGGATCCACTGTTATTATTTTGGCGACAATACCCGCATCTACAACAACAAAGTTTATACTTTAAGCGGCACCGGCAGTTCCAGTAGCGTTACCGGTATGCTGCTGCAGGGATTTACGCCCACCGCTTTACCCAAGACGGCTTACGTGTATAATAATTTTGTGTCTAATCTTTTAGCGGCCACGGCCAGTAGCGGCAGCAATGCCATCACCGGCATCAGTTTGTATGCGGCCGACAATACGCAAACCATCGATTTTTTCCACAACAGCATTTACCTGAATGCATCAAGCTCGGGTGCCAGTTTCAGCACGGTGGCGCTGGAGGCAAATACCAGTCCTTACCTGTTATTACGGAACAACATCATAGTAAATACTTCCGTACCCGGCGGTTCAGGCAGCACGGTGGCTTACGGGCGGAGTTCCACCCTGGTATCTACATTTGACAACGCCAGTAACAATAACGTGTTTTATGCAGGTACACCTGCCGCCAACCGGCTCATTTTTACCGATGGAACCAATAACGACCAAACCCTTGCTGCCTATCAAGCCCGCATGTCCCCGCGTGAGAGCCGTTCGCTCAGCCTGCAGCCCGTGTTTGCCGGGGTAGCCGACCTGCACCTGGCTGCTACCAATTGCAGTCTTGATGGCAAAGCGATACCCATTGCCGGCTTTACTACCGACATAGATGGAAATACACGCGACGCCAGCACACCGGATATGGGCGGCGACGAGTTCACCGCCACGGCGCCTTCCACGCTGGTGAATACGGCCAGCGTAACGAGTTGCGATAGCCGTCCCGTGAACCCCGCGGGCACACAGTTCGTTAATAACAGTTGTAACCTCATTGCCAAAGTAGAACCTGCCGGCGCCAGCCCGGTAAGCGGTTACGTGAACGGTTGCGTTTACATCAGCCCGGTGACAGTGCCCGTGTTCAACGCCGAGCCTTACGTGCAACGGCATTTTGATATACAACCCGAAGTGAATGCCACCACGGCCACCGGCTTCGTTACCTTGTATTTTACCGATGGGGAGTTTGTAACTTTCAATGCCAACAATTTCGCCTTTCCCAACCTGCCGACCGTTGCGGGTGGTGGCAATACCGATCCCAATATTGCCAACCTGCGGGTAACGCAATACCAGGGCACGCCAACCACGTCGCCGTCCACGCCCGGCAATTACAGCATCAACGGGGGCGCGGGCATACGCATCAACCCTGCCACGATCACTACTACTTACAACGGCAGCTATTGGGAAGTGCGTTTCCCCGTAACGGGCTTCTCCGGTTTTTATGTGCATACG